>Ga0272448_1001882_pt1 | contig 27495 bp, 26 predicted proteins | sample YNPCB0191_FD_202220 | JGI IMG/M metagenome (GOLD analysis project Ga0272448, IMG submission 202220) | Hot spring sediment microbial communities from Yellowstone National Park, WY, United States - YNP-CB-019-1 | ecosystem: Environmental > Aquatic > Thermal springs > Hot (42-90C) > Sediment... | reverse complement strand
ACCGTCTTCTGTCCGAAGTGCGCATCACCGAACAAGCACGACGCCGAAGAGTGTGAGAAGTGCAAAGCAGTACTGCGACAGGAGCACGGGGACTTCGTGGAAAACCTGATTCACTTTTCGCTGAAACATCCGGTCCCGGAGATCGCGCAGTTCGCTGCCGAGACTCTGGGTAAGATCAAGGATATGAGAGCCGTGGAACCACTGATCGAGGTACTCGAAACTCCTCGTGAGCCCGGACTGATGGAAGCGACGGCTGAAGCGCTTGGGAGACTCGGAGACCCGCGAGCTGTTCCAGCGCTTTCACACGTATTGGAAATAGGCTCGCTGATGACAAGAGTAAAGGCAGCCATTTCACTTGGACAGATCGGCGGCGAGGAAGCCGCTCGCGCGCTAGAGCAGGCGGCATCGCAAGATACAAACAAAGTAGTCAGGGACGAAGCCACAAAAGCGCTGGAACAGACTGAAAAGACCAGGGATAGTGGCTGAAAACAAAGCGTATGGTCGTGTTTGACACTTTCGGTTCAGCCCCATATAATAGACATTGATAACAATGAAGGGGATGGAGTCCCCCTTAATCGTCAGCAATGACTGATGACTCCTACCGAAGCAATTGGCGTTCGGTAGGAGTGATTCGGATACGCTTTCTGGAAGATCCTCCTGTCGCAGATAATGCCCGGGAGGATCTTTTTGTTTGATGTGGGCTAAAACCGATTCCGACCGCCTGAAACAGGGAGCAAAGCTATGACTGATATGTGGACTCTCGCAACTATATGGCTAGGACTGGCATTACTCGCTACCTTGCTATCAATCTGGCTGCGAATTGCAACCGCTCTGTCAGAAATTGTCGTCGGAACTGTTGCTCAGCTTATTATTGGCGCACTGATAAGCAGCGTTCTTCTCGGAACCCACCAATCGTGGATCACGTTCCTCTCAGGCACGGGCGCGATAATGCTGACATTCCTTGCCGGGGCGGAACTTGATCCTGATGTGTTCAAGCAGCAATGGAAAGGTGCCACTGGAATAGGTTTGGCCGGTTTCGTTGCACCGTTTCTAGGCTGTGCCGCCATCGCCTATTATCTGCTGCACTGGGATGCGCGAGCAAGCTGGCTGACAGGAGTCGCGCTATCTACAACATCGGTTGCGGTGGTATACGCAGTCATGCTCGAGATCGGCCTGAACAAGACGCCTTTTGGAAAGGGTGTTCTCGCAGCCTGCTTCATCAACGATCTCGTCACAGTGCTTGCGCTTGGACTCATCTTCTCACCGTTCACGATCAAGACGCTCATATTCGCTGTCGTGAGTGTGGTGGTTTTTGCCATACTGCCCTGGTTGACACCACGGTTCTTCAAACGATATGGTGGCCGTCCTTCCGAGCTTGAGGCGAAGTACCTGCTGTTATTTCTATTTGGGATGGGTGGACTTGCGGTATGGGCCGGGAGTGAGACAGTTCTACCCGCCTACGTGATCGGCATGGTTCTGGCAGGAACGGTCGGAAAGGATCACGTCCTCGTTAGGCGACTGCGAACTCTCACCTTCGGACTGCTGACACCTTTCTACTTCATCAGGGCTGGGTCGTTCGTCTCGGTTCCGGCGTTGATAGCAGCTCCGATAGTATTCATCATTCTGCTCCTGGCTAAGATGGCAACCAAGTTCATCTCCGTCTACCCAGCCGCAAAGACTTTTTTTCGCAATGGCAAAAAGGAAGCGCTTTACACCACATTCCTTATGTCGACCGGTCTGACATTTGGCAGCATATCGGCGCTGTTCGGCTTGTCCCACGGCATCATCAGTCGCACTCAGTATTCGTACATCGTTGCCACGGTTATCGCGAGTGCGGTTGTGCCGACACTGATAGCAAACGCGTTCTATTTGCCCAGCCACCTCTTGGGTAAACATGAAGAGGAAGCAACTACCACCTGAGTTTGTGATTGATCGATGAAAGCGATGGAGGAGGATTCCAATGATCAGCAAAGTATTGGTGGCCTATGACGGATCGGATCCGTCAAAAAGAGCGTTCGATTTTGGCTTGGATATTGCTAGCAAGTACTCGGCGGAACTGCTGGTGCTCTCGGTGGTAAGACTCCCAGAGCCACCAGTCGATGTGGAAACCGAGTCTCTCGTGGAAAGTGGTGAGGAGTACTATGAGCAGCACTTTGCCGAATTGAGAGAACAAGCCGCAGCCGTAGATGTTACGCCTCGCTTCGAGGTGGTCGTCGGACACCCTGCCGAGCAGATCATCCATAAGGCAGACGAGGAGAGATTTGATCTGATAGTCATGGGACATCGAGGCAGGTCATTTGTAGAGCGATGGCTGCTTGGTTCAGTGTCAAAGCGTGTGCTGAGCTATGCACACTGCGCGGTGACCATAGTGCGCTGATAATTGACTGGAAATGGGGTTATGCAGTAAGTGAGAATCGGTTTTTGCTGCTGGGCGGCGCTATAGGGGCGCTTACCAGATACGGGGTCACGATCTTATCTACAAAGACATACGGCACCGGCTTTCCAGTTGGAACACTTATCGTGAATCTAGTCGGCTGTCTGTTGATAGGCTTGGCGTTCGGCCTGGGGGAATACAAAGGCATCAGCCCGACTTTCAGGCTCTTTTTCATCACCGGTTTTCTTGGAGCACTGACAACATTTTCTTCCTACAGCCTGGAGACGATAAACAATGCGAGCAACGGCTCGGTCAACCTGGCACTCGTAAACATAGCCGTAAACAATATCGGCGGACTGATACTCGTGAAAGTGGGACTTGCACTGTCCCGCTTTATCTAAGGAGGCCCGTACCTGTGACTATAAAATACAATGTTATCGAAGTATTCACCAGCGAAGACGCCAAGTGGAAAGGCAGACCTGTTTGGGAAGTCGTCGTAGAGCACGTAAGAGAACTTGGTATAGCGGCTAGAGTGATGGTGTCGCGTGGGCTTGCAGGATGCTATGAAAACGGGGAACTGGCAAGCAACAAGATCGAGGTACTCTCATACGACATGCCGATCAAGATCGAGACCATCTTTCCTGCCGCTGAGTTGGACACGGTCTTGCCTGTGATAGAGGGTCTGGTAACGGACGGCATCGTCGCCGTCGAAGATATGCAGGTTCGAGTCCACAGAACGCAAAAACGGCTCATCCCCAGGCAGCTAAGGGTGAAGGACGTGATGACGAAGTCGCCGGAGACCGTCTTGGAGGACACATCGATCAGCGATATCATCCGAGTTCTCCTGTCCTCCAACTTTAACGCCATGCCGGTGGTTGATCCGGCCGGTCATCCCGTAGGGATTATCACCCAGGAAGACCTGATCAAGAGAGCCGAAATGCCCGTGAGGTTAGGATTGCTCGCCCAGTTCGAGCAACACCAGATCGAGGAGTACCTTCAGACGGTATCACATAGGTCTGCTGCCGAGATAATGACTAAGCCGGTCGTAACGGTCGATGAGGACAAGCAACTCAGCGAGATAGTGGACGTCATGCTTCATCACAATCTGAAAAGACTCCCTGTTACTGACTCCGAAGGAATGCTCGTTGGGATACTCTCTCGGTCGGACATATTTCACGCAATCACCAATGAAATCCCGGATTGGGATGCAATACGTGTGCAATGCGAATTGATCGATATTAGTCACGCGATTCTCGTTCGCGACGTAATGAGGCGCGATACCCAGACTGTGCTACCGGATGCAGCGATAGAAGAGGTCGTAAGAGTCATCGATTCCAGCGATATCCAAAGAGTCGTGGTTGTGGACGGGGATGGTCATCTGCTGGGGCTTATTTCTGATAGCGATTTGCTTGGAATGTTCTCGGAACATCGCGCGGGTCTCTGGGATTACCTTGTAAGGAGACTGCCGTTCAGGGAACTGGCCAGACGACACAGTGAATTCATCCGACATACCAGGGCAAAGACGGCAGCAGATGTTATGAACACCGATCTGGTGACCGTCAAAGAGGATACCTCCGTGGAGGAAGCCATCAGATTGATGGTAGAGCATGAGATAAAGCGACTACCGGTGGTCGACGATGACGGTAAGTTCAAAGGCATGGTCAGCCGTGACTCGCTACTCAGAGCGGGAGTGAGGAGGGAATGATGCAAAGCATTTCGGCTTTTCAGGAGGCGAGGGCAAGATACCAGCCTAAACTGCCTGCGGTGCTGTGTGAAGGAAAAATCGGCATTCAACTTGGTGACACGACCCAGGCCGTTGCGGACGAAGAAGAGATCCGCAAGATGTTCCCGCTCACTTATGGACAGCGCATTGCAGCTCTGACTGTAGGTGAGGACGAACTTTCCAGTGTTCCACTCAGGGTCGGCGTGGTACTCTCGGGCGGACCGGCCTCTGGCGGACACAACGTGATTGCGGGGCTTTTCGATGCCCTGAAGAGCGCGAACAATGATAGCCGCTTGTTCGGCTTCCTCCAAGGACCGAAAGGCATTATCCAGGGGAAGTATAAGGAACTCACGGCGGAAGTCATCGACGCTTATCGCAATACGGGTGGGTTCGACATGATCAGAAGCGGCAGAGACAAGATCGAGACCGCCGAGGATCTCGCCGCCTGTGAGAAGACTTTTGCATATATGGGCCTGCAGGGACTTGTTATCGTTGGAGGCGATGATTCCAATACGAATGCGGCAGTGCTGGCTGAGCACCTGCGGGCACACGGGTCGGCCACCAGCGTTATTGGCGTTCCCAAAACCATCGACGGTGACTTGAAAAACGAGTGGATAGATACATCCTTCGGCTATGACACAGCCTGCAAGACGTATTCCGAACTCATCGGCAACATTTGTCGAGATGCTGCCTCGGCGGCCAAGTATTGGCATTTCATAAAGCTCATGGGCCGAACTGCAAGCTATGTCACACTCGAGTGCGTGCTGCAGACCCATCCGAATGTCGCCCTAATATCCGAAGAGATCCAATCCCAGGGGATTACCATAGAGGAGATCGTAGACCTGATTGTCGATGTGGTAGTGAAGAGAGCCGAAGTCGGAAGGAATTATGGCGTCGTGGTTGTGCCCGAAGGCTTACCGGAGTTCATACCCGATATCAAGGCTATGATCGATGAGCTGAGCACAATACTGGGACAAGACGAGGCGTACATCCAGAGCCTTCCGGATCATTCAGAGCGGCTTCAGTACCTCAGCACCCAGCTTAGCGAGGCAAGCGCGAAGGTATACAGCTCACTGCCGCCGGAAACCCAGGAAGTCCTCCTGACCCGAGATAGCCATGGGAATGTCCCACTCTCGCAGGTCGAGACTGAACGTCTCCTCATCGACCTTGTGTCGGATAGAATCCGGTTATTGAATGCCCACAAAGAGAAAAAGATCCCGTTCAGTCCTCTCTCGCACTTCTTCGGATATGAAGGCCGCTGTACACCACCATCGAACTTCGATGCTGATTACTGTTACTCACTGGGCTACACAGCGGTCCAACTAATCAGAGCAAACCTTACTGGCTATACGGTAAGCATTCGGGGCCTGATAAAACCATCCGATCAATGGATTGCCGGAGGGATTCCGACGAGCATGATGCTTTGCATGGAGATGCGCAAAGGAAGGCCGACGCTCGTCATAAAGAAGGCTTTGGTTGACCTCGATGGGAGAGCATTCAAGATCTATGCGACAAGTCGTGGTGAATGGGCATTAAAAGACTCTTATCTCTTCCCCGGCCCGATCCAGTATTTCGGCCCGGGGGAAGTGAGTGATTGCCCGCCAATCACTCTAACTTTGGAAGATAGATCCGTGATGGATTGACTCATACGACGTGGGTGGTGATGCTTGATAACCGTGCGCCAGCTATCATACAAAATCGATGGGCGGTCAGTTCTGGATGGCATCGACATGCACATCAAGAGTGGTGAGACCTACTCGATTATGGGACCATCCGGCGTCGGGAAAAGCACACTGATCAAGTGCATAGGAGGGCTGATCCGACCGACCAGCGGTCAACTGCTGATCGATGGCATAGACATCGCACAATTGGACGAGGAACGGCTGAACCCAATTCGAAGGAGAATCGGAATGGTGTTCCAAAGCGCTGCACTGTTCGATTCGCTGAGCGTTTACGAGAATGTGGCGTTTGGACTCAGACGTCATACCAGACTTACAGAGAAGGAGATCAGCGAGATAGTATCAGCTAGGCTTCGATGGTAGTAATGCCCGGAATCGAGAACCTGATGCCCTATGAACTATCCGGTGGAATGAGGAAAGCTGTGGCGCTTGCCCGGGCACTCGCTATGAACCCGGACATCGTGCTCTACGACGAGCCCAATGTCGGACTGGATCCCATCACCTCCGGGGCTATCACGGATCTCATTATCAAAACGCAGAACGAGTTTGGTGTAACATCGGTGGTTGCCTCGCATGATATACCGTTGATCGAGCGGGTGTCCACGAGAGTAGCCTTACTCTACGAAGGCAAGATAGTTGAGGAGGGCACCACCGAGGAAATGGATGCCAGCGATAACCCAATAGTTCGGCAGTTCATGAGTGGCAGCGTTGAAGGGCCAATCGTCAGTAGTTAGCATTAAGTCTTTCGGTATGGTAACAATGGATAAGTGATTCGATAGCATAATAAAAACAAGGAGGCAATTCAATGTCATGTATCGAGCAAATCAGCGCGAGAGAGATTCTCGATTCCAGAGGTAACCCGACCATTGAGGTAGAGGTCCAGCTAGCCGATGGGACAGTGGGAATAGCGGCCGTCCCCTCCGGCGCATCCACAGGTACCAATGAGGCTGTCGAGCTTCGTGATGGAGACAAGTCACGCTATGGCGGAAAGGGCGTACTGACTGCCGTCGAGAATGTAAACAATATCATCGCAGAGCAGATCGAAGGGATGGACGCCTTCGACCAACTTGCCATTGACACTGCTATGATTGATCTGGATGGTACGCCGAATAAAGCCAAACTCGGCGCGAACGCCATCCTTGGAGTATCTCTTGCGGTGGCAAAGGCTGCTGCCGCATACTCGGGTCTTCCGCTCTACAGATACATTGGTGGGGCAGGAGCACGGGAACTGCCGGTTCCAATGATGAACATTCTGAATGGCGGCAAGCATGCGGACAGCAATGTTGATCTCCAGGAATTCATGGCCATGCCGATTGGCGCACCAAACTTCGCCGAAGCCCTACGTTGGTGCTCGGAGGTCTATCACAGCCTCAAGTCGGTGCTGAAGAGTCGTGGTCTCAGCACATCCGTAGGTGATGAAGGTGGCTTTGCGCCGAACCTGAAAGCCAATGAAGAGGCCATTACACTGATAATCGAAGCAATCGAAAAGGCCGGATACAAGCCTGGTGAGCAAGTAGCGATTGCCCTTGATCCTGCGGCAAGCGAATTCTACCACGACGGCAAGTATGTACTCAAGGGCGAAGGTGCGACCAAGACCAGCGCCGAGATGGTGGACTACTATGCAGGTTTGATCGAGAAGTACCCCATCGTCTCCCTCGAAGACGGTCTAGCGGAGGATGACTGGGACGGATGGAAGATCCTGAACGAAAGACTTGGCAGCAAAGTCCAACTGATGGGAGACGATATCTTCGTAACGAATCCCATCTTCTTGAACAAGGGCATTGAGATGAATGTCGCCAATTCAATCCTCATCAAGCTGAACCAGATCGGTACTCTGTCGGAAACCTTGAAGACCATAGAGACCGCTAAGCGAGCGGGCTGGACTGCAGTTGTATCACACCGATCCGGAGAGACGGAAGACACCACAATCGCCGATCTCGTAGTGGCAGTGAACACCGGCCAGATCAAGACCGGCGCTCCTGCGAGGACAGAGCGAGTCTCGAAATACAACCGGCTTCTCAAGATAGAAGCGGAACTGGGGAGCGCGGCTGAGTTCCCTGGTCGGGCCGCATTCTACAGTGTTCGCAGCTGAGATTAAGGCGTAACACCGAACCTCCATTGCTACCTTCGTCTGACTCGTTCGGACGAAGGTAGCCTTTTTAGAATGTTGTTGCTTATGCGCTTCCATAGCATACTATTTCCAAGAACATACAGAACCGACGTGCAGGAGACGAGCGAAGAGCCCGTCTTCTTTCATGACCTGAATCTCGACCAGGTTGTGCAAGCTGTCACGGCCGGGTGGCAGGACTACAATCTGGCCACCTTCTTCTATACTCCGCCGAGCGATCTCCGCACAATTGTGTATCGCCAATGTGTTATGAAGGACCTTGAAGGCGGTAGCCTGATGCAAGCTCTCCAAGCCTTCTCCAGAGGAATGAGACAGATGCGCGCGCTTCTTCCTACTGCGGAGGATCACTACTACAAATACCAAAGAGAGCGCCGTTTCCTGGGCGCAGTGGAAAGGTATTGCCAGGCCATCAGTGACTTGGCGCAAGGCATCGCCGGGTCCGACCTGGCGTCGCACGGTATGCGTGCCTTCCGCCGCTATCTGACTAAGTATGTGGCCTCGTCCCCATTCCAGCAGCTCTCGATGGAAGTGTCAACATTGCTGTCGGATCTGTATTCCATTCGTTACTGCCTGCTGATCAAGGAAGGCAGTGTCACAGTGCGCCACCTCGAATCAGAAAACGATTACAGCGCGGCTGTCGAGCACTCGTTCGAGAAGTTCAGACGAGCAGCGGTGAAGGACTACAGCGTAAAGAACCTGCGCTTGGGAGGCATGAACTACATTCAGGCTCAGGTGGTTGAGCAGGTCGCGCGATTGCACCCAGATATATTCGGCACCCTGGAAGCCTTTTTCACGGCGCACGCAGAGTATCTGGATGAAACAATCGCACGATTCGACCGTGAAGTCCAGTTCTACGTGGCTTATCTGACCCATATCGAGAGATTCCGAAATGCTGGACTGAGCTTTTGCTATCCGCAACTCTCCCGCACATCGAAGGAGATCGACAGCCGCGAGTCCTTTGATCTTGCGCTGGCCGCCAAGTCCCTTGAGGACAATGCGACGATGGTGACCAATGACTTCTTTCTGCGCGGGCAGGAGCGCATCCTTGTCGTCTCAGGCCCGAACCAGGGAGGCAAGACGACATTCGCTCGTACATTCGGACAGTTGCATTATCTCGCACGTCTCGGCTGCTCCGTACCCGGCACAGAAGCGCGGCTCTTCTTCTTCGATCATCTTTTCGCACACTTCGAAAAGGAAGAGAACATCGAGACATTGCGCGGTAAGCTGGCGGAGGATCTGGTTCGCATTCGCCGGATACTGGATCAGGCAACGCCCAACAGCATCATAATCATGAACGAGATCTTCTCATCGACGATGATCAAAGACGCGGTCTACTTGAGCGAGAAGATCATGTCAAGGATTTCCGCACTGGACCTGCTCGGCGTCTGCGTCACCTTCCTGGATGAACTGGCGTCATTCAACGAAAAGACGGTTAGCATGGTCAGCACGGTAGAGCCCGACAATCCAGCGATTAGGACTTACAAACTAGTGCGTAAACCCGCCGATGGACTGGCGTATGCTCTCGCGGTCGCAGACAAGCACCATTTAACCTACAGTTGGCTGAAGAAGCGGATTACAGCATGAATACGTTCTTGATGTATCGAGACCGAGATTTCGATCTTCGACAGGAATTACCGTGGAACGAGTCAGCACTTACTCAGGACCTGGAACTGAACACGCTGCTGCGGGGTATGGCGGGCGACGACGAGTTCCTTTTCGATGTGGCGCGGAAAACGCTATTCTACGGCCTGCAGAATGACGTGGACACGGCACTCTATCGGCAAGAGATACTGAAAGACTGCCTGAAGAATCCGACGGCAGTCAGGGAGCTTTACGGCCTCGCGGTTGAAACGGTTGAAAGGGAGGGAAATCGCTGGCTTGGCATTTTCAGCCACTATCCGGGCGGCATCCTGAGCCAGTCGATTCAACTGCTGGAGATGCTCACGCGCAAGCTCAGAAAGCTAAGGGACACCGCCAGAGCGCAGGCTGATCGATTCGAGTCGGAGGGTTTCTCGGCGCTTTTCGCTATGATCGAGAGGGAACTGAGTGACGAGTACCTGGCCAGTATTCGAGACCATCTGACGGAGTTGGGATTTCCGAGAGGTATCTTACTGAGCGCCGAACTGGGTGAAAACAATGAAGGTGTCAATTACGTCCTGCGCCAGACGCACGAGAAAGAACCGAACTGGCTTCTGCGGATGCTCGGCCGTGGGAAGCCGACCTATACCTTTCGTCTAGACCCACGTGACGAAGCTGGCGCACGGATTCTATCAGAAATGAAGGAGAATGGGATCAATATTGTGGCGAATGCCCTCGCCCAATCCGCTGATCATGTCGAGAGCTTCTTTGCGGCACTGCGGACGGAGTTGGCTTTTTATGTCGGCTGCTTGAACCTGCACGAGCGACTTGCCTCCAAGGGTGAGCATGTATGTTTTCCTCATCCGGTGCTTGCGGGCGAACGCAGACACGATTTTAATGGGCTGTACGACGTATGCCTTTCGCTCCTCATGGGGGAACGTAGAGTGGTGGGCAACTCCGCTGAGGCCGACGGGAAGAACCTAGTAATCATCACAGGTGCGAACCAGGGCGGAAAGTCCGTTTTCCTTCGCAGCGTCGGACTGGCGCAGATGATGATGCAGTGCGGAATGTTTGTCCCGGCTGAGTCCTTCGATGCTGAGATGTGCACGGGCTTGTTCACCCACTATAAGCGGGAAGAAGATGCGACAATGAAGAGTGGGAAGTTCGATGAGGAACTAACTCGAATGAGCGATATCGTCGATCATCTGACGCCGAATTCGATGCTGCTCTTCAACGAGTCATTCGCCGCTACGAATGATCGGGAAGGATCGGAGATCGCCAGACAAATCGTCTGCGCCTTGCTGGAAAGCCGTATCAAGATCTTCTTCGTGACGCATCTGTATGAATTCGCACACGGCTTGTCCGACAGGAAAACGGAGGATACCCTATTTCTGCGCGCCGAAAGGAAGGCCGATGGGACACGAACCTTCAAACTTGTCGAAGGCAAACCGCTGGAGACCAGCTATGGAGAGGACTTGTACCGTGAGGTATTCTCGGTCGGAATAGAGAACCAAGCACAGGATGATCCCAAATGAATGAGAATGCGGAGAAACGGGAGACAACAGAAGCGCCGGAGTCTGATATGTCCACAATATACGAAGAGATCAATCCTGATCTTACTCAGATTGAAGCCTATGCGAAGGCTAAGCAGGCCATTGCTCGCGATCTGCACTATATACGGGAACTGCTCCACAAGCGCAACAGCGAGAGACGGGACGCGAAATGCCGCGATCTGATGGCTAAGTTGGCTGAGGATCACTTCACGCTGGCTGTTCTTGGGCAATTCAAGCGCGGGAAGAGCTCCTTGATGAACGCTATTATCGGACGCCCCTTGCTTCCGACCGGCGTCCTCCCGCTGACTTCCGCTATCACAGTTCTCCGGTTCGGTCCGCACGAGCGGCTGATGATCGAGCACGAGGGGAGCAGAGTGATCGACGAAGTGCCACTCTCGGCCCTATCCGAATATGTCACGGAAAAAGGAAATCCGGGAAACCGCAAGCACATCGCTCGAGCCGTCATCGAAATGCCCTCCCCCTTTCTTCGCCGAGGGCTTGAGTTTGTAGACACGCCGGGAGTTGGGTCCTCAATTGAAGCGAATACCGCGATCACCCAGAACTTTCTTCCTCAATGCGATGCGGTCATTTTCATCACAAGCGTGGATTCTCCACTAAGCAAGACAGAGAAGGAGTTCCTATCGCAGATACGTGAGCATGTTCGCAAGGTCTTCTTTGTGGTGAACAAGACCGATCTCCTCGGCAGGAGCGAGCGTGATGAGGTACTGCAATTTATCTCACAGAACCTTCGGAGCATTATGGATACCGAATCCGTCCGGATATTCCCTCTTTCCTGCCAAAACGGCTTAGAGGCAAAGGCCCAAGGTGACCTCGATCGCTATGCACGAAGTGGGGTGAAAAGCTTCGAAGAAACACTGTCGGACTTTCTGTCAACACAGAAGTTGTCGGCATTTCTCGTCTCCATTCTTGATAGGGCCATAGCTGTGGCCGATGATGAGCTTCGAGATATGGAGATTGAGGCGCGGGCTGCGGAAGTGTCGGAAGAGGGGATTGAGGCGAATCGGGTTTCGCTCCAGAGACGACTGGAACAGATTCGCTCTGTCCGCGAACGTACTCTCTCTGAGATCCGAGAACGGGTCCGAACGTTTATCAAGGAGAATGCCCGACAGGAAATGTATGCCATTCTGGAACGGGAAGAAGAGATCTTCCGGAGAGATATCTACGAAGCGATTGTACGGCATCCATGGAGTATGTCTTATACAGTGATCAGGGAGCAAACAAAAGAAAGCGCAAAGCGTTTGAACGAGTCTCTCGACGGCTGGGCCGCAGCGGTGGCGGAGAATCTGTGGCCGACATTCCAGACGTTGGCAAGGCACGAGATACAAGTGCTTATCTTGGGGCTGCAGGAGATACTGAAAGCTACCACCGAGATACTAAAACTGGACGAGACGTCCTTATCTGAATCAGATGAGTTCAAGGAAGTTCATATCGAAAGCGATCCTCTGCCCCTCCATCCAACGAGTCTGGAGGATGAGTACACTATCCCGGCGGTATTCGGATTCCTTCCCGTTGTCCTGGCCCGCAAATCCCTCACGGAGTATTGCCACCGCAAAGTCGAACAGATGCTTGAAAAGGCCAAAGTGGCAGTCTGCGACTCGATTGTGGAGAGAAGCGCAGAGATACTGGATAAGACCATCGCACGGATTGGGGAACTTGCCAAGGACATGGAGGGGCGCGCCGAAGCAATAGTCGCAGGCAGAGTGCCTTCTTCTACTGGCCCGAATCGCAATGAATCTCCTGCCAAACAATACGAAAGACTGAAGGAACTCCGAGCTAGAATGAGCACGTTGCGCGACCGCATTTTGCAGGCTGAATCCCCTGAGGCTAGTGGGATCGTCGCTGTGCCGGCTACATTTGAGAACGAGAGTCCTGTGGAGGTCATCACTTCACGAGAGCCGTCCCCTGTTCTCGACGACACAGATATTGCCCGTGATCTGAAGACTCGCGGGTGTGCCGTCTGTAACCATGCATACAAGACAATATTCGATTTCTTCGCTATCCTGCAATTCGAACTCCACGGGAACGAAACCTGCCAGAGCCACTTTGCTGCTGAAGGGGGCTTTTGTCGCTTACACACATGGCAACTGGCGGCCATCGCATCGCCCCAGGGCGTTAGCCAGGGATATCCACGACTTATCGATAGAATGGCACAGGAGATCGCTCGTGTGGCTACAGGCAGCGGGGACCCGGCTGAGTCCGTGTTATCCCTGGTTCAGAGTTCGCAACACTGCCGTGCATGCCAGGAATTGAGGACCGCAGAAACGGGATACCTAGAGCAATTGACAGCATTCATTCAAGACCTCGAAGGATTGACTGCCTACAGTCGTTCCCAAGGGCTCTGTCTCAGACACTTGGCCTTGTTGCTGGAGCATGATTTGCCACAAGAGATCAAGAGCTATCTGTTGCGTCACACGAGCCGAATCCTCAGTGCCACTGCAGAGGACATGCAAAGTTTCAGCTTGAAGCGCGACGCTCTTCGCCGGGGACTCCATAACCAGGATGAAGATGATGCCTATATGCGGGCACTCACCCGTCTCGCAGGAGCGAGGTATCTTGCCATGCCGTGGAACACGGATACGGGCGAGGTGTGAGAAACAAACGTACACTCATGCAAGGTATATCTCTTCATGAGTGCACTGCCTGTGCGATACTAGCGAAGTCTTTCCCCTTCGGCATCACGAAAATGCACTTGCCGCCACTACGTTCGGCCCAGAGTTCGCCCACTGCACGCTTCTCTTTGGAATCATCGTTGGTCCAAAGATGCTCACCCTTATATTCGATTACTAGAATCCGGCCATCTACCAGTTCTGCAACGAAGCCCTCTTTCATCGATGCAAACACCGATGCACAGTCATCTATATCATGGCGAACGATTAACAGTTTTCTGGCGGACTTATAAAGGATGCATGGCCCTTAAATGTCATGGATAGCGAGCATACCCATTATAGCAGGTATCCCCTGTTAGCGCCAAAGATATGAGCATGGATACAGGGCGTATGCCACGATCTGAAGAACAGCTGGATTCGAGTATACCACGTTCTTTGAGAGCTGATTGGTGTAAGGTGATACAGTCGACTTGGCTTAGTAGCGATGGCTGGTGTCTATTCTGAGGAACGAACAGGCTGCAGAAGACAACTCAAATGCTTCTGCCGACTTCTGTTGTGCTTTCGATGATCAGTGTGCCAGGTATCATTCCAGTATCATGCCAGCCGTCCGTAACAAGACAGAATGGTTCACCTGAGATGACTGGGTAGATGCAAGCGCACCATCGAAGTGATATCGTGATATGGTTACCGTATCCGGTGAGGCGCCGGTGGAAACAGCATCTTTGACGCATAGCCTTGCTGCCATCTGACATAGGAACTCTAGATCAGCGCCCGATGCGCCACAGGTAGCAACTGATATTTCGGAGACAAGGGCATCAGCGTCGATGCTCGAATCAAGCCTCAACCGCCTAATATAGCGCTTGAGTATGGCGGCTCTGCCTTGTTCATCGGGTAGTCGCATCCAGATCACCTGGTCAAAGCGTCCAGGACGACGTAGCGCTGGGTCTATCGACTCTGGTCTGTTCGTAGTGGCGAGCACTGATACCCCATTCCTTGACTCCAATCCATCAAGTAGAGTGAGAAGCTGGGCCACCATTGACTGCTGATGATGAGCGTCCGCCATTGCCCTGGATGGAGCTATGCTGTCCACTTCATCGAATAGAATGATCGACGGTGCATGCTTGGCTGCACGGGCGAATAATTCTCTCAAAGCTTCCTCAGTTGCACCAACATATGGGTTCAGCAGTTCAGGCCCTGACACGACTTCAAGATGTGCGCCGCATTCACCCGCAACCGCACGAGCGAGGAGAGTCTTCCCCGTCCCCGGAGGACCTGCAAGGATTATACCGCTTGCTTTCGCTCGTGCGCCGACTGCCTCGAACAGATGGGCATGCCTCATGGGTAATTCGATCATGTCCCTGACAGCCTCAACCGCTTCGTCCTGTCCACAGATATCAGCATACGTCGTTGGAGGGATATGCCGTGGTTTGGGCGCTGCGGACATCGGGTTGGAAGCACCACCGCCGACGTAGACACCATGTTCCTGTTGCTCGCTCCGATTTGCGGTCACCCTGCGTTCCGCAAGTCTCGGCGGGAGCGGCGCATGCTCCGGCCATACCCAGGCAGGCATACCGTCATCTCGTTTGAATGCCAAATGATATCCGGCGTCATCGGGTGATAGCACATCAGGAAGACTGCTGATCGCCGTAACTACCCTATCTTTCGAAAAATTCGGGCAGCATTCGAGCAGTGCGTTCTTCTTCCGATCAATCTGGCTCACTAAACTCTCTTTATCGATACTCACTTGCTTGCCATCGAATGTCCCAACGGTGTACCACTGAGGCTCGCTCACGTATGCGCCGACAAGGAATCGCTCCGATGGAGTGATCGACAGGCATCTGCATCCTATGGCAGTGTCTTTCATACACCCAGCCGGTCCTGAGGACTTACGTCTCATCCAGCACTTGCGGATCTCCTCAATACGGTTCATGGTATCATCGATTGCATACTTGTCGAGAGATTCCGCGCCCAGTGATACCTCCGTACTCTTCCATCTTCGGACAAGTGAGAGCAGATTTGTGATACGGCGAAAGTGCTCGACTATGCCGCCGGTGATCCTAAGCTCGAACCATGACTCCTTGCCCGAATCACTAGCGGTAATCTGGACCTCACCAATATCTGAGAATCCATCGAGCCGCCTGCGAACGATTGGAAAGGTTGGAGAGGTGCTCCTTGCAAAGGAAATGGTGAGGAACTGAGAACCGGTCGGCATATTTACAGCAGATGGACTAGACTCCGCCATATCCGGCATTTCGATGCAAGTCCTCGCCATACATTCCCAGCCCCGACCCGTATTCGCATTGAGCCACTCTTCGGCGAGACCCATGATCTTATCAAGCGTGGACGCCGTCTTGATATCCGACTGTAGCGGCTCCATTCTGCTCGGCGAGTAGTCTGTAAACATCGCGACATAGGCCGGATACCTGGAATCATCGGCGTCTTTGTTCGTCTTCCAGACAATGATCTTTCTTACTGCCATACCGGATCGCCCCCGTTTTGCATAGACCTCACGGCGTATGATCTCTGATAGGGGAAGGGATAGGGAATCAGTGTTTCCGACTGTCACAAAATCCGTTACCTGAGACCATCGGACATCAATTGGATTTGGACACTTGTCATCCCTAAGTCTGACAAACATGGCATCTCTCATGCTGATGCTCGGACGCTTGCCAAGCGGATTCCAACCAGCATCCGGAGAATAATCGATCCGTGGTCTTCGCACAGGTTCACCACCGGACCGGTGTGTCAGTAGCTCATGGCAGGCGACCTCGATCACCATCTCCGGCTTCACCCAGGTATAGGGCAGACCATTCCTGTTCGCAAGGTTGAGCGAGGACTGGCAGGACAAAGGTGCGAGCCTTTCGACAATCTCCCTGCGTTCTCCCGCACTGAACCCGATATCGACCCGACCGAGCAGTTGCATGATTCCATCTTCTGCCATCAGCCCAAGTAGCAGGTCATGGATGCCGTTCGCCGAAGCCGTGTATCCGATCACGGCAGCATCGATAGATATCTCAGGCTTGATCTTGAATATCCGCCCGTCATAACACCGAACGACTATTCCTTCGGCAGTATCGTCCGCGACCTGCGCTTTGAAGAACGATTCGAGGTCGTCCAGGTTATCCATCTCTATGAAGTCTACCGGATGGACATATTGCCCGCCTGACAGCAACTCCTCAATGCGATGTGCCCGGCTGGAGAACGACATGTCAGTAGCAATATTATCGCCATCCTGCAGTAGATCGAAAGCTGCGAAGCGTATCCGACCCGTCTCTGCGTCTGTGCCACCGCCGAACAGGGAGTGGAGATCATATACTCTGGGGCGTCCTGTACCCACAGCGGCGTACAGTTCTCCGGCAAAGAGACCGGTCCAGCCTTGAAGCAGACCTTCCGATTCTTCTGTCGCTTCAATGCCGGTGATCACTTTGCCGTTCGGAGAGACGAGATAACATCCGTCACTATCCTTCAGCAGAAACCACTGCTCGCCATCCACCTTTGTCGAAACGGTGTGTTTTCCTATTGGAATGCTTTGGTGAATAGCATCGCATGATACGCTCGTGTATGCGCCGGCGATGTCTCGCTTGTATGACGAGACGATCTCCGCTATTTTGGGGTCTCCGACTGAGCCTGCGGGATAGAACCGTCCCTGTCCAAGCGGACTGCATCTTCCTTCACCTATTATCTTCATTCCGTATCCTCCGAGAGCCTGAGCTCGGACTGGGCTAGATACAAGACAAGGCGCATCCCGTCACCCATGACCCTGCCGTTTAGGAATCCCCGATATCTCGGTCCATTCCTCTCAAGAATGAGGGAACCCCTCCCATGCTTGCCTGTACCCACGAGAACCATTGATTCCCGTTCGTGCAAATACGCGGCAATACCAAGCAGAAAGTCAAACTCCAGTGCGTTCTGATGCATGACCTGATATGCTCTTACAAACTCATATCGCCTGACAGCATCACCCACTGGGATGAGAGTCCCGGACCAGGTTGGCACATTGGTAGTAGCCGCGTTGGCAGGGCGTATACGCTTCGGCCTGCGCTCGATCTCCGTTCCATCAGTTCCGTACCTGATCTCTACAATCCCTGGGGTGTAGACTACATCACCCCTTCCGCTCATATACACTCTGTCACATGAACCAGTAGCTCGCCCGACAAGCTCAATATCCACCTCCGGGTCTTCCGCGATCAGTACCCTCACAAGGTCATCAGAATCAGAATATCGCTTAAGTAGCACATCGCTGTGCGTCTCCTTCGTCCCCTTGACACGCCGAATAGACTCGACCGGGTTGCTCTCCATGTCCTGATTCCTCTTCTCAAATCGGTGGGACACAGGTACAAGAAGCACTATGGCATCTCGACCCCTGTGGTCTGCTATGCGTATCTTTCTTGTTACCATTCCGCACCTCCAAGCTGTTCGCTCTCCCAGGCTTCATCCCAGGAGTCTTCGTCCTCATTTTCGTCCGAGACTGTTATGGACTGATCGAGAGTCACGAAATCCATCCGGCACTGTTGCCCTTGGAGAAGGAACATGCCTTCTGAGTTTGAGAGAATGAACGCCGGATTATCTGTCGAGGATGCTCTCGGGCGAAACGGTACTTTGAGAATGCACCCTTCTGCCAGCAATTCCTTCAGGTCAGAAACGAGAATCATCGGAGTAAGGGCATATGCCTTTTGCATCACATATTCCAGCAATTCCTCCGGCTGTACCGTCTCTGAAAGCCTCTGCGGCCTGCCGATGGTCGATGGAAGGGTGCGCAAGAGATTTCCATATTCATCCGTTTCTACGATTTCACCCCGGTCGATGGTATTGCCGTCGCCATCATCGTAGAGCAGTGCAGTCGAGCCTGACGGGAGGATATGCCCGTCATGGGTCATGAGCATGGGCTTACACTGCCGACCTTCCGAGTCCACTGCGATTCGCTTTGCCTTCTTTCCTTTTCGTTCAACTGATGTGAGCGCGAACTCTGATATACCGTCATCGGTTTCAAGGAGAAGGGTCATCGGCATGTTGCACCTCCAGTCCCTGCATCTGATAGACACGCGAACTGGTAGCTCCTCAAGGGTAGCAGCCTCTTGGTGTTTACCACTACCACACGCCAGGATGGGATCTCTAGCGCACGCCAGCCGCCCTCATCTCCCACAGACCTGGCAAGTATTTCATTCTCGGACGCATATGCGAGCAGTCGACGTTTAGCATGATGCCATACTTCAAGCGGCATGTTGCCTTTGATGAGAAGCACCTGATCGGGTCTGTTTGTACTGACCGCAACTATGGATAGTCGCCCCCTACACCTCGATAGGTCGTAGATCAGACCTTCGACATCGATGCCTTTTGCGCGGACATTCCGTTCGATAAAGCGGAGGAGTATCTCAGTATCCACCCGTGACTCCCGGCGCAGTCTCATACTCGCAAAGAGCAGGCTCGAATTCGAGATGTGACCATTGTGAGCGAGCAGTACGTGTGCCGACCTACCATTTTCGCCCAAGACCTCTACCGGTTCACCTGACACAAGTGGGTGGTTGTTCCTGTTATCGAGGTGACTGCCGCGTGTTGGATGCCTGGTGTGCCCCATGAGCATTGCAGTGTCCGCATCTATCCGGTCCATCAACCTCCTGTATCTCGCCGATTCCACAAACTCAGTCGCCATGAGCGGCTCCTTGACCACGCAGTAGCCGCCTTCTTTGCTCATTACCGCAACTCCTGTGGCATATGGGCCTCTGTGCTCACTGTTAGCCAGCAGGCTGGTAAAGAGACGCCGGATATAATCCAGTTCGTCGTCCGATCTTCTCTTTGGGGATATCACTAGCCCTGCAAGCCCACACATTCTACTTCACCTCCTTCTTGCCGACTGCACATAATTTTGGGCGTCCGTATTTCCAAGCCGAATCGCCTGGAAGGTTTTGGAGTAGGTTTCGGCGCACGGTCTTGAACTCGTCTCCCATCAGCCCAAGCCCGATTGCGGCAAATACCCTGAAGTCAAACTTGGCACTCCGGGGATCATACTTCCTCGGTTTTCCACATGCGCGCTTGGAGTTCAGCGCCTTTGCGACGAGCGCCAGTGAGAAGACTATGTATGCACGGATCATCCCGGCATGGAGGCTTGAATTTGCGCCTCGAAACTCAACGGAACCATGTTGATAGAGGGATGCCAGATTCAAAATCGAATATCTCGAGGGATGGTAGTGCTGGGGATTCGGGGTGTAGCTGCCGAACCAGAGCGTGTTCATGTCGGCGATGGTTTCGGGATGCTCTGTCTCGATCTTCTTTATGAGCGCGGAATCGATTCGCTTTGTATACTTCGCGAGCCTGTCGGATCTTACTCCGAATGCCTGGATGATGATCTCCTGCTGTCTGTAGAATATCTTCAGCAGGTTACCGAGTGTCCGTCCGGTGAACAGGTCTCCGGACACATGGAGGTGGCATCCACAGCTGTCCGTCGCTCTCGCCCCCGCACGGCGCACTGCCCGTATGACCTCCTGGAGTTCCGGTATGTCTTCGTATGAGAGGATGGGAGTGACGACCTCTGCCCTCAGGTTAGCCGGGGCATCTGTGAGCGAGGCATCGGATACGACTCTCCACTTTCTGTTGCTGCGGTCGGTTACCTCCCACGGGTCGAGTGACCCTTGAGCGCCGATATAAGCTACCGCTCCTCCCACGACTGATTGAATCGCCGCTGCGACTTTCTCTCTGGTCTGGCCGGTGCATTCAACTTCCACTCCAAACCTTAGCGTTCTGAAATCTATCACGTACTACTGTCTCCTTCTTGAACAACTCTGCGCTGTTCGTATGCTGTCACATGAATGGCTCAAAGTCGCCAGGATTTCAAGAGGTATTTGGTAGAATACAAGAGAAAGTTCAGAATCTTCTTCAAGCCCGTCAAAATGTGCGTTGCGGGGATAACATGAGGGGATCCTCCACCATATGAAGGCGGTGGATATCTCAGGATACTGAGGAACAAGGCTCAACGGACGAACAACGGTGTCGCTTGTGTCCATCAGCCTACACCGCGGCGTTCCTTCGCGCCACGTCGCGCAACACGGCGCATGGACGCGGAGCCGCGGCAAGTGACTCTGCAGCACGTCGCTTCGCCGCAATACGCCGGTTTCTCCATATCAAAGATCCCCTTGACTTTGCCCTGATTTTAAGCATGAATGTGAACCACATTACTTCAAGTCAAGGAGGCATACGCCATGTCTGAAATCACTCTCAAGGAAGCTGCTCGTGAGTACATCGAGCATCTCAGATCCCAGGGCAAGGCCGAGCGGACACTTTATACGTACGGGCGCGACTTCGAGCAGATCGAAGCCTACTTCGGTCCTGAAAAGAAGCTCTCGGCGGTTCTCATCCCTCACGTCTCAGGCTTTCTCAAATCGGATTCTTTGCTCAGGCTACCAAACGGCAAGGAACGATCTGAACCAACGGTGAAGAAAACGATTCGAGTCTTTCGCATGTTCCTGGTCTGGTCGCACAGCATGGGCTATATCACGAAGATCCCGCTCCCAAAGAGCGTGCCGATGGGTCGTGATGCGGTTGATGCCCAGCGTTCTTCACCTCTGGACTTGACTTCCGTGCGGTAGAAATTGCATTCATGTGACACCGCAAAACCACAGATCGGAGGTAGAGAATGAACAAATCCGTTCTTTACGAAGTATCAGAACTCAGCAGTCTCTCATGCGATGAACTTAAGGCCAGGTGGAGGGCGTTGCACAGTACCGAGCCACCATCCCACAACCGCAGTCACCTGATCAAACGCCTGGCATACAAGATCCAGGAGAACTCGTTCGGCGGGCTCACCAAATCGTCGGCCGACGCGATGGACAGGGTACTTGATGTTCATGGCTATGATTCGTCCGGGGCAAGACAAGAGCAATCTCATAAGAAGAGCATGCCGAAGAAGAATGTGCCAATAACGGGAACACGCATGGTCCGAGAATGGAATGGCCGGGTGCATGAGGTGGTCGCCGCGGACGGAGGCTTCGAGTACCAGGGCAGGAGATACAGGTCGCTCACAGCGGTAGCGAAGGAGATCACCGGCACTCACTGGAACGGGAGAGCTTTCTTTGGAGTTGCGAACACCCATACCAAGAAACAGAGAAGAGGAAGCAGGAGTTGATTCAGAAGAAACCCACTGCCAAGACACAAATCCGCTGTGCTACGTACGTCAGAAAGTCCAACGAGGAAGGTCTAGACTCAGGGTTCAGCTCCCTAGATGCCCAGAGAGAAGCGTGCGAGGCGTATATCCAGAGCAGGAAGCACGAGGGTTGGGTGGCACTGCCTGATGTGTATTCTGATGGCGGCTACACTGGAGCAAACATAGAACGTCCTGGTCTCCAGCGACTCCTCGCAGACCTTTTGGCGGGAAAGCTTGACGTCATTATCTGCTACAAGCTGGATCGGCTATCGCGATCACTCCTCGATTTCGCGAAGCTGATGGAGTTGTTTGAGGAGCATGAGGTCTCCTTTGTCTCGATTACGCAGAGCTTTGACAGTCGAACACCGATGGGACGTTTGGTGCTGCACATATTGCTGTCGTTTTCGGAATTCGAGCGCGAGATCATAGGTGAGCGCATCCGGGACAAAGTCGCCGCGTCGAAGAGAAGGGGTCAGTTCATGGGCGGAACGCCGCCGCTTGGGTATGACGTGAAATGCGACGAGTCGAAACTCATAATAAACCCCGTGGAAGCAGAGACCGTTCGCCATATCTTCGGCAGGTTCACGGAGATCGGCTCGGCCCTTCGCGTTGCAGGCGAACTGAACATGAAAGGCATCACCACAAAGTCCTGGATGACAAAGAAGGGCGTATTCAGGGAGGGACGCGCCTGGGACAAGAGCCACATCTACCGCATGCTTCACAACCGTACATACATTGGAGAGGTAGTCCACAAGGGCAGCGTATATCCCGGTGAACACGAGGCGATCATCGACAGAGGCCTATGGGATAAGGCACATGCAGTTATCGAGAAAGGCAACAAGGAGCGCACGGAGCATCCACGGTCTGAGTCTCCTGCGCTTCTTCGAGGCATCATCCGCTGCGGCCACTGCGACAGATCGATGAGCCCGGTGTCCACTCGGAGCAATGGGAAGATATATCGCTACTATTGCTGCGGAAAGGCATCAAAGAGTGGTTATGACGCCTGTCCGGTGAAGTCAGTCGCAGCAGGTGAGGTGGAGCAGGCAGTGACCCACCAGATACGCACCGTATTCCGCAGGCCAGGCGCATTCCTCGAATCACTGCCGTCATATGAGCGTGAGGAAACGTCTGCCCTGACGAGGCTGGACGAGGTGTGGGATGATCTCTTCCCACTCGAACAGTGCAGGATCGTCAAACTGCTACTAAAGTCGGTGACGGTCGGTATTGATGGGATGAGAATCGAGTTGTACCCGAAAGGCATCCACACCATAGTGCTCGAGATGAACACGAAAGGAGACATAGAAGCATGAGCCGCTCAGCCGCTGAACCAAGCATTGTCATAAGCATCCCCATAAAGCACAAGAGACGCACAAGGAGAAAGGAGATCATCCTCCCACATGGTACAGGGCGTGAATCCGAGACCCGGCAGCCGTCGTATCAGGAAGCCCTTGTGATTACGCTGGCCAGAGTACACCGCTGGAAGAGACTGATAGAGGAGGGACGCTTCGCCTCGATAACCGATATTGCTCGTACCGTAGGGCTCGACCCGTCCTTTGCGGCAAGGCTCATGAAACTGACATTCCTCGCACCAGATATCGTAGAAGCAATCCTTGCAGGGAACGAGCCCGATGGGTTATCGCTCACCGTTCTCACAAAGCGTGTTCCAGCTTCATGGAGTGAGCAGCGAAAAATGTTTGGGTTCGATGATGGTGAGCAGAACTTCCAGGCGGGTGCTCGCGTATAGCAAAGTAGATTAGCGTGAAACCTTTTCTCCTTTCCTTCTTTCAATACGGCCGGTCGGTGATAGAATATCTCCTACCGGCTGTATGTGTGTTTCCCAAGATCAATGCCTCTGGCCGCTAAACCTGGGCTATTCTGATTCCTCGCTGTGTCCGGACATACCCGCAAGGAAACCTGCTATCCACTCTTCCCTCGTCATCGAAGCACTCTCCGAACTGACCGCCGGCATTGGAAACCGGATCTGCTTCAGGGCCTTGCGAAGCCTGCTATCCATCTTCTCAATACCGTTCATGTTCCCGGAGTCAAGGGCACGCTTGAGGCGCACGACGTAGAGCGCAGCCTCCCGCAGAAGAGAATCATCGGTGTCAGAAAAGTCCTTTCTGAACCGAACGAGCAGTGAGTCGTGAAGTTCACGTTCTTCGCCCACGGCGAGCCTCTTAGAATATATGCCGTGTTTGACGGCATTCGCATTGCCTTTGGGAGCGCCGCCTAGGTTTCGATCTGCATATGTTTCTTTATCACTCGATTGCAATGGATAGCCTTTCATCTTGGAGGCATGTTGATCTGTGTTATAATCTCATTGTACAGGAAATCGCCGAGGAATTGGAGATGCCCGAGTGTCGTCCCGAGGAGAGAGACCACAAGACGCAGAGAAAATCCTGCCAAAACCATTACTTAGGAAGCTCCAGCGCTATTGCTCCGGGTTGGTATATATCCCAAGGAGAAGAACTCTGGCTCAGTCCCATAGAGATCAAGTGCGGATACTCCACAATCAAGGTCTCTCACCCGCAGAGATTGCAAGTAGAACTACTCTATCGGTAAAGCATATCAAGAGGATTATCAAACACCTGACTGATGATGTTATGCCAGAGCCGAGCGCCGAGCATAGAATCTACGCGTCCGTACCGGAAGATGTCGTAGAGATAATCCAGAGATATGTGGAAGGTTCGGTATATGTCCCACCGAGTACATCCAAGGTAGCTCGCAAGCATGCTCACGTAAAGAGACTGCTCAGAGATGGACATACCACTGCAGAAGTGGCCGCTCGCACAGGGATGTCAGAACGTCGCATTTGGCAACTCAAGGCAGAATATGCCGAGGAAATCACGCGCCCAAAACAGACGTCAAAACGACAGCCGATGCCGGACATACCGATCCCAGATTCCTCGAGCGTTACCATTATCGACGACACGACGACTCCACCAAGGGTTTGTCGGCTTTGTGGAAACTTGCTTGAGCCATATGAGAATTCTTGCGTCATGTGCAGCAGTCGCCAGGCCAAAGAAGAAGGCGATCCGGATATCATAGTGGTTAGCAAGTTGCCTTTTGCTGTTATCGACCGCAACTTCTGATGAAATACCAGACCCGGTGACTGAGCCGATTTGACCGTCCTATCTTGTTCCCTGAGCGCTTCGGCAACAGTCACATGAGTCTTCTTACCCTGAAATAATTAGAAAAGACTTGTCCCCTGTTTTGACTCCTATTTTCCTCAAAATGGACAGCTGAACCCCTGATTCTGCACGTTAGAAGCCCGAAATCGGACGCTTTGCGCATATATGTTTTGAGTTCAGTTGAGCGTGGATTTGTGCGTGTCTGAGCGTGGAACGCCGGATTCACGCTCAGTACGAGGGGTAGGTTGTTTTGCGAAACCGGAAGATGGGCGCGGAAGACAAATTTCAGATGAGATCAGTTCGACGAGCCGTGAACTCTGATTCCGTCTCACCCTTGCCCTGCACAAGCTTTGCTTTGACAAGGACGCTGTATATTACGCCCGAGATGCGAATCCCCAGACACTGCTCGATGTAGTGGCAGTAAAGGATCACCTGGAGATCAGTCCATAACTTCTCCAGATAGTCACCATCGAGTTGCGCAGCGGTTTTGTGCTCGAGCAGATAGTACTCCCCCGTACTGCGCATCCGGACTATGCCATCTACTTTTCCAGCAATGGTAAAACTCCGAGATGAGGCTTTCGTCGCAGGGTTCACTATGCCGCCAGCGAACTGCTGCTCAAGCGCAACGACTTCAAAATCCTCGACTGGGTAGGTACCTGCATAACCTGTCATCATCGACTTGGCCAGATGCCAGTCGGACTTGATGGAATCATTGAATGCTCTGTTTGTGAACGCCCGATCAATGTGGTCAAGGACCGCAGCTTCATCTGCGTCCCGATGCCACATCTCCAGGCACTCGTGGATGAGCGATCCGAAGGAGAGCCGCGGGTCTCGTGCTACCGCGACCAGTTCCCTGACATACCGCCACTCGCAGAGTTTGCGGCAATTGCGGAATGCGTTCCACATAGAGTAGGTGGTGATCATTTCATCTCCCAAAGGATCGTGCCTAGATGGTAGATGTAGTCGCTATGCTTGCGCTTTGACTCTACCTTCTCCACGTCGAAGGTATAACCGAATTCCCTCGCGAAGAACTGCAACAAGACCTTGGCTAGGTCGTATCCCGTTTCGGATTCCGCCTCTACCATAAGTGAGTGGTCTTTGCTGTCGATCATGGCCGAAAGCTCCAGACGTACCGCTGGCATGCCGTGAATCGCTTCTACCGCGATCATCGCCAAGCCAAATAGCTGTCTGATGCGCTCAAGTCTGATCTCTTCCGAGAATGTGAATTTGTAGTAAGTGCTTGTCAATGTCATCTCCTATCTGTTTTCCATCGATTCAGCGCAACTTGGGACGTCCGACAAGACGCCGATTTGAATCACCCCTATTAGTTTAATTACTACTGAAATTTGCGAGGTCGGACAGGTTTTTTCAGAGATACGCTTGTAAACCGCATTTTTCGGCAAGAAATCGTATCTCGGCAATGTCACTACGCACTCGATTCCTCGATACACCGATCTCCTTTGCAATTGCCAGAATGGAGTTCGATCCTAGCATCAGACAGATTCCCCGAAGCCGATCCGGTAGACTATCTATGAATAGCCTGATATCCAACTGCAATTCCACGTTCTCGATTGAAGGGCGGGTGATGATTCCCGAATTCACAAGAATCTCCTCTGCATCGACAGTTTCCATCCGCAGAACCGGCTGGTCATCCTCATCTACCATCTGATCCTCCAAGGACAAGAGGCTCTGCATGAGCGCCTCCTTACTCTCACTTCTCAGGCGTATGATGGTACGAATGCCGTTACCTACCACCATTACGACAAAGCTCTTAGCCGTGCTTCTCTTTGGATCGTACTTAGGAAATCTCTGCAATACGTCAATCAGCAGATCCTGCCTCAAATCCTCAACATCTGCCCAGTTGAGATTGAGATGCTTGGCAACCGCTACGGTTTTCAGTCTGATGAATCTCTCTGCATACTCCTGGATCTCTGCGAATGTGGTGTCCGAGGTCATTTGACCAAACCCCCTGTATGCGCTCAAGGCGCAGTGATTAACCTCCGATGGAGGCGGGGTTCGGCAGGCGGTCATCGTGAAAGGGTGCGCTCCGGCAAACCTGTAGAAGTCGGCCATGCGCCGTGACCATCCCGTCGAACCTTCACAGGGGAATGGTGAAATTTCACGCTGAGGGCTATGAAGCCAGCGGATGGAGTGTAGATGTATCGCTGGAATTACGAGCAAACTCAGCACTTATTCACATGCTGAAAAATCAAAAAAGATATTTTTGAGGCAAAAAAAAGCCCCGTGAAATTTCACGGGGGAGAGGATGGGTAGTGGGTTCGCTACTTTATTGGATGGATTTTATGGTCACGCACTGAGGCGTATGAGGCACTTCCAGCAACCGGATTCCTCGTCGTAGAAGAAAGGGTCGCCTTCGATGCGGAGTATGCGGCGAAGTTTCTCGCTGAGTTCGTGTTTCTGCTTCTTGTTGCTGCTTGGATCGCCTACGCTTCTATCCAGCACACCGCCGTTCCGGGCGATCTCCTGCAAGAGATCCCATTGCTTTGTTCTCTTGTTGTCACGCCTGTCCCGCATGCCGATTTCCGAGAAGTTAAAACGCCGGACAAC
>Ga0272448_1001881_pt1 | contig 27511 bp, 26 predicted proteins | sample YNPCB0191_FD_202220 | JGI IMG/M metagenome (GOLD analysis project Ga0272448, IMG submission 202220) | Hot spring sediment microbial communities from Yellowstone National Park, WY, United States - YNP-CB-019-1 | ecosystem: Environmental > Aquatic > Thermal springs > Hot (42-90C) > Sediment... | reverse complement strand
TTGAAATTCATAACTGTTTTAATTAGCAACTCTCTAAATTTCACGGCAACGGTGAAAGCTGTTGTACACTATTTGGGTGAAAATCGGCGAAGCTCTGCCGTGGATTGAGCTTGACCAAGCATGCGAGACCAGGGAAGAAGCTAAAGAAGCAGCTAAGAAGCTTCTAAGCGAAGTAAAAATGAAAATCGTAAACGTTGAAAGTGGACGAAGACAAGTCAAGGCTGTGCTAACCGTACCGCGCCGCTTCAGGTCTTGAACCGCCCATTTTGACCCTTGTCTACTTGTATCCGCGGTTCACTGGTGGCGCAGTGATTATTAATCGGAAGCGTGCTCTATGTGACGAGGCTGCTAAGCTGGAGAAACAGCATGAGCATTGCAGATTCAAACAGTAAGTCTTCGCGCATGCAGACTGCGGAGTTGAAACGCAAGGTTGCCGCTCTTGAAAGCGAGGCTGGAAGGTGCGCTGAGGAACGTGACAGGCTGAATGAACAAGCGTCAAGGCTCCGTTCAGAAATCGCGGAGCTGCGGCGTGAACGGGACGAGCTTAACGAAAAAGTGAAGGCGCTTAAACGTGAACGCAGTGAAGAGCAGCAAAGGTTGAAGGCGCTTAGAGATGAGCTGGAGGCAAGCAGGAAAACGCTTGCTGAACTTGTGAGGAAAGCGCCGCGGAAAAGCGCGGAAGAGCTTGAGCGAGCGCTTGAACAGACGGAATGGGTGATTCAGACATCCTCCTTCTCGGTGCAAGAAGAAAAGCGCCTGATTGAACAGGTCAAGCTTCTGGAGACACAGGTGAAAATACACAGGAAGCTTGCAATGCAGCGTGAAAGCCTCCGCAGGCTTGAAAACGCTGCGGTTCAGGCAGCTGAGAAACGGGACGAAGCACACAGGCAGCTGGTCGAGCTTGCGTCGAAAAGCCAGGAGCTGCATGGTAAACTCGTTTCTAAAGCAGAAGAGTTGAAAAAATTGAAGGCTCAGGCTGACGCGCAGCATCAAGCCTTCATCCAGGCGAGGGAAAAAGCTGCACCTTTAAATGCGGCGCTCAGGCAGCTGCAGATGCAGGAGAAAGCACAGGTAATCGCGGCTCGAAGGGAAGCTGAGAAAGCTTTAGCAGCGCGTCGGAAAGCGCTTAAGGAACAGCTTGAGCTTGAAGCGCGGAAAAAGCTGGAACGCGGCGAACCCCTCACGTTGGACGAGTTCAAGCTGCTCGGCGGCGACGATGCGGAAGCGCAAGATTAAAAAGGGCTGATTCCAGCGTAACGATATGATTGAGAAGTGAGTGGTTACGGATAAACCTGACGCGCAACCGTTGAAGCACATACTTATATTATGCGTGGACAGGGACGACGATTTAGGCATCAAGGCAGGAGTGTCCACGCCCATAATCGGCAGAGACGCCAACGTTGAAGCCGCCGTGATGTTGGCGCTGAAGGACCCTGAGGAGCCTGACGCAAACGCGATTTTCGAAGCTGTACGATTGTACGATACCCTTCAAAACGGGAAAAAACTGGATGAAACCTTCGAGGTTGCAACGATTGCAGGGTCGAAGGCGGGCGGCGTAAGCGCGGACCGGAAAATTGTAGACGAGTTGAAGGCGCTTACGAACGTGTACCACGCGGACGAAGTCATCCTCGTCACCGACGGATACTCTGACGAGGCAGTTCTGCCGCTTATAGAGTCACGCGTTCCCGTTTCTTCAGTTCGCAGGATCGTGATCAAACACAGCGAATCTATAGAAGAAAGCGTTGCGCTCATGTCGCGTTACCTGAAGATGTTAACGGAGAACCCGCGTTATGCACGCCTCGCCCTTGGGCTCCCTGGACTGTTGCTCGTCATATGGGCTATACTCGTGGTCATGGGCGTCGTAAGCTACTACTTCGTGGCCATAATCCTAATCGCGGGCGCCGTGCTTCTGTTCAAAGGCTTCGGCGTTGACAAGGCTGCGGGGAAACTGTACAGGATGATTAAGGAGTATTCGCCTCCGCCGTTGCACGTTCAAATTTCCAACTACGCCTCAATCGCCGGCGTCCTATGCATCATCGTAGGCGTGTACGCTGGCGTAGCCAACGCTGCAGCCCACTTCGCAGCAGCGCCTAGCAGCGCGGCAGCCTGGCTTAGTGCGCTTCCCGTGGCAGTGGGCTACTTCATCCATGGCGCCGCAGACCTAGTGGTAGTCGGCGTTGTAACCGCGCTTTTCGGAAGAGCCGTACGCTGGTACTTCGAACGGGACGTACGCGTCCTCAGAAACGCTGCCGTAATTGTTTCCATCGCATGGTCACGGTGGATTCTTGACGGAACCGCAGACGTGCTGATACGACCTGAAATGGGCTACGACAAGCTTGTGTTTTCCATAGTCGTGGGAATACTCATAGGCATCGCTTCGATACTTGTAATCTATATCATTCAAAGGTCGTACAGTAGCTTCTTCAAGAAAACGGACGAGGCAATTCAAGAGTTCGAGAAACCAAAACCAGACGCGTAGCCTAAACCTGCGCCGTCACCGCTTTTTCCAGTTTCACAGTTTAAAGGCTCCGCGAATAAGCATAATTCTATGCGGAAAGCGCCAAGCAGCGCTTAGCCCATGTTCCTCATTGGTCGCGGAATGTTTCTATGGGCAGAGCAATGTTTAATTGACGCGTGAAGCCTTTTTGTAACTGCGTATGTGAACGCCGCTGCAAGTAAACGTGGCGACAGGGATTAAACGGTGCTTAAGAGGTTACTTTCCGTATTCGGCGTGTACAAGCTTTACGAGAAGTGGCTGTGGTACCAGGTTAAAAACGGGCAGAAACCTGAGCATGTTGCCATAATTCTGGATGGAAACAGGCGGTGGGCTTCTGAACGGGACTTGAATCCTTGGCTTGGACACCGTAAGGGTGCGGAAACAGTGGAGCAGCTTCTGGAATGGTGCGACCGTTTAGGCGTTAAATACGTGACGCTTTACACGTTTTCAACCGAGAACTTCCGACGGTCACCGCAGGAGATTTCGGAAATCATGCGGATCGCAGAGGAGAAGTTACGTAAGATTTTGACGGATGAGCGGATCCACCGGAGCCAGGTGCATGTTAAAGTCATCGGGCGTGTAAGCCTGCTTCCCGAAAGTTTGCAGCAGCTTATCGCAAGCGTGGAGAAGGCTACCGCACAGTATAACAGGCAGTTTCTCAATTTTGCCTTCGCGTACGGTGGTCGAGCTGAAATCGTGGACGCAGCTAAAAAGATTGCAGAAAAAGTCAGGAACGGCGAGTTAAGCCTCGACGAGATTGACGAGTCCATGTTTGAACGGTACTTGTACACGGCGCACATGCCTAAACAGGAGCCTGACTTAATAATCAGAACTTCGGGTGAGGAAAGGCTCAGCGGTTTCCTACTTTGGCAGTCAGCGTACAGCGAACTTGAATTTCTAGACGTTTACTGGCCTGACTTCCGCTTCATCGACCTGTTAAGGGCGATTCGAACTTTCCAGAACCGTAAACGCAGGTTCGGCGCCTGACATGTCACGCACGTTTTTTCGTGCTTACGATGGAGATGACATCTCGGTCCTCCAGAACAGCGTCTTCGCCGATGCGCCGTTTTTCGCGGACGTCCACGGCGTAGAGGAAGTTGTCGCCGAGTTCTGAATGAATGAGGTACGCAAATTGGCGTGCAGTCGTGCCGTAAGGCACGAGGTAAACGTCGGGCAGCACCTGCCCCGCATGGTTCGCCAAGTGCTCAATATCTTCAACAGGGTAAACCGTAATCATGTTCAAAAGCTTGAAGTAAGCCATGTTCAACGCGTCCTGAATGCCTGTGGAACCGTACTTCAAAAGGATTTTTTCCCGTATCCGCTGCAGGGCACTGGATTGTTCACGTGTAAGCTTTTCCGGATGCAACACACGGAAGTTGCAATCGCCAGGCCTGTAATCGATGAGTCCACGTTCAGCAGCGCGACGAAGCGCAAGCTCAGCTTCAGCGCAGCATGGCACAACAGGATACCCAAGCGCGCGGAGTCTTTCAAGGTTTCCTTCAGCGGTCGGCAGGTCAACCTTGTTTGCGGCGATAAGCATTGGTTTTGACGCGCGTCGAAGTGCATCCACGAAGTTCACGAAGTCTTCGTCGCTCCATGAAGTAGGCTTCTCAAGGTTCAACCCTGCAGCTTTCGCGGCTTCGGAAATGTGGTGTCGCCGTATGGAAAGCCCGCTGAGCTTCTCCTCAAGAATGGTGTATACGTCGCGGGTTTCAGCCTCAATTGTTCTTGCAAGCCGCGGCCAATCCTTGCGCAGTATCATCGCGACCCACATGGTTATCTCGCGTTCAAGGAACTTCACGTCTTCCACAGGGTCATGCGTGCCCGGCGTGCAAAGTCTTCCCTCGCAGTCAGTTCCCCCCGACGCGTCCACAACGTGGATAAGCGCGTCAGCTTTCCGCACCTCGTCTAGAAACTGGTTTCCCAAGCCCCTGCCTTCCCATGCACCTGGCACAAGCCCAGCAACATCGATCATTTCAACGGGAACCAGCCTTACACCGTCCATGCACAGCGAGTTGACGGGCATGTCTTTGACGCCGAATTCCTCGTGCACGCAGGCAACTCTGACATAACCCACGCCGCGGTTTGGCTTGATTGTGGTGAAAGGGTAATTCGCGATCTCCGCAGGCGCTAACGTGGCTGCGCTGAAAAAAGTTGATTTCCCCGTGTTAGGCTTACCCACTATGCCTATCAGCCGCGAATAAGCGCCTTGCATGGACTCTCCTCAAAACCTTAAGGACACTATGCACTCTGTGTTACGCTTGCGATATAATGTTTACGCAATAAACCCACGCGCCTACGCTTGCAAGGAAGCTCAGCCATTCTCAACGCTACAGAGGCGGCTTAACATGGCTTTTCCCAGCCCAGTCCTTAGCCATCCAGGCTTTGAACTCCTTTGAAGGCGGGTTCTCCATGTAAAGCTGTTTTCGGCGAGATTCAAGCAAAAAGTTTGGTTCCCCCGCGAACTCCGCCGCGGTTAAAACTTGGTTCCCAGCTTTCTCCGCGGCTTCAAAAACTTCGCTGAGCCACAGCCGCCACCCTTCTTCGCGCAGCGCATGATGTTCCACGACGAGCACAGGCACTGTTCTTGCAAGCCGTACGAGGTTCTGCACCGCCACGCGAAGCTGCGTTTCCTCAACTTTGAAGCCAGCCAAATAGAACGGTGGCCCACCTATAAAGAGGACGTGCGGCTTGAAGCTTTCAATCTGCTCAACCGTGGCCTTCGCGACTGGGCCTTGGACGTCGGGCGCATACATGAACCGTTCGCCGTCGCATTCAACCATCAACATCAACACCCACCCGAGCGCTGAGGCTTCAGCGCCATGCGGAACAGGTGTAGAAAACTGCAGCCGCGTGCCCTGCCCGTAAACAAAGGTTTTTCCGTCAGCCATCTCAACTTTAGACGCGTGCTGACCCGCTGTTTTCAGAAACATCCATGCACGCTGTCGCTGGCTTGCATTGATGCGTTCACGGTAATTCTTCAGGAGAACACTTTTTTCAGCGTACACCTGCCTCGCTGTTTCATCCGCCTCAGTCCAGTTAACCAGCCAGTCTTCGTATGAAGGCGTATGATGGTCAAAATGGTAATGGCTTATGGTCACTACGTCCGCTTTCTCTGCAGCTTCAGCTATGCGTCTCCGCAAAAGGCTTATCCGCTTAAACTCAAGCGGGTGAGGCGGAAGCCCAAAACGATAGGGACACAACGACACACCAGCATCCAGAAGCAGTCGCACGTCAGACGTCTCAACATAAGTGCACATCGACCTGACTCCGAGGCTTTCCGCCGCCAACGGCGCAACCTTAATCTGGCTCAACAACAAGAACCAGACTCCGCAATGTTTTCCACGTCGTACCTCATGAACTGTCCACCACGGTCAGCTTGCTATTCTACAGCAGATCCAGGGAAATGTAAAAACGTATCTGCCCCAGCGGAAGCTGCGGCTACATACGTTTTTATCCCTGCAACGTGAAGAACCATAATGGTGGGCAATGACGACTCTGGCCCCGAAGACTAAAAGATGATTGGGATCTTGAGTGCGACGCGTACGACGCAGCAACGTACGCCAACGAGCCCACCACTGAATAGCGCCAAAAGGCTGCGCCGGAATGAACCGTGAAGACCGCCATGTCTCAGAAGCTTTTTCACGTCAAACAAAAACTCCGTGAGACACCTCGTTCAGCCAAGCTTGGACGGCTGCAGCGTCTTCTTTATGGATGTATCGTGTGCAGCTGTGGTGCGCTGCAAAAGCCTTAAACGTTCTTGGGCATCTGTTGAAGTGAAAGGGAACGGTTCTTGCAAGCCACGGTCTCGGCTGACGCAAAGAAACCAGCAGTTATGTTCACGATTATAGCAGGCTTTTTATGGGGCACCTCTTTTCCAGCCATAAAAATCGGTTTGCGCTACATGGACGCTTACACTTTTGTCTTCTTAAGGTTCACGGTTGCTTCGCTGACATTGCTATCCGCTGCCTTGCTGACGGGGAACGCAGGTTTCAGTTTCAACATGAAAAGGCTAACTCTGTTTTTAGGCGTGGTCAACGGCTTGGCTTATTTGCTGCAGTATGTAGGCATGGTTTACACGCTTGCCGCTGCTTCGTCGCTTTACGTCAACCTCCGCGTCGTGTGGGTTGCCCTGCTGAGCCCCATCGCGTTGAAGGAGCATATAAGCGCTAGAAAAGCAGTTGGCGTGCTGGTGAGCCTTCTCGGAGTGGTGTTGATGACGACGAACCTGGATTTTGCATCACTCGCCCCAGTAAATGTTACGGGAAGCTTTCTCGTCGTCTGCGCCGGAATCCTCTGGGCGTTCTTCATAATCTACAATAAGCCTCTGGTTGAGGAGAGCAGTAACCTAATTCAGTCGATGACTTGGCTGTTGCTCTTCACGTTGTTGCCGTTGCTGCCTGCCGCAGCGTTTTCAGCGGGCAACTTGGCGGCTTTACCATGGAATGCGTGGGTCGCCGTGGTCTACACTGTGTTTTCTGCTGGGTAATTCCCCTATTATCTGTGGCTTAAAGGGCTGAAGCATCTTTCGCCTATAACCTCCCGTGGTTCTCTTGACTGAAATAGTCGTTGCTATAGCGGTTTCCACCATACTCCTCGGAGAAGCTTTGACTGCTGTTTCAGGCGTAGGCGCTGTCTTCATAATAATCGCGATACTGCTTGTCTCATAAACGGGCAGGCTGCTTTTCGCGTCATAAGCTGAGCAACGAAGAGGGAAAGAAATGTGGTTGAGGAGGCTAACTGTGTGTCTGCCAATAAACCATGAAAAGCAACATGCTTCAACTGTCAGGATGCATCGTTACCGCGTAGGCGTACGCGAGTTTTCCGCGGTGTCTTCAGGTTTTTCCCAGAGTTCCAGGGCTTTCTTTTTGAGTTCACTTCGTTTTTTCTGGAGGTACTTGTACACGTTGTGGTGTTGGCTTCCGTCGATGAGCATTTGGATGGCGGTTCTGGCGATTTCTGCCTGTTCAAAGCTGCCGATTATGCCTACGGTGTGTCCGTACACGACGACGTTGGCTTCGGTGAGTTCCTCGATGATTCGGCGTGTTTTTCCGTCCATTCCGATGATGCGTCCCTTAACGCGTTTCAAGTCTGACTCGGACCTTCCGAAGATAGCGCGTAAGTCGATGATGTGCAGTGTGGCGTCTTCATCTCGAATCAGGCGGAAAGCGTTTTCAGGCGAGAAACCTCGTCCCACCGCGGTTACGACGTCTTTTGCGCGTAGCAGGGTTGAAGGGTCGACGGCGTTTTCGTCAAGCGTGATGGTGACACCGCCGCTTTCGCTTTCGATTTGAAGTTTAACGTTGAGTTTCTCTTCAATGTACTTTTTCACTTTTCCTTCAGGTCCGATGAGGACGCCGACCCGTTCCTTTGGGATCCGCACGAAAGTGTTCGGCTTCAACATTCTATCCAACCACCTCGATGTAGACTTCGTCTACAGGTGTTACATTGACGCCTAGACGGCTGAAGAAGCGGTTCAGGTTGTTCAGGTCGCGCCGTAGCAGGTAGCCTGCCATTGGATGGGACGTGGGCACAGATTGACCCATGTCGAAGACCACGGGACGGCGCTGCCAGACCATCACATTGTATTCGCTGAGGTCGCCGTGGACAAGGTCGGCTTTCCAGTACAAGCGCTTCACGTATTCAAGCAGAATGCTGTAAGTTTCCTCAGGGTTTTCCGGCGGCGCTTCCTTCAGCGACGCGGCTCTAACGCCGTTTTTTCCGATGAACTCCATGATGAGCACGTTGTTTTTAACTGCGACTGGACGTGGCACTCTGACCTTTGCCTTGGCAGCCTGCTCCAAGTTGCGGTACTCCTTCTGCGCCCACGTGAAAACCAGCGACCGTGTGTCATGCTTGACGCCTTTAAACCTGTGGTCGCCTTCAATATACTTGCGCATGCCTTTAACGAACTCAGCCGTGGACGTCAAGTAGATTTTAACGGCGAATTCTTTTCCTTCACGGTTTTTTCCCCAGTACACTCGAGCTTCTTTCCCAGCGTTGATTACACCGTGCACCTCGTCGAGGACGCCTTCGTTCAGAAAATGGTACAGCACCATAAGCGTTGCCTGGTCGAAAACTTCTTCCAGTGCAGCTCTTTCAGAAGAAAAATCATGTATAAGCATCCTGTCCCGCTTCTCCACCATTTTCTCTTTACGTTCAATCTTCTCATGAATCTTTCTCGACATTACACATTCAACCCGGTAATCATGTATGCCAACACGTTGAAGCTGCCATGTGCGTCGTACGCGGTTCGCCGTTGAACCCGCCGCAGCCTGCACGTTCATGGCGGACGTAGGCTTTGCGGCGCCGCGCGGCTAGGTCGCACGTACTACACGGTTAAGTAGCCTTTTTTACGCAGCATTTCAGCCTGTGCATGCGTGTAGCGCCATGTGACGTCGCCGCGTTTGTCGCTTTGGAAGTCCCATGGCGATACAAGTACGACGTCGCCTTCACGGATCCACACGCGGCGTTTCATTTTCCCCCTTATCCGGCATAGGCGTTCATGTCCGTCTTGGCATTTCACGAGGATCCTGTCGAAGCCGAGCAGTTTCTCGACTACGCCGAGCACTTCGCCCTGAGCTGGGTAAACCATCTCGCTGAGTTCGCCTTCACTTATGACTTTTTTCTTTCCCAAGCAAGGTGCCCTCATCGTGGTTAGCTTGGTCAACAATTCGTCAGTCTCCCTTAAAAGCATGTTCATGCCGCAGGCTTCTGTCCATCGTATGCGCAGGCGGGAGTACTTTGAGGAACATTGCGTAGGCGAGAAGCCAACGTTGACGCTGTGGCCTGCAGGGTTTCCATTCGTCGGCAAAGTTAAATCTGCGGCAGCGAATGTTGGTATGGTGACTGTTGATGTCATATTCTTTTAACGTTCCAGTCAGGGACAACGTGAAGCTTAAGAGCGTCACAGACTTGATCAGGAAGGACGGCAAACTTCAAAGCTACTGGAAATGCGCGAACGTCATGGCGATCGAGCGGATGGGCTACACGGACCATGGTCCGACGCATGTTAAAATCGTGGCGAACATGGCGCTTAAACTTTTACGCATGCTTGTGGAGCACGGCGTTAAGCCAAGCGTGGTTTCAGATTACGGCTTGAAGAACGAGGACGCTGAAGTCATAGTGGTATTGGCTTCCGTGTTCCACGATTTAGGCATGGTTGTCATGCGGAGTGAACATCAACTGTACAGTGCACTGCTTGCAACTGAGTTTTTGAACCGGTTCTTGCCGGCCGTGTACTCTGACGAGGAGCAGGCAATCATCGGTTCAGAGACGCTGCACGCCATAGTCACGCATGAAGACCCGTACAGGCCGTTGACGGTTGAAGCAGGCATCGTCGGCGTCGCAGACGCCTTAGACATGGAAGCAGGCCGAGCGCGGATCCCGTTCAGAGCTGGAAAAGTGGACATCCACTCAGTTTCAGCATTGTCCATCGAAAAGGTTGAAGTGCTTGAAGGCGGCAGGAAGCCGATAACCATTAAGATTACAATGTCAAACTCTGCCGGCGTCTTCCAGATCGACGAGCTTCTTAAGCCAAGAATCGAAAAGTCGGGGCTGCAACAGTTTTTCCATGTTACCGCGGAAATCACGGGTGAAAGAGAGCGGCGGATTATAGAAAAATTTGAGCTTTAAACAGTGCGGCTCACGCTTAGCATTTCACGGTCCACGCTGGGTCAGCGCTAAGCTTTTCGGCTAGCTCGTTAAGCTGTTGCCTCGGCGCAGCTTGTGCGTCTCTGAACTGGCGCGTACCTTCATGTATATACCTTGGGATCACGTGTACGTGCAGGTGGAAAACCTCCTGTCCAGCGGCTTTGCCGTTCTGCTGCAGAAGGCTTACGCCGTCAGCACCAAGTATGCGTTTCGCGGCGAGGGCGGCACGTTGAGCTGTCCGGAAGACCTGCGCGAGCGTTTCTTCAGGAACGTTGAAGATATCGTCGTAGTGGGTTTTGGGCACGATAAGCATGTGTCCCTTGCTTACAGGCCGTATGTCCATGAACGCCATCGTGTACGCGTCTTCGTAGACGATGCTGGCTTCAGCTGCCCGTTGGGCTATGAGGCAGAAGATGCAGTTTTCCATACTTGGTCGACTTTGCGTTTATGCAACCTTAGATTTATTCTTTTACGGGCGATTGTTTAATATCTTTGCGTGTGAATGATTATTTTAAAAGTGGAAGTGAAATAAGCGTTGACTGAACTCGAGGAAAAAGTCCGCGAGGAAGTGGGGAAGTTGCCTGATCCTGAAACAGGCTTGTCATTCGCTGAGATGCAGTTGATCATGAGCGTGAAAGAGGAGTCTCCTGGCACGGTGAAGATCGAGTTTGTCCCGACAAGCCCCTTCTGTCCAATTGCCTTCACGTTTGCAGCGAACATCAAGAAGGCGGCGCTTCAGGTTCCAGGCGTCAAGAAGGCGCTGGTTTACTGTCGCGGACACGTGATGGAACACCAGATTAACGAGGCAACCAACAAATAGTTTTCCAGCCATAGGGTTCGCTGCGTTTCGACTATCTCCTTTTTGTTTCTTCAGCATGGTAAATAACGAAAAACCACGTTGAAGAGTGGAGAACTAATATAGCGGAAGCGATCATTTAGCCTTCGCTTGAAAAAAGCGTTGCAGAAGCAGTGTGGGAGCTGAAGGCGTGCTTCGCAAGTTTGGCGACCTGTTAAACGCGTTATCCACGCGGAAAGCCGTGAAGTACACGCTTTACGCGTCGTCCGTAGCCGTTTTCTTCGGTTTAATCCTGCTCCCGCCCATACTCGGCATCTTCACGAAATTGGGTGCCATTGGACAGGTTACGAGCCAAACTGCGCTTGTGAACCGTGTTTATTCGGCTGTGCTGAACTCTTTTGCCGTTGGGTTAGCAGTTGCCCTGTGCGATGTAGCAGCAGGCATCCCGATGGCGTGGCTGATCACGCGGGGCAAGTCGAAGTGGCTGAACGTTTTGGACACACTTGCAGACGTCCCTTTCATCGTTCCCACCTCGGCGCTTGGCTACTCACTGCTGCTTTTCTGGAGCAAGCCAGGCGGCGTCTCGCTTCTGTTAAGTCAACCGCTGCTTTCGCCAGGTTGGCTGCTGGTCGCCGTCCTGCACTTCACATTTTCTTATCCCGTGGTGGTCCGCGTGGTTGTCGGCGCACTGCTGGACTATAAAGTGGAGTATGAACGAGCAGCGAGGACGCTTGGGGCAGCGCCTTTAACTGCAGCGCGGACCGTGACGTTTCCAATACTTAAGCCTTCGCTTATTGCGGCGTTCACGCTTGCGCTGGCGCGTTCGCTATCGGAGACGGGTGCAACCTTCATGGTTGCCGGAGCCTTCGAGAACGGCCCTGTGTTTCTTCAAAACATGAAAAACGAGTACGCCAGCGGCTTGATGTCGACGTCCACGTATGAGGGCGCCATGGCCTTTGCAAGCTTAGTACTCATCGCGTCTTCATTAGGCGTTTTCGCGTTGGTCCGCGTGTTTGCGCAGAAGGTGAAGCTGCCTTTCGGCACAGGCTTGCCTGCTTACGAGAAGAAGCTCAGCTATGCGAAGGCAGCGTTTTCAAGAGACGCAGCAACCATGACTGTTTTCTTAATCGTCATTCTCCTTCCGTCGCTGTTTGTAGCTTTGCCCGCCGTGTACGCAGCGTCAAGCGGAATACTGGGTGAGGCTTTCGCCGGAGCCGGAATCTGGCGTGACTACTGGTGGAGCATCGCGGTTTCCTTCGTCGTTGCAGGCTCAGTAACGCTGCTTGGCTTGCTGTGTGGCTTGCCCATGGCGATTCTGATTGCGCGCCGAAAGTTTGGAGCCGCCGCGTCAACCGTGATGGACACGCTTGTGAACGTGCCTTTAATCGTGCCTTCAATCGCGCTCGGCGTCTCGCTTAAATTCTTCTGGCAGGGCGTTGCAGGGGTTCCTGAACTCCTACTGCTCGTGTTTGCACATCTTTCGATAACATATCCGTACCTGGTGAAGTCGATTTCAGCCGCACTGGAGCGGATAAGCGTAGACGCGGAGGACGCGGCGAAAACGCTCGGCGCCAAGCCTCTTAAGGTTTTCACAACAATCGTTTTTCCGCTTACAAAGTACTCCGTGCTTTCCGGCGCAATCATGGTTTTCACAAGGAGCATCAGCGAAACCGGCGCCACGTTAGCCGTTGCTGACAAGCTGCCTACAGCGCCCGTGATTATCGTGAACTGGGTTAAGGGCACAGTGCAAGCGTCACCTGCAGAAATCGGGCTTGGATGCGGAATTTTAATAATGTTATCTTTCATAATCCTGTTGCTGCTTAGACTGTTAACCAGGGGGAAAGAAAGGTATTGAGGCAAGCTTCTGGAATATGCAGTTCAACGCAGCGGCGCATCAAAAAAGCGTTAGGAGACGTTGTAGTTGCCTGATGTACGCGTGGTCAAAGTGACCAAAAAGTTCGGTAAAGTCTGCGCCTTAGACGACGTGAGTCTACATGTTTATGACAAGGAATACTTCGCTCTTCTCGGCCCAAGCGGCTGCGGCAAAACTACGCTGCTACGGCTTATCGCCGGGCTCATCGAGCCAGACAAGGGCGAAATCTACATAGGCAACAGACGCGTAGACCGCGTTCCACCTGAAGACCGCGACGTTGGCTTCGTGTTCCAGACGTTCGCGCTTTTCCCGCATATGACAACGTGGGACAACGTGGTTTACGGTCCGAAAGTGAAAAACTTTGACGCTAAAGAGACAGAAACCATCGGGCATGAAGTGCTTGAACTCGTCAAGCTTAACGAAAGGTGGAATGCGTACCCAAGCGAGCTCAGCGGCGGCATGATGCAGCGCATCGCCGTGGCCCGCGCGTTGGCTGCTGGCGCGAAGATTCTGCTTTTAGACGAACCGCTTGGACAGTTAGACGCTAAGGTCAGGAACGAAATCCGCTACGAGATTAGGCGTATGGCTAAAGACTTGAAGCTTACGGCGATCCATGTAACGCATGACCAGGCTGAAGCAATGTCCATTTCCGACAGGATCGCCGTCATGCGCAAGGGAAAAATCATCCAGGTGGGCACGCCTCAGGAGCTGTACTTAAACCCGAACAGCATCTTCGTAGCACACTTCATCGGCGAATCAAACTTTCTCGAAGGCTACGCAACCACGCTTGACGGCGCAAACGTGCGGGTTGAACTGCGCGGTGGGCTGAAGCTTGAAGGCGTAAACAAAGGCAGCAAACCAGGCGACCGTGTTGTTCTCGCCGTGAGACCTGAAGTACTACTCATGGAGAAGGGCAAGGTCCACGCGGAAAACCGTTTCAGCGGCAAAGTGGAGAAGTTCACGTTTGAAGGCACACTTGTAAGGTACGAAGTCAAGCTTGAAAACGAAGACGTAGTCACAGTGCTTAAGCCTTCGCTGACGGAGAAATGGATAGATGTCGGCGAAAAAGTCACCCTCAGCTTCGACCCTGAAAAAGCTTTCGTCTTCGCGTATCCTGAAGCGGGACTCGCCGAAGAAACCGCCGTGTGACACGTTCAACCCTTTGAAGACGCTGGTTGAAGCCCGCCTCCATAGACGCCGGCGCGCAGCAGTTAAACTCAACTAGGCGTTATAGGCATCTTGCACTTGGGCTTTGCTGCAGCGCCTCAGCCATGACGGATCCCATTACGCTAAAGCGGAGCGAAAACCTTAAGTGAGTCAGACGGTTTACTTGTAGCGTCAAATCATGAAATAGGATGTTGGAAAAGTTTGGCTGTTGAAGGATTTTTCGAGAGCAGAAGGCAACCAGTTGAAGCCAAGGTTGGCGAGTTAACGCCTGCCTCAAGAGCAGTAAATGTGACTGCAAAGGTTGTTTCGAAAAGCGAAGTCAGAGAGATACCGATGGGACGCGACGGTTCGCCGCACCGTGTGTGCGACGCGCTGGTCGGCGACGCGACAGGAAGCATCTACCTCACGCTGTGGGACGACAACATCGACAAAGTGAACGAGAGCGAAACGATCCGCGTGGAAAACGGCTACGTAACGCTTTTCAAAGGCAACATGCGACTCAACATCGGCAAGTACGGAAAGCTTGAGCCGGCGAAGGAACCTTTAGAAGGCGAAGTAAACACGGAAAACAACGTTTCAAGCAAAACTTACGAGCAGCAGAGACGCCCCTTCAGGGGACGCAGCGGCGGCTTCGGCGGCAGGCGAGGCGGCTTCAGAGACCGACGCGGTTCAGGCATGGAACGCGGGTCAAGGTCATACTGAGTTACCCGGTCACCGCTGCAAACCAAGCAGTTGTTCACCTGAGGGGTTACCCTTTTTTCCCAAAGCCTTTTTTTAGCCTTAACCATGGAAACCTCGGCGCTGCACGGCGGCGGCACATGCTTGCAGAATGCCGAAACACTTTTAACGCAAGTTTAACTCGGCCACGAGCCTTACGTTTAAGGCAAGCACTTTTCGCTCTTGAAGATGCAAGCTTTCCGGATTACGCTTCCAGGCGGAACAGGCTTGTTCATGCAAGAAAAGATAAATATGCGCGTCGGCGTTTTCACGTTGACATAGCCGCGTGCCAAGCCTGTGGTTATGCTTGAAGGGCGCATACATGGGTTTGACAGCGCTACGCATTAGCCATGGGTGAAACAGTATGGTGCGAAGCGAACGTGAACAACGTGATGTTGCAAAGTTGCTTGCGCGGGCCGAGAAGCCTGCGCGTGCAGCGCCGTTTATGCACAGGTTCTACGGCGGGAAACTTCAGGTTATGCCCAAATGCGCAGTTGAGTCGCCTGATGACTTTGCAGTTTGGTACACGCCTGGCGTAGCCGCAGTTTGCCGTGAGATTCAAGCTGACGCAGCTCGGTCGTTTGAGCTTACGAACAGGTGGAACAGCGTCGCCGTCGTAAGCGATGGCTCCCGCGTGCTTGGACTAGGCGACATTGGCCCTGAAGCTGCTCTGCCCGTTATGGAGGGCAAAGCCTTACTCTTCAAGTATCTAGGCGGCGTGGACGCTTTCCCCGTATGCGTTAACACGCGCGACAAAGCTGAACTTGTGCGCATCTGCCAGCTTCTCGAACCAACCTTCGGCGGAGTGAACCTTGAAGACATCGAGAAGCCCAAATGCTTCTACGTGCTTGAAGAAACACGGGAAAGCCTGAACATTCCAGTCTGGCATGACGACCAGCAGGGAACCGCCACCGTAATCCTCGCAGGCTTAATCAACGCGTTGAAGCTTGTGGGCAAACGCGCCGACGAAGTGCTCATAACGCTTGTCGGCTCGGGCGCCGCGAACATCCGCACCGCGTACGTGCTAATGCGCTGGGGCGTTAAACCTGGCAACTTGATCATGGTAGACTCGAAAGGCATCGTGAACACGTCGAGAAACGACATAACACAGGAAGAAGACCCGTGGAAGTACGAGCTGTCCCGCCAAACCAACAGTGAAGGACGCGCCGGCGGACTCGCCGACGCCTTGAAAGGCGCAGACGTTGTAGTTGCAGCGTCAACGCCTAAGCCGGGCACCATACGCAAGGAGTGGATTCAAACCATGGCCGACGACGCCGTCGTGTTTGCATGCGCGAACCCGCTGCCTGAAATCTGGCCATGGGACGCTGAAGCCGCAGGAGCCCGCATCGTGGCAACAGGACGAAGCGACTTCCCAAACCAAGTGAACAACAGCCTGGGGTTTCCAGGAATCTTCCGCGGCGTACTCGACGTGAGAGCACGAACAGTCACAGACGACATGTGTATTGCCGCCGCCATGGAACTTGCAAGGTTCGCTGAGGAAAGAGGACTCGACGAAAAGAACATTCTGCCAAGAATGGAAGAGTGGGAAGTCTTCCCCAGAGAAGCCGTAGCATGCGCCGTGAAATCCATGGAGCAGGGCGTAGCCCGAATACACCGCAGCAGACAAGAACTTTTCGAGCAGGCATCCGCAACAATCAAGAACGCTCGCGAATCACTTGAAACCCTTATGAAACACGGGCTAGTCAAGCCACGACCGAACACCACAATAGGCTAAAACCGGCGTCTTCGCATGCTTCCAAACCGTAAAACTCAATAGCATTCATGACGCGGCGATTTTACGCGTATTACGACTGGACCGAATAGACTTAAGCGTCTGCGGCGCCTCCGGTTTATTTGGGCGGCTGACGCGAAAACGGATAGGCTGTTGACTTCCAAGGTGAAAGTCGGCCGAGATCATGACTACAGACTTGATTGCAGCAACGCCTAGTGACACGGTTGAAATAGTTGTCAAAAAGGATGGTTGACAACGACGTTGAATGTCTTCCAGTAATCGACGCTGAAAGGGTGCTGCACGGTTTAATCACCTTAAGTGACATCGTAACAAAGGTTGTTTACAGGTCTGCGTTTGGATGGGAGTTGAAGGCTGAAGAGATAATGACTACGAACGTAACAACGGGTACTCTTGACTCAACAGTGCTTGATGTGGTTAAGGCCATGAAGAACAAACATCTAAAACGCATTCTCGTGGTGGACGCAAAAAGGTTCTTGTAGGTTTAGTTACAAACTTTGACCTAGCTCTGTTCAGCTGGAGACTCGAGTAAGCAACGTTTGGAAATTCTTTTGCTGAATGCTCGCTGTCTGTCACGTGTTAAGGGTTCACATAGTAAATATGTCCAAAGCGAAGCAATGAAGACTGGAACAGTTTCTCAACTACCTACGAGTCGAAAACTTCAAGCCGACTGCTTACGTTCCAAACAATCCCTCAAAAGGGGGTTCTGGAAAAAAGAGAAAGTAGAAGTCAAACTCTAGCTGAAGCCTGATGGAATCGTTTTTGACTTATTTGTAATCTGTAGTTTGGATTAGCAATGGATAATAGGCAAGTTGATGGACGTGTTTTTGAGGATTATGATTTGGACGGGTAATTTTCCTGCCACGGTTTTCAGGTTGGCTACGTGGTTAGAAGTGTGAGGTGAGCTTTGCCATGTTGAGTGTGACAGTTTATCTTTTCTACGCGTTTTTGGTGTTAGCTATTGCCAGGATTTCCTGTCAACTGTTTCTATCTTTTGCCTACAACTTGAAACGTAGAAGCGACGGATTGAAGGTTTTCCCGAGAATCTCGGTGGTGGTTCCAGCTTACAACGAGGCAAAAACGATTCGAAGTTGTCTTCAGTCGTTGATGGGCTTGAGTTATCCTGACTTCGAGGTAGTGATGGTTGATGACGGCTCAACTGACCAGACGTTTGAGGAGGCAAGCAGATGCGTTGGGGTTAAAATCATTCGTCAGGCAAACATGGGGAAGCCGAGTGCGCTGAACAGAGGGATACGTGAGTCTACGGGCGAAATCGTTGTGACTGTGGATGCTGATACGACGTTGGACAGAGATGCACTCTTCAAGGTGGCACAGCACTTTGCCGCTGATGAACGCGTCGGTGCAGTGGCGGGGGACGTCAAAGTTAAGCGTGAATCCACTTTGATTAACGCGCTGCAGTCTGCGGAATACGCTACAGGCATCAATTTAACCCGGAAGGGGCAGTCAGTTCTTGGATGTGTAATGATTGTTCCCGGACCGATAGCAGCGCTGAGAAGGGAGGCGGTGGAGAAGGTTGGCTTTTTTTCTGACGACACCTTCGCGGAAGACTTCGACATTACTGTGAAAATCCTCAAAGCAGGCTACAGGGTTGAATACGAAGAAAGCAGTCTTGCGTACACTGATGCTCCAAAAAGCATTGAAGACTTGGTCAAGCAGAGGCGAAGATGGTACAGGGGAATGATTCAGGTGCTTGACAAGCATAGGGACATGTACCTGAACACGAAGTATGGCGTGGCAGGAGTTTTCGGCGTCCCCAACCTATGGTTCGACGTTTTTTCACCCTTCCTGAACGTGGGCTTTCTACTTGTGACTCTGCTGATGTGGCTTCTGCTCGGAAGTTTTTCGTCTTCCATAACAGGCGTAGCCGTCTACCTGCTGGTTACCCTAGCGGTTGGCGCTGTCGGCTTAAGCTTAGAGCCGAAGCCTGAAAAAAGAAACTATTTAGTGCTGCCACTGCTACTGTTCTACAACATGTTCCTCGACGGCATACGCGTGATGAGCTTGGCTGAAGAAATAGTTAGCATAATCATGGAGTGGGAGAAGCCTAAGAGGTGACTTGTCAGTGCCGTTAGACCTGGCGATAATCGGCATAGTCATAGCCTTAATCCTAGTAATAATCTTCTTTTCAGCAGCCGCCCTGTATTTAGCCTTCAGAATAAAAGAAACCTTTCGAAAAGAAACACGCAGAGGCGCCACCGCGGCGAAAATCGGCTTCCTAATAGGAATACTCTTTCTCGCAGGAGGCATATTCTACTTTTTCGCAAGCACGCTCAGGAACACAGGTACGCCATCCGCAACTGCGCCGCCGAGCCCAACCGCGCCTACGGTTTCCACGCCATCGACGCCTACTTTCGCTGCGTCTTCGCCGTCCACCCCCAACCAGACGCCGACGCCGCCCGCAGATGTCACGCCGACGTCTTCACCAACACCCACGCCTGCGCCGAGCCCGACCCTCAGCCTAAGCGTGTCCTACCCGCCGTCAGTGAAGATAAACACGACTTTCACAGTTGGCTTCACCATAATAAACCCGACAGCAGCCACCGCCCACGGTGTAACCATCCACGCAGATGCATTCTTCGCAGACTTCAAAATCCAAGCTTCAACACATGAAGTTGTCGGCAACATAGTAAACGTCGGCGACGTCCCTCCAGGAACAACAATCGTCTCCCTTGAACTTCTCGCGCCTAAAAAAGCCGGGATCGTCACAGACACCGTTCTCCTGCTCTTCCAGGAAATGACGACGCCCATAACCCAGGAAATAACGATTTCCGTAAGAGGCGGAGCCTAAACGCTTGAAGCGACAGTTTCACATTTGCAAAGTTTTCAACCGCAAACAAGCCGCGACTGAGCTTTCCGACGCCGCTTGACCCGTAGCGGCCGTTGCACCTGCGCGCATGCAGTGGCTCACTCTTGACTGATGGCCAAAACTCCTGAAGTATACCAGAAGGCTCGCTAGTTTGAATTGCAACGTAAACTCGTCAGCACCCTGAGATATCCTGCCTCGTGCTTTCATGCTGCTCGCTATGGAAACTAGGCTTTCAGCGAAGCAGGCAACAACGTGAAAGCCTCTACTGTTTCGCTGTCAATCATTTACCACATTAATACGTTGTCTTCTCACTGAAAGAATGCAGATTTGCTGAAAAAAGGGATAAATCAATAAGAAAAGTGCGTGAGCGAGGCGTTAAATAGCCACGTGACAAGGTTAAATCCGTATCGCAACGTGGCGGTGTCTCAAACGGGAAAACGTTTTCCAGCGTTTTCGGGGTCAGTGTGCGTGTGTGCTGTTAAAGGTCTCCGTGTTGCTTCATTTTTGAGTCTTCATAGAGGGTTACCCATCTTCTGTAGAATTCGTGTTGAATGCATGTTAACAGGCCCATTATTCGTTCGTAGTTGAGGTACGAAGGCTGGTAGAGGCTTTTCAGGGTTTTAGTGAAAAGGTGATTTAGCTGTCCATCCCTGTCTTCGTCTTCAACTTTTTCGAAGTGGTTTAGAATCTGGGTTACGATTTTATTTAGGTCCGCTCTTTTTCGTGTTTAACGTATGATATAGCTGACTCCTCCATTTTACAGATAGAAGGTTCAGAGCAATTTACCTTTTCCTGAACAGTGTTTAGACCTGGAATGTTTTGCATTTTCAGGTTCTTTTACGCCGCGTACATGAGACTGGCGAATAACGAGACATGTAAATGCTGTGGCCATATTTGGTTGGCGGTCGAATAGATGCGGTGACTCTGATAATTTCGGTCTTTAACGGTGTAATCTACGGTTTCATCGCGTGGTTAACCTTCACTTTGATAACGGCGCTGTTGGGAAAAGAAATGAAGCAGAACATTCAGCAAGTGGTAAACGTCAACATCGGCGAGAAACAAAAGGGCGACGCTGAAAGCTAACGCTTTGCATGCGCAAGAACAAAATTTGCTTCAGGCCTTTTTTGTTTGTTTTTCGGTTATGCATGAGCGCGCTTGATGCAGTAACCTTATTGGAATGCAGTTTCCAGTTGAGTTAGTGCTTCGTCTGTCGCTTCGAGGTTTATGTCTGAAGCGAACATATTTTGTTTCAGACGAAAGAATAGCCTGCACTGTATAGAGGCACGTTTTCAGGATGGTTGTGTCTAAAGTATGCATGCGCCGTGTATGCGTGGGCGAAGAAGACGAAGTTCGCGTCGAGTTTGAAAGAGAAGACTCCCTCCTAAGCGTGTGGGTAGAACCTGAAAAACGCTTTCAATCGCATGTGGTTTAGGGTAAACAGGCAAAGTGAGCTTTGAGCAGGTGCAAAGTGGCAAGGTTGTCCAGTGAACTGCCATTTTTTTCGTTTGTCACCTGCAACAGTGTATAGGGCTGCTCTTGTGTTCTTCCCCGCTTATGCTATTCAGGGTTACGCGCAGATATGCTGTGTCTTGGTCAATTAGCTTCGCAAGTGGCTTTATTTTGAACGCGTTTGAGTAGAGGGGGCTATCGACAACTATGGTGTGGAATTCACCGTTTTCTCCGAGGGGGTCTATGTGTCGAGTTTCGGACAGGAAGGCTTCAGCCGTTTCGCGGCTTATCGTGAAGCCCAACCACTTGTCAGAGAGATATCTTGTGTTTACGGCTATGATTGTAGCTTTGAACCTGGGCTCGCTGAACATTTCTTGGAAAAGGATTGAGGTTTTCTTTCCATAAAGGGGTTCAAGCAGTTTTAACCCCGCTTGAAGGCATACGTTTTGGAGCCAAGTTACGTGTTGGGGAACGTTTATGTCTCCTGCAACGAGTGCGTCAACGTTAAGGCTCCTAAGAGAGTCGACAAGTTCTTGTTCGCCTTTGTGGAGGTCCACGATTAGCAAGTTTCTGTTCATGGACTGCGCAAGCCTTCTTAAAGCTTGAATGTTGTGTGCATGGGGCGATGTGAAGCTTGGAATTTCATGGAGCAAATGTTCAACTTTTACGCCTTGGTTTTCAACAGTAAATATGGCATGGACGGATTCTTTGCCCCCTGAGAAAAGACCTGCCGCCAACGTTTTCTCAGCCTTCAAAGTTGCTATGCTCTATTTCCACTATATTTAACTTCTGGAAATAACCGCCCTTTTCAAAGCAGAGCCGAGTAAAGAGCTGGTCAACCTTCTTTCCAAACTGGCACATACACAGCTTGCCTCGTGATTTTCTTCCGGCAATGTGCGGTCCAACTTCTGCTTTCTCTGAAAAAGCAGTTCACTCAAGTGTTTAAAAGCCCGAATGAAAATACGCCGCGCTCTGACGAGTTGTTTAACTGTGAAGCCCTATGGGTATAGAGGTAACGGTAACTTCTTCTTTTGCCTATCCAATCGCCAATATATCCGCCTGCAAAGTAGCACAGAATCAATGTAACAGCACAAGAATTCCGTTTGGAATGGTGCATTCCAGAACCCGCCGTGCTCCAGTAACATTCAAGGACAACATGAGAGTGAACTATATTGCGAAGCCAAGCATAACCGCGCCCAAACTATGTACATGGCTCTGTTTATTTTGCTGTTGGTAAAATTGAAAGCGTATACTCAGCCATAGCTCAGCCCTTAAAGCATCCCGTAAGCATCAGCTTAACCATAAGCCTCAAGGACGCCGTCGTGGCTGCTTTCCGGCTAGCTGAAACATATGTTTTTGACTGCGCGTTTAAGCAATAGAGCACTCCTTAAATATTTTGCTCCGTATTTTTTGTTCGGTGGTTGTCTGTCTTGTGGAGTGGTAAGCCGTTCTTGAGGAAAAGTGTTGTGAAATTTGTTTGCGTGTTTGTGTTGGCCACGGTTTTGCTGAGTTTTGTCTTCGTGTTTTTGCCGTTTCTTATTCCGTTGTGGCTCGCGTTCTCCTTCATTTTCTTTCTGTTCTACTATTTTAACAAGAAGGCTTTTGCGTATTTTATAACTGACAAGTCTGTTCGGGTTGAGAAGTCTTGGTTTTTTGGCAATTACATTAGGGAAATAACTTTTGACCAGGATTAGAGACGTCCAGGTTATGCAGGGGGTTATAGCGAGGCTTTTTAATTGTGGTTCGCTGGTGTTTGTGACTTCCACAGGACTTGAGGTTGGGTATGTTGGCGGCGGCGCAGCTGCTGGCAAAGGCGTATTCGTGGGAGGCGGGGGTGTTTCTCCAACCGTGGTTAAGGGGAGGGGAAACATGTTCTGGGATGTGCCTGAGCCGGATAAAGCAAGAGCGGTTTTAGTGGGCAAGTTGACGGAGTGGCGGGAAGTTTTCCAACAACAAAAAATCGCATTCTCCGTGGAAAAGATGGCAGAGAGAACTACGCTTGCATCTCCACAGTCTACTGGGGAAACCGTCGTGGACAAGCTGGAAAAACTCAAGAAATTACTTGATGCAGGCGCAATAACAAAAGAGGAACATGAAAAAGCAAAGAAAAAACTGCTTGAATAACGTTCACGTTAAGCCCTAATATAGCGCTTTGACGCAGCGCTACACATTGTAGCGATGTGACTTCGTCACGTGGCTTAAGCCATGGGCTTCCACTTTCACGGACTGCTGCTCACTTGCAGCCTCTTTGCGTCTCGCGGAAGCTTTTGCGGGAACTTTAGTTTCATGCGTCGCCCGCAGAGTTTCCCCTCATCAGCGGCTTTCTCAGCCAACCTGGGTACAGGCTCAGCCGTCGAACCTCACGTCATCAACCACGCACAAGCGCCTTCAGAGAGTCCCATCACGCATCTGAACAGCGACAGTAAAACCTAATGTGTAAACGTCGTTCGCTTTCATCCCACCGTAAACGATGCAGAGTTTCTCGCTCACAGAGTTAGAAGCGCGGCGTCTCTATATGTTGAAGTCGCCTAACTGTCCCTTGATAAGCGTTGAATGCGATGCAGCCGCCGCAGTGTTACTTGAAGACAAGAAGTTCACGGCAGGTGGCTAACTAAAAAGTCAATGGGCAATGTTGTCATATGTACCCCCGTATATATAGGGGGTGACAGCTTCCGTTCATGTGTGGCATGGCGACGTTTAAAGCGGCTTGAAGCGCTGGCGCGAAAAGACTGAATGTCCCTGAGTTCCAAGCGAAGCTTTTATGAAGGTGAAAGGGCTGTTCAGTGCGTGTAGGTTTTTAGGGTGCCAGTGGGTATTTTCAAGTTAAAGCTTGAACGCTGAGTGCGCGTGTTGAAGAAGAAAGAGTTGACGAGTGTAGACGTCGCAGTTGTGGTGTGTGAGCTGCGCGACCGAGTCTCTGAGTCAAGGGTTACCAACATTTACCAAACAAGCCCGGGCACCTTTATTTTTAAACTGCACAAAGCAAACGAGCCTCCGATGCAGCTGTTAATGGAGACGGGGAGACGCCTGCATTTAACTTCCTACGCTGTTGAAAAGCCTCGTTCGCCTCCGGCTTTTTGTATGGCTCTCCGCAAGTACTTGCGAAACGCAAAGTTAGTCAATGTTGCCCAGCAAGAGTTTGAACGGATTGTGCTTTTCCGTTTCAGCACAGGTGCTGGGCAGTTTAAACTTATTCTTGAGCTTTTCGGCGAGGGTAACATTTTACTGACAGACGAAGGCGACCGAATACTGCAAGCGCTTGTTTTTAAACGCATGCGTGACCGAAACATACTTCGGGGCGAACGTTACCGTTTTCCGCCAACAGCGGGAAAAAACCCCTTCAACGTCGGTTTGGAAGAGCTTGAAGAAGCCTTTAAAGCGGCAGGCGCAGCGGACGTCGTCCGCACACTAGTGCGGTTTATCGCGATCGGCGGCGTCTATGCTGAAGAGGTTTTGCTTAGAGCTGGAATACCTAAGACGACGCAGTGCAGTGATCTGTCGCATGACAAAGTCACGTTGCTTTTCTCAAGTCTGCAGAACTTGCTACTTCAGGTTTCCTCGGGTAAGACTAGGCCCTGCGTCGTTTACGACGAGAACAATGACTTAGTTGACGCTGTGCCTTTCGAGCTTGAACTCTACCGCGGATACAAGACACAGGAATATGCCTCCTTCAACGAGGCTCTCGACGAGTTCTTCACCAGGGCTTCCGCTTCGGCAAGCGTGCTGAAAACGGAGCAACGTGAAGCTCTCATGCACGAAGCAGAAAGGCTAAAGCGCGTGATCAACGAGCAGGAAAAAGCGGTGCGAGAGGCGGAGTCCGCTGCCGAAACTGACAAACGCGTCGGCGACTACATATACGCCAACTTGAACCTACTGCAGACATTACTGGACCGGTTCAATAAAGCAAAAGCTGAAGGAAAAAACCTGCAAACAGTTGTTTCCGAAATCTTATCTGCAAAAAACGCAGGCGGCGCGGTTGAATCGCTGTTCGAGTTTTTTGACCCGCGTAACCTGCTGGTCACAGTTTCCGCTGACAACTTGAGGTTCAGCCTTAATCTGCGACGAACACTGTTTGAAAACGCCGCAGAATTCTACGAGCGAAGCAAAAAAGCCCGGCAAAAAGCTGCTGGCGCAAAGGCTGCACTAGATGATTCTACGGGTAAACTGCGTGAAATCGAGCAGCAATTAGCTGAAATAGACGCTGCCACCGCCGTTGAATCCGCTGGCGTAAGCGAAAAACTCGAGAAACGTCGTATAAAACCTAAACAATGGTGTGAAAAGTTCAGGTGGTTCCAAACTTCTGATGGCTTTCTTGTTGTAGCCGGGAAAGACGCTGTCACGAACGAAGTATTGATTAAAAAGTACACTGCCCCTTCAGACGTGGTTTTCCACGCGGACATACAAGGTGCGCCCTTCGTCGTAGTTAAGGCCACCGGCAAAACGTTGACGGAGCAAGCGACGCGAGAAGCTGCCGAGTTTGCTGCTGCCTTTTCGCGGGCATGGCGCGAAAGCCTCGGGTCAGTAGACGTCTACTGGGTTAAGCCTGACCAGCTTAGAAAGGGCGGCAGCTCGGGTGAATACGTTCCACACGGCGCCTTCGTAGTTACGGGAAAACGAAATTGGCTCCGTAATGTGCCTTTGAAGCTTGCGATCGGCGTAATCGTAAACGACGAAGCTAGCTTCGTCAGCGGACCTGAAGAAAGCGTGAAGGCAAAAACCAATTGCTACGTTCTTTTAGTGCCAGGCGACGTAGCTGGAAAAACTTTGTTCAAGCAGATTGCGCATGCGCTGGCACAGAAAGCAGGAAAATTGCGCAAGCAGATAACCGCCGTGACAGCGGTTGAAAATATAAGGGAACATGTGCCTTATGCTAAAGGACGAATTGCCAACGCATAAACAATCTTCCGCGCAAGTTCTGAGCGTAAACGTAACGAAAAATGCCTGTTTTTTTGTTCATAAAGTATAAAAATGCTGTTTGCCACTCGTTACGAGAGGCAGCGGCCGTGAAACGCATATTCCTCGTTCTCATTGCTACACTCATAGTTGCTACACTTGCAACTACAATATTCCTGAACTTATACCAGACAAAAGCAAACAACGGAGCGTCTGAAGGCTCGCCTGAACTTGAAGAACTTAAGAAGCAGTACGAGAGCCTCAAAGAACAGTACCTGCAGCTTCAGGGAAACTACACTGAACTGCAGAACAAATACGATGCGCTTCAAGCAGCAAGCCGCGACGAGGCTTACAACGCGTTAAGAGACCGGTTTGACGCCTACGTAGCTGCATACCGGAACTTGAGGATGCAGGTTAATCTACGCGCTTTCGCATGGACCATGCAGCCGCTTATAACGCCTTCAGACCCTGCAGTTATGAGTTTGGTCCGCAATATAACGGGTAAAGTGAACGTTTCCGACTCAACCTTGAACTGGAACGACATAAAAGCCATGTACAACTGGGTGAAAGACAACATAGAATACAGGGCGGATAGCCTCTACCCCATATTGCCCGACAACCCGTCGGGGCTGCTTCAATTCAAAGACTTAGTCGTCCAGCTTGCAAACGAAACCATACAGTTAAGGAAAGGCGACTGCAACGACGTTGCTGTCCTCTTATGCTCGATGATACGGGCTTACAGCCCAGGATTCACGGTAGAATGCATATGGATAACCAGCAAAACGTCAGGACACGTAGCCGTGCAGATTCCTGTGGCAGGACATAAAGTCGTCATTTTGGACCCCATACGAGGCTATTATAGCCGCGACTTGCTGGGCAACATTGCCTTCAACGAAGTTTCAGGCGAAATAACTAGCTGGTTAAGCATTTGGCGTCCGTCGATGGGCAACGACGTCTACGTTTACCGCGTCTTCTCAGATTACATGGACAAAACCTTCGACACAACCGCCGACTACGTTGCTTGGATGTACACTCGCTGAAAACCAAGCCTGACGCAAAATGCGCCAGCCACATTAGGCTTGTATGCGTAGGCAACATTTCCAATTCTGCGGTTTGCTTGCCTTTTAGAAAGTGCTGAAAGTGTTTTGGGCTTTGACGTTTTCCGTAGTCTGTTCCTTGCTCCTCCAGTTGGCCTTTGCAGGCTTTTTTCGTAGGAGGTGATCCGGCCGCAGGTTCCCCTACGGCCACCTTGTTACGACTTTTCCCCCCTCACGAAACTTGGATTCGACGCAGCCAAAGAAGACCGCGCCTCACCCAAGAGTCGCTCGGGTGGAACGACGGGCGGTGTGTGCAAGGAGCAGGGACGTATTCACCGCGCGGTAGTGACACGCGATTACTAGGGATTCCATGTTCACGAGGGTGAGTTTCAACCCTCGATCCCAACTACGGCAGGTTTTCGGGATTACCTTCCCCTTTCGGGGTCGGAACCCATTGTACCTGCCATTGCAGCTCGCGTGTGGCCCGGGAGATTCGGGGCATACTGACCTGCCGTGGCCCGCTCCTTCCTCCGCTTTATCAGCGGCGGTCTCCTCAGTGTGCCCAGCACAAGACTGGTTGCAACAGAGGATGCGGGTCTCGATCGTTGCCTGACTTAACAGGACACCTCACGGCACGAACTGGCGACGGCCATGCACCTCCTCTCAGCTCGTCTGGCAAGACCTTCAATCTGGCCTTCACCCTGCTGTCGCTCCCGGTGAGATTTCCGGCGTTGACTCCAATTAAACCGCAAGCTTCACCCCTTGTGGTGCTCCCCCGCCAATTCCTTTAAGTTTCAGCCTTGCGGCCGTACTCCCCAGGCGGCAGGCTTAACAGCTTCCCTGCGGCACTAG
>Ga0272448_1001880_pt1 | contig 27516 bp, 22 predicted proteins | sample YNPCB0191_FD_202220 | JGI IMG/M metagenome (GOLD analysis project Ga0272448, IMG submission 202220) | Hot spring sediment microbial communities from Yellowstone National Park, WY, United States - YNP-CB-019-1 | ecosystem: Environmental > Aquatic > Thermal springs > Hot (42-90C) > Sediment... | reverse complement strand
AGCCTTTTCGGCTGCGCGGTCGCACTGGTTGGTGATCAGTTTCACCAGCGACTGGTTGTTTCCGCCGTTCCAAAGCCGACAGATCGTAGACGCTCTGATCGCCAACAACATCCCGGTGACCTACTGTAATGTTCGTAGCGATTGCGGCCACGACGCATTTTTGCTTCCGAATCAAGTAGCGGTTTACGGCGAGCTGATGCGCGCGTTTCTTGCGAATCTGAGTGGGGCGCCGTTGGAGGACGCGGTTCAACCGGTGCCCGATGGGCTGGGGCACGCGCCGACCAGCATCTTCCACAAGCGGCGAGTTGATTACGACCGGATTGTGGAGTTGATTCCGGACGGCGCCTCCGTTCTGGATTTGGGCTGTGGGCGGGGGGGGTTGCTGGCGCGCATCCAAAAGAAAGGTCATCATCGCACCATGGGGATTGAGCTGGACGAAATGGCGATTCTCGCGGCGGTGCGTCGCGGTCTGGATGTGGTTCAGGCCGACCTGAACGAAGGGCTGCGTGCGTTTGCCAGCAAACAGTTCGATTGGGTGTTGTTGTCGCAGACGTTGCAGGCCATCTATGATGTCGAGGGCATTCTCAATGAGATGTTGCGGGTGGGCAAGCAGGGAATCGTGTCTTTCCCCAACATGGCCTACGAACCCTTGCGACGCATGTTGGCCGAGCAGGGGCGCGCGCCGAAATCCCCCGGACTGCTGCGTTACGAGTGGTATAATTCGCCGAACATCCGGTTCCTCTCCATCGCGGACTTTGAGGATTACTGTCGCGCCAAAAACATCCGCATCCATCGGCTCATCGCGTTAAATACGGAAAACGACACCGAAGTGACCAGCGATCCGAACCGTCATGCGGACCTTGCGATCTTCGTCATCAGTCGTGACTGAGGGATTTTGAGGGCCATTGGCAGGAAGTGGGGAACCGGTTGCACGGCCGGGGACGCGCGGATCATTGCATCCGAGAAAGCCCCCGGTGGGGTCTTCGGCCGCTGCCGGTGTGGCACCGAGCGGGCCGCGTAGGCGCGGACGGCTGTCGGCCACCGGGAACGCCGCACGCCGTTGGCTCGACCGGAGTGAGTCGGCAGGTTGCTTTCCGCTGTGAACAAACATATCTCGGTTGGCCACTGCGCAAGCCGTTTCCCGTCCGCTCGTGGCAACGAACGAGCCGCTAGCGCGCCGAGTTCATTCCGCGGTGCGGTTTCCTGCGTTCCGCTTGACCGTCCGTGAACTGCTCTGTATGGTGGGCGACCATGAGAGCGATTCAAATCGTCGGACCGAGGAAGATTGCGTTTGTGGACGTGCCGATGCCGACGTTGCAAGACGGCGATGTGCTGGTGCGATGTCAGTGGGTCGGTTTGTGCGGCAGCAACATGGGCCAGTACACGGGCGAAGGTGTGTGGGCAAACATCAAGAATCCCCCGGGATGGGCCGGACACGAGAACATCGGTGTAATCGTCGAGTCCCGTTGTCCGGAGTGGAAAGAAGGCCAACTGGTGCTGGCGCAACCAGAAGGTTATTTGGGGTTTGCGGAATATTTTCGGGCGCGATCGCCGGGCATCGCCGAGTTACCCAAGGATGCGGCTGATGCTCCTTCCTTTATGATGGCGCAACCTTTGGCCACGGTGTTGCGGGCAATGACCCAGACGGAAAACGTCATCAACCAACGTTGCGCGGTCATTGGTGCCGGGCCGATGGGGCTGATCTGGATTCATGTACTGCGTCTGTTCGGCGCGCGGCAGGTGATCGCAACCGATATCCTCGACTGGCGCCTAGCGTGGGCAAAACGGTTTGGTGCCGACGCGGTCATTGACGCCTCGAAGGAAAACGTCACTGAGACGGTGCGGGAATTGACAGCGGGGCAACTGTTGGATTTTGTGGCGACGGCCACCACATCGGCGGAGGCGCTGGCTTCCAGTGTTTCTTTGCTGCGGCGCAGCGGGCGATTGTTCGTGTTTGGGATGCCGCACCACAATGACCAAAAGTTCCCGTGGTATGCGGCTTTTCGCAACGAGTTGAAGATCATCACCTCCGTGGGCCCGGAATGTGCCGCATTTTTCCAGCTTGCCATGGACATGATGGTGGACGGACGTGCCAGTATCCTCGGTCAGGCGGTGACGCCGCGGATGCGATGGGAGGACGCGGCGAAAGCCTTCGAGATGTATCGGCTCTGCGCCCGCGACTCGCAGAAGCTCGTCTTGGAGCTATGAGTTCCGTGGATTACCAGCGGTGTGGCGCGGTTGCCGTGTTGCGGTTGAACGCGCCGCCCGTCAACGCCATCACCTTTGCCGTACTCGGTGAGCTTGGTGCAGCGGTGCGTCGCGCCAATGCGGACCCGGACGTGCGTGGGCTGATCATCACCGGTAGCGACCATCACTTCAGCGCGGGTGCCGACGTCAGATTGTTGCGCGAAAGCGATCCTGTCGAAACCTCACGCCGCTTTCAGAAAGCGTTTGAGGAAATCGAGGACAGCGCGAAACCGGTCCTGGCGCGCGTGGCCGGCAACGTGGTCGGCGGCGCGCTCGAACTGGCGATGGCCTGTCACTTCCGCGCCTGCGCCCCCGGCAGCCGGTTCGCCATGCCCGAAGTGCGCCTGGGGATCGTGCCGGGCGCCGGTGGCACCCAGCGGTTGCCGCGCCTGATCGGAGTTGACCGCGCGCTGAACATGTTGCTCACGGGCGATGCCATCGAGGCCGAGGAGGCTGTGGCGTGGGGACTGATGGATGCGATTGGCGATCTCGATTGGTTGGACCGTCCCATTGTCCGAACCCGTTTTCGCCCTGTTCGAGGCGAGTTTCCCGAAGAGCCTCCTCCTTCAAGGCCGGAACTGATTGCCCCTTCCAGAATCTTCGCGGCTGTCAAAGCGCCTTCGTATGAAGACGGGTTGCGGGCGGAGCAGTGCGGTTTCGCCGAGTGCATGAAAACGCTGGCCACGCAGAACAAAATGTACATTTTCTTCGCGAGCCGTGACACTGCGCAAACCGATGCGCCCGCGCGCACCATCGAAACTGTCGGCGTGATCGGAATGGGAACAATGGGCACCGGAATTGCCCAGGCGCTGGTCAACGCGGGGGTGCCGACGGTGGTCTTTGATGAAAACGCGGCAGCGGTGGCACGCGGCTTGAACCAAATCCGTGCGCGGGACCAGAAGCGATCCGAGTGGATTCGTGTGGCGGCTGGCCCAGAGGAGATGCGGGACGCGGATCTGGTGATTGAGGCGGTCTTCGAGGACCTCGCTGTGAAACGCGCACTACTTGCGCAACTGGAAGACGTCTGCCGCGAGGACGCGATCCTTGCGTCGAACACTTCCACGCTGTCGCTGGATGCGCTGGCCGAAGGGATGAAACACCCGGAACGACTGATCGGGCTTCACTTCTTCAACCCCGCTCATCGGATGCCGTTGGTGGAAGTGCTCGTTCACCGGGCGACGGCGCCGGGTGTGACTGCAACGGCGCTGCGGTTTGCGAAGGCGCTTCGCAAAACGCCGGTGTTGGTCAGGAACCGCGAAGGGTTTCTGGTGAACCGAATGTTTATTCCCTACATGAATGAAGCGTTTCGCCTTTTGGAGGAAGGCGCCGACCCGCGAGCGGTGGACCAGGCCATGGTGGAGTTTGGGTTTCCGATGGGGCCTTTCGTGTTGATTGACATGGCGGGACTGGATATTCTGGCGAGGACCACCGAGGTGATGAATCGCGCTTTCCCCGACCACGGCCCGTCGCCGACGTTGGTGAAACGGCTGGTCGAGCGCGGTCATTGGGGACAGAAAACCGGTGCGGGCGTTTACCGCTACGAGAAGGGCAGTCGTCACCCGCTGGACAGCGAACTGACGGCTCAGATCCTGCGCGAGATGGGCGCAAGGGCCCGCAAGTTCACCAACAAGGAGATCGTCGAACGTCTCCTGAGGCGAATGGTGAAGGAAGCGGCCTGTTTGTTGAAGGAAGGTGTCGTCCGGCGTGCTTCGGATGTGGACGTGGGAACGGTGTTGGGATTGGGCTTTCCCGACTGGCGGGGAGGTGTGCTAAAATACGCGCACGATATGGGGTGGGAACTACCCGATCCCGAATTGAACCACAGAAAGAGATTCGCATGACAACGGAACGAAAAGATTTTGAGGCGACCAAAACCCTGAAGGCCGTCATGGGGAAATATTATGCCGACCTGACCAGCGGGCCGACGCAGGGTAAAAAGACGGCTTGGTGCACCAGTGTCGGTCCCGCAGAACTGTTGCGGGCGCTGGATTTCAATGTGTATTTTCCCGAAAACCACGGCGCCATGCTGGGCGCAACCCGCATGGCCACGGACTTGATTCCTCTGGCCAATGCACGCGGGTTCTCGCCGGATATTTGTTCGTATCTCACGAGCGACATCGGATCGTATCTGAAAGGCGAAAGCCCGTTTCAGAAAATGAAATTGCCGGGACCTCCCCGAGCGGACGTCCTCGTCTTCAACACCAATCAATGCCGCGACGTGAAGGATTGGTTCCAGTTCTACGCGCGCGAGTGGAATGTGCCTTGCATCGGGATTCACACGCCACGTTCCATCGGCGAACTGGACGAGCCGATCATCGAAGACGTGGCTCGCCAAACTGAGGCATTGGTGCCGGAGCTGGAACGGGTGGCCGGACAAAAGCTCGATGCGGGGAAGCTACGCTCGGTCATCTCGCTGTCGAAACAATGCACCGAGTTGTGGAAGGCCGTTCTCGAAACCGCCGCGCACATCCCGTCGCCGATTACCTTTTTCGATGGCACGATTCAGATGGGGCCGGCCGTGGTGTTGCGCGGCTTGCAAGAGGCGGTGGACTACTATCGGTTGTTGCTGGCCGAGCTGAAACAATGGACCGCGCGGGGCGCGGCGGCGGTCGAAGGCGAACGATTCCGCCTCTACTGGGAAGGAATGCCCATCTGGGGGAAACTGCGCGACCTCTCCACACAGTTCCAGAGTCTCAAAACCGCTGTCGTCGCTTCGACCTACTGTAACAGTTGGGTGTTCGAGGACCTGGACCCTGCCGATCCGTTTCGCAGCATGGCGCGGGCGTATTCCCGTCTGTTCATTTGCCGCAGCGAGGACCGCAAGGAGCAATATCTGGAAGAAATGGTCGCCAAATACAAAGTGCATGGGATCATCTACCACGACGCAAAAACCTGTCCGAACAATTCGAACAACCGTTATCAAATGCCCCAGCGTCTGGAGCAAAAGCTGGGCATACCCTACCTAGTGATTCACGGCGACCTCAACGACCTGCGGCTGTACTCCGAAGAACAAACGCGCACCAACATCGAAGCATTCGTGGAGCAACTTGCAGAACGCACCCAACGTGATTAGGCAACAATCTATGGAACGAAAAACTCTTCTCCAACGCGAACAAGCCAGTGAACTGGAACGACTGCGGCACTCCTGCGCGCATGTCATGGCAGCCGCCATCGCCAAGCTCTGGCCCGACGCCCAGTTTGCCGCCGGACCAGCGGTCGAAAACGGGTTCTACTACGATGTGGAGCTTTCCCACCGAATCACGCCTGAAGATTTCCCCAAGATCGAGGCGGAAATGAAGGCGATCATCCGCGCCAACCTGCCTTTCGAGCGGCTCATCGTTACCCGCTCCGAGGCACAGAAGCTGGCGGAATCCGGTCGGCTGGGAGCCCTCAGCGAACGGAATGTTCCCAGCAAATTCAAACTGGACCTGCTCAAGGATATTCCCCAAGGCGAAGAGATCTCTTGCTATCGCAGCGGGGAATTCCTCGACCTGTGCGCCGGACCGCACGTAGCGCGCACCGGTGACATTCGCGCGTTCAAGCTGACAACCGTGGCCAGCGCCTATTACAAGGGCGACGAACGAAATCCGCAACTGCAACGCGTTTACGGCACGGCGTTTTCTACCAAGGCGGAACTGGACGCCTACTTCGCGATGCTGGAAGAAGCCAAGAAACGCGACCACCGCAAGATCGGCGTTGAAATGGGGCTCTACATCATGGACACAGAGTTCGTCGGCCCCGGCCTGCCGCTCTGGTTGCCCAAAGGCGCGGCCCTCATTGAGGAGCTGGAAAAACTTGCCAAGGAAACGGAATTCGCTGCCGGCTACGTTCGCGTGAAGACACCCCACATCGCGAAGGAAAAGATGTATCTCACCTCCGGGCACCTGCCCTACTACGCCGACGCGATGTTTCCGCCGATGGAACTGAAGGAAGACACCGAAGAGGGCGGGACGGTGGATCGCTACTACCTGAAGGCGATGAACTGCCCGCATCACCACCGAATCTATGCGGCGCAACAACGCAGTTATCGAGATTTGCCACTGCGACTGGCGGAGTACGGCTGCCAATACCGATACGAAAAGTCCGGCGAGTTGTTCGGTCTGATGCGCGTCCGCTCCTTGAACATGAACGATGCCCACATCTACTGCACTCCCGAACAATTCGCAGCGGAGTTCAGCGCCGTCAATGAGATGTACCTGAAGTATTTCAAGATTTTCGGTCTCGAAAAATACGTGATGCGTTTCAGCACCAGCTCGCCAGAGGGTCTCGGCAAAAAATACGTGAATGAACCGGAACTGTGGAAACAGACCGAAGACATGGTGCGACAAGTCCTCAAAGACAGCGGCATCAATTACGTCGAGGTGCCGAACGAAGCCGCTTTCTACGGACCGAAGATTGACGTGCAGGTCTGGAGCGCCATTGGCCGCGAGTTCACACTGGCCACCAACCAGGTGGACTTCGCCGTGCCCAAGCGGTTCGCTCTGACCTACCGCGACAAGGACAACACCGACAAAACACCTCTCTGCATCCACCGCGCGCCGCTCGGCACACACGAGCGATTCATCGGATTCCTCATCGAACATTACGCCGGGAACTTCCCGCTCTGGCTTGCCCCGGAACAGGTCCGGGTGCTGACCATCGGCACCGATGCGCCCGTCGTGGAGTTTGCCCGCAGCATCGTCCAGGAGCTGCGCGCTTCCATGGTGCGCGCCGACGGAGATTACGACGCCGACAAGATCAACGGAAAGATTCAGCGAGCCGAGCAGGCGAAAGTTCACACGATGTTCGTAGTCGGTCCGCGCGACGTCGCTGCGGGAAGCGTCAGCGTCCGCGTGCACGGCAAAGGAAACCAAGGCGCAAAGCCGCGCGCGGAGGCGATTGCCAATCTTTTAGAAGCGATCCGCGAACGATGGCCGTGATCGAAACCGTCGAGCAACTCGAAGACCGCTTGAGCGAACCGACGCCGGGGCTGCTCGAGACCTTGCGACAGGTTCCGGGCGATATCGCCGTCCTTGGTGTCGGCGGCAAAATGGGGCCAACGCTGGCGCGCATGGCCCGTCGCGCACTGGATCAACTCGGGCGGCGCGACCGGGTTTTCGGTGTGGCGCGCTTTTCCGCAAGCGAACTCCCCGCCCGGTTGCGAGCACATGGGGTGGAACCGATTCGTTGCGACCTGTTGGACCGCGACACGCTGAAAGAGCTACCGGATGTGCCGAACGTTATCTTCATGGCGGGGCAAAAATTCGGGACCAGTCAGGCGCCGGAACTCACATGGGCGATGAACACGTTGGCCCCGGGGCATGTGGCGGAGCGTTATCGGCAGGCGCGGATCGTGGCGTTTTCCACCGGCTGCGTCTATCCGTTGGTGCCGATTAGCAGCGGCGGTTCGCGGGAGACCGATGAACTGGGACCGCCGGGCGACTACGCCAACTCGTGCGTGGGCCGCGAACGGATTTTCACCTTCTACTCGCGGCGCAACGGGACGCGAATCGCGCTGGTACGCCTGAACTACGCGATTGACCTGCGCTACGGCGTGCTGCTCGACATTGCGCTGAAGGTCTGGCGCGGCGAGCCGGTGGATGTGACGATGGGTTACGCCAACGTCATCTGGCAACGCGACGCCAACGCGCAGGCGTTGCAATGCCTGGCTTACGCAGGCAGTCCGCCGTTTATCCTCAACGTTACCGGCCCGGAAACCATTTCCATACGCGAAGTCGCAACCGAGTTTGGCCGCCGCTTGGACCGGCCGGTGCGCATTAGCGGGAAAGAAGCTCCAACCGCTTGGCTCAACAATGCCGCCCGCGCCCATCAACTGTTCGGCCCGCCCACGGTCAGCGTCAACCAACTCATCGAGTGGACCGCCGAGTGGGTGAAGCGGGGTGGCCCGACGCTGGGAAAGCCCACTCACTTCGAGGTGCGCGATGGACAATTTTGATTTTCGCGCCGCGCTCCAGCGCGGACTCGTCATCCCCGCGCATCCGCTGGCGTTGACCCGACAGCGACGGCTCGATGAGCGACGCCAACGGGCGTTGAGCCGCTACTACATCGCCGCCGGAGCGGGCGGTCTGGCCGTCGGAGTTCACACCACGCAGTTTGCCATACGGGACCCGAAGATTGGATTGTTGGAACCCGTTTTAACCCTCGCGGCGGAGGAAATGTCGCGCGCCGCGCGACCTCTGGTGCGAGTGGCCGGAATTTGCGGTCCGACGAAGCAAGCAATCGCAGAAGCAGAACTGGCTCGCTCACGAGGCTATCATGCCGGTCTGCTGAGCCTGTCGGCGTTGCGTTCGGCCAGCGAAGAGGAATTGTTGGCGCATTGTCGCGCCGTCGCGGACGTGATTCCGCTGTTCGGCTTTTATTTGCAGGCGGCGGTCGGTGGGCGGCTGTTGCCGTATTCGTTTTGGCGGCGATTCGCCGAAATTGAACATGTGGTGGCGATCAAGATCGCGCCGTTCAATCGCTACCAGACCCTCGACGTGGTGCGGGCGGTGGTCGAGTCCGGGCGCACGGATATTGCGCTTTACACCGGCAACGACGACAACATTGTCTGGGATTTGATCACGCCGTTTTGGGGAAGACGAATCGTCGGCGGGCTGCTGGGACACTGGGCCGTGTGGACAAAACGCGCCGTCGAATTGCTCGCGGATTGTCACGCGCAGCGGGTTCCTTTCCAGCGGGCCATCGAGGTGACCGATTGTAACGCTGCATTCTTCGATGCTGCGAATGGTTTTGCCGGTTGCATCGCGGGATTGCACGAGGTGCTGCGACGCCAGGGGTTGCTGGAGGGCATTTGGTGCCTGAATCCGCAGGAAACTCTCGGCCCCGGTCAGCGGGAGGAAATTGACCGCGTGTATCGCGCGTATCCGCACCTCAACGACGACGAGTTCGTCGCAGCGCATCGGGATGAGTGGTTGCGATGAACGTCGCCGAGTTGCTCACAGAACTGGTGAATTTCCGCACCGACCAGAGCGAGGCCGAGCAAGCCGTGTTTCTTGCGCGATTGCTGGTAGAATGGGGCGCACGCGTCAGCCTGACCGAACTGGCACCGGGTCGCCCCAATCTGGTCGCCACCTTCACGGGACGCGACGCCTCTTTGTCGTTGATGTTGGAAGCGCACGGCGACACGGTGGGCGGCGATGCGCCTTTCGCCGCAACTATTCGCAACGGGTGTCTGTACGGTCGCGGCGCCTGCGACGCGAAAGGTTCGATGACGGCGATGCTGCTGGGGATTCACGCCGTACTGGAACAGGAGGGCCTGTTGCCGGTCACGACGCATTTTGTTTCCACCTGTAACGAGGAGCTGGGCGCGACCGGCGCGCGCACACTGGTCGGCAGCGGATTTCGCGCAGACTGGTGTGTTGTGGGGGAACCGACGGATTTGCGGATTGTCCATGCGCATAAGGGCGCAGTGCGGGTACGAATCCGCACCGTTGGTGTGGCGGCGCACAGTTCCGAGCCGCACCGTGGGGTGAACGCCATTTACAAAATGCGCGCCGTGCTGGAGCGGCTGGAGACGTGGAGACCGCGTCTGCAACACCCCCTGTTGGGGTCGCCGACGTTGAGTGTGGGAACGATTCGAGGTGGGACACAAGTGAATGTGGTGCCGGCCGAATGTGAAGTGGAGGTGGACCGGCGTCTGGTCCCGGGTGAATCAGTCGAGGTAGCAGTGGGGGAAATGGTGGACCGTCTCGACGCGCAGTCGGAAGTGAGCTGTTATTATCCGCCGTTGGATTCGGACCGAAACGCGGCGGTGGCGCAGTCGCTGGCAGCTGCCTGTGAGCAGGTGCTAGGCCGCTCGGAATTCGCAGTGGCGCCCTATGCAAGCAACGCGGGGGTGTTTCAGGCAGCAGGGATTCCGTCCGTGGTGTTCGGCCCGGGCTCGGCGGCGCAAGCGCATTGTCGGGAAGAATTCATCAATTTGGCTCAAGTGAGCCGGGCTGCGCAAGTGTTTGCCGCCCTGATAAGAAATGCAAAAAGATAGTTGCAATCCACAAGAAAAGCGGCTATTACTTCCGCCGCCAAACTTGAATATGCGAGAACCAAGACACCAACCAGGATTCGCCCAATGTCGTGTGTGTCTGCGACAGGGGCGCTGGGGTGCGTCGTCGCATCGCGGTGAGTTGAGTTCATGAATCCACGCCTGCCAGGGGCATAACCGGAGGAATGCCTATCCAACAGTTTGTTCGTGTTAACCAGAAGATTCGCGCCCGCGAGGTGCGTGTGGTAGAGGCGGATGGAAAGCAGTTGGGCATTATGCCGACCGGTCAGGCGCTGGGATTGGCGCAGCAGCGTGGATTGGATCTGGTGGAGGTCGCGCCGAATGCCAACCCGCCGGTTTGCAAGCTCATTGACTTCGGCAAGTTCAAATATGAGCAGGAGAAACGGGAGCGGGAAGCCCGGAAACATCAGCACGCGGACAAGCTGAAGGAAATCAAGTTGCGGTTGAACATTGATGATCACGACTACGAGACCAAACTCAAGCACATGCGCGAGTTTCTCGCTGACGGGATCAAGGTGAAAGTGTCGTTGTTCTTTCGCGGCAGAGAGACCACGCATGCGGAGTTTGGCGACCAGTTGATGCAGCGGGTGTTGAACGATTTGACCGGCACCTGTCATGTGGAAGTGCCACCTCGGTTGTCGGGGCGAACGATTCACATGATCCTCGGCCCAGTGCGTGGCGCGGCGGAAAAACACAAATGGGCCGTGCCGCAAGAACAACGCGCCGCTGCGATGTAGAACGATTCGAAAAGGAAACGACAATATGCCACGTTGGAAACCAGCGAAAACGAAGAAGTCAGCAAAAAAACGGTTCAAGATTACCGCGACCGGCAAGGTGATACACTATGGCGCCGGCAAACGCCACTTGCTGGGGCACAAATCCTCCAAGACAAAACGGCGATTGTCAGCGCGGCGCACCATGTCCGAAACTCATCAACATCTGGTCACGGAAGTCCTGCCTTTCGATCACCGTGGATAAACCGAAACCCTTCAACCTTTAACTTTCGCATTCACCTATGCCAAGAGCTACCAATGCTCCCGTCAGTCGCGCTCGTCGCAAGCGCATGATCCAAGCCGCCAAGGGCTATCGCGGCTGGCGCAGCAAGAAATTCCGTTACGCCAAGAACGCCGTCTGGCATGGCCTGACCTACAGCTTCGCCCATCGTAAAGACAAAAAGGGCGCTTTCCGTGCCCTCTGGAATCAGCGGATCAATGCTGCCGTGCGAGCCCATGGCCTGACCTACAGCAAATTCATCGCGGCGCTCGAGAAGGCAAAAATCGAACTCGACCGAAAGATTCTCGCCGACCTCGCCGTCAACGACAGCAAAGCGTTTGAGGCGGTTCTCGCTGCGGCGAAGTAGGAAGCAGTCACTTTTTATTGTGGCCCTGCAGTTCAGGTGCCTCTGAGTGATTCCGTAAGGCGCACTGCGTGCGGGGCGGCGCTGTTTGGCTTGAAAGCCAGCCGACTACCTCACGGGTACCGTTACGGCGACACCCAATGACTCCGAAAGCAAGAGGCCGGGTTGTGGTGCCCCGGCCCCTTGTGAAGGCGCTGGCGTGAGGAACGCCAGCGACGAGGTGTGGTTAGGCAAGTTTCGTTTCAGCAGGGCGGATGCCAAGGGCTTTTGCGAGCGAAATTCAATGTGAGAGACTTCGAGAAGCAACGAATTTGAGAAATTCCACCGTAGAGTCGTTGCAGAAAAGCGCAGTTTTGCATTTTCGCCGAAGCGGGCTTCTGGTAAAGTTCGAGCTTGAATGGACGTGGTGGTGACCAAGCATACGCGGACGTTGGTGATCAACGACTGTGGGCGCGAGTTGTTGCGGATACCGGTGGTGCTCGGCAAGAACCCCTCCGATAAACAACGGGAGGGCGACATGGCAACACCGGAAGGTGAGTTCTACATCTGCTACAGGAATCCCCAAAGCAAGTATCACCGGTTTCTCGGCCTGAGCTATCCCAACATCGAAGATGCAGAGCGCGGGCTGCGGACCGGTCTCATTACGCGGGAAGAATACGACGCCATTTGCCACGCCATCCGCCGTCAGCAATGCCCTCCGTGGAACACGGCACTGGGCGGTGAAATCGGTTTACACGGTCCGGCCCCGAACCGAACCTGGACGCACGGATGCATCGCCATGGGGATCCAGGAGATTGAGAAATTGTATGATTGGCTGCAACTGGGAGACCCCGTGATCATTGCCCCATGAGAGTCCTTGCCGACAGGGAGAAGAGTGGCGCACCGCAGCGCATCCGTGTGTTGCTGGTGGAGGATCATCCCGTTATGCGACAAGGGCTAGCTCTGTTGCTGGAGCGCGAGACCGATATGCTTGTCTGCGGAGAGGCCGACGACGTCGCCAGCGCTCTGCGGGCGGCGTTGGAATTGCGCCCGGATGTTGTTGTGGTGGACATCACGCTGAAAAACAGCAACGGTTTGGACCTGATCAAAGAACTCCGCCGCCGTGCCCCCTTGTTGCCGGTGTTGGTGTTTTCAATCCACGACGAGGCGGTGTACGCCGAGCGGGCGCTTCAGGCTGGGGCACGAGGGTATGTGATGAAACACGAGGCAACGGAAAAGCTGCTCGATGCGATTCGGTGTTTGTCACGCGGCGAGTCATATTTTAGCGAGCACGTTCAGGAACGAGTGCTGCGTCAGGCAGGACGCGGTGGAAGACAGAACCGAGATTCGGTACAGGCGCTGAGCGATCGTGAATTACAGATTTTTGAACTGGTGGGGCGGGGCCTCGGTACCCGTGTCATCGCCGAGCGATTGGAAATCAGTGTGAAAACGGTCGAATCTCATCTGGCGCGGATCAAGGAAAAGCTGGATTTGAAAAACCACACCGAGCTCCTGCAACGAGCCACTCTTTGGGTCTCCGAAGAGGATCGCAACTAGGCAGTGCGTTGGTCAATGGGAACGTACGGACGCAGCGTTGGTCCGACATACACCTGGCGCGGTCGGTAGATGCGACTGCTCTGGTCCATAACCTCTTTGTAGTTGGCGATCCATCCCGGCATTCGGCCAATGGCAAAGATCACCGTGAACATTTCCAGGGGAATCCCGATGGCGCGCATGATGATTCCACTGTAGAAATCCACGTTGGGATACAGTCGGCGCGAGATGAAATAGTCGTCCTTCAAGGCTGCCTCTTCGAGTTTTTGGGCAATGGCCAGCAGGGGATCGTCCACATTCAGAAACGTTAGCAGCTTGTGACACTCCGCCTTGATGATCTTGGCGCGGGGATCGTAATTCTTGTAAACGCGGTGGCCAAACCCCATCAGCCGGCGATTATCCTTTTTGTCCTTGACGGCTGCGAGGAACCGTGTGCCGTCGTCGCCGCTACGGTGAATCTCCTCAAGCATTTGGATAACGGCCTGATTGGCGCCGCCATGCAGGGGGCCCCACAGGGCGCAGACGCCTCCGGCGGCGCAGGCGAAGAGGTTGGCTTGCGCGCTCGCAATCATTCGCACCGTGGACGTGGAGCAATTTTGTTCGTGGTCGGCGTGCAGAAGGAAAATGAGGTCCAACGCGTGAACCACTTCGGGTGCCAGAGGGTAATCCTGATACGGCTCGCTGAACATCATATGCAGGAAGTTGGCCGTGTATTTGTAAACGGGTTTGGGGTAGATGATCGGCAAGCCGCGGGATTTGCGGTAGGCAAACGCCGCGATGGTGCGGACTTTTGACATCAAGCGCGCCGCTTGAATGTCGAAGTGTTCCGGGTTGTAACCTTCGAGCAAACGGGGATGAAAACAACTACTCGCGTTGATCATGGCCGAAAGAATGGCCATCGGATGCGCGTTGGGCGGGAATCCCTCGAAGTGGAATTTCATGTCCTCATGCAGCATCTCGTTTTGCGTGAGCAGGTCGGAGAACCGCTGCATCTCGGCCCGCGTGGGTAACCGCCCGTAGATGAGTAGAAAGGCGGTTTCAACGAACGAAGAACGCTCCGCCAGTTCTTCAATGGGGATGCCCCGGTAGCGAAGGATTCCCTTCTCGCCGTCAATGTAGCTGATGGCACTCTGACAGGAACCGGTGTTCGCGTAACCTTCGTCGAGGGTGATGAGACCCGACAGCTTCCGCAAAGCCCTAATATCAATGGCACGCTCGCCTTCGGTCCCCACGACGATGGGCAACTCGTAGGTTTTTCCGTCAATTTCCAGTTTGGCCACGGGGTTCATGGTTCCCTGCGCTATCGGCCCAGGCCGAAGGCGTCATGCACGGCCCGCGCCGCGCGATCAGCATCCGCCAGTTTGATGATCACGCTGATTTTGATTTCACTGGTCGAGATCATGCTGATGTTGACCCCGGCGCCGGCCAGTGCTTCAAACATCTTGGCCGCCACGCCCGGATGACTGCGCATCCCGATGCCGACGACGCTGAGCTTGGCAATCTCGCCCGTGGCGGTGACCTCGCGCGCTCCGATCTCCTTCAACACAGCCTGCAGAACCTTGACCGCTTTCGCCGCATCGGTATCGGCCACGGTGAAGGAGATATCGGTGTAGCCCTGCGCACTGACATTCTGGACGATTACGTCTATGTTGATATGGGCGTCGGCAATGGTTTTGAAAACCTTGGCCGCCATACCGGGTTGGTCGGGAACACCGGCCACGGTAATCTTGGCTTGTTTCTTGTCCACGGCGACTCCGCGGATGACGACATCTTCCATTTTGGCTGTTTCAGCTTTCACGATGGTTCCTGGGTTGTTGTTGAAACTGCTGCGTACCTCAAAGACGACGTTGAACTTCTTGGCGAACTCCACCGAGCGCGCCTGCATAACTTTCGAGCCGAGCGCCGCCATCTCCAGCATCTCATCGTAACTGATTTCGGGGATTTTCTTCGCATCGGGAACGATTCGCGGGTCGGCCGTGTACACGCCGTCCACATCGGTGTAAATCTGGCAAACATCCGCCTTGACCGCTGCCGCCATGGCAATGGCGCTCAGATCGCTGCCGCCGCGTCCGAGCGTAGTGATATGTCCTTCGGGCGTCTCTCCCTGGAATCCGGCGATGATCACGATGTAGCCGTTGTCCAGAAGTTCGTGAACGCGCTTGGGGGTGATGTTGGCGATTTTGGCTTTGGTGTGGATGCCATCGGTCACAATGCCGGCCTGCGCCCCGGTCAGCGACTTGGCTTTGGCGCCCAGCGCGTGCAACGCCATCGCCAGCAACGCAATGGTCGTCTGCTCGCCCGTGGCCAGCAGCACATCCAATTCGCGCTCATCTGGCTCCGGGGCGATTTCCTTGGCCAACTTGATCAGCGAGTCGGTCACCCCGCTCATGGCGGACACGACTGCGATCACTTGGTGGCCCGCCCGTTGGGTCTCCAGTACGCGGCGCGCAACGTTCCGAATCCGTTCGGTGTCGCCGACCGATGTGCCGCCATATTTTTGTACAATCAGTGCCATCTCAATCAAAACTCTCCACTCGCAAAACCACCGTCTTGTCCCTGACCACGTCCAAACGGTCAATCGTGGCGACGGCGTCCCGAACCGCGCGGTCCTTGGCCGTGTGCAACATCATGATCAGGGGCACGATATTGGTTTCCGACTCCCGTTGCAACACGGATGCGATGCTGATCTGCGCGTCGCCCAACACTTTGGATATTTTCGCAATCACCCCCGCGCGATCCTCCACGGTCAACCGCAGATAATAACGCGACTGCACCTCATCAATCGCCCGCAACTTCGCATGGAGGCGGTGGGATACAAACGCCGGAATGCGACGGATGCTGCCGTCGCGCAGGTTCAGCGCGGCGTCTGCCAAATCCGCGATGACCGCGCTGCTGGTGGCGTCCGCGCCCGCGCCGCGCCCGTAAAACATCGTGTCGCCCACCACGTCCCCGCGCACCGCGACGGCGTTGAAGACGCCGTTGACGCTGGCCAACACGTGACGCTGAGGGATCAACGTCGGGTGCACACGCACCTCGACGGCCCCATCGGTGGCCTTGATAATGGCGAGCAGTTTGATCGCGTAACCCAGCTCGCGCGCCACCTGTATATCCATCTGCGACACGTGTCGAATCCCCTCGACGTAGGTGTTCTCATAACCGGTCCAAAACCCATGCGCCAGCGAAGCCAGGATGGTCGCCTTGTGGGCCGTGTCAATGCCATCAATGTCCAGTCCCGGATCCGCCTCCGCGTAACCAAGCCGTTGCGCTTCCGCCAACGCCTCCTCGAACTGTTGGCCCTCGGCGCTCATTCGGCTGAGGATGTAGTTGCAGGTGCCGTTGACAATGCCGTAGATCAGCGGAAAATGATTGGCCACGAATCCCTCACGCAACGCCTTGATGATGGGGATGCCGCCCGCGACGCTCGCCTCGTAAAACAGGTTGGTTTTGTACTTCGCCGCTGCCGCAAACAGCTCCTCGCCGTGGTGCGCCAGCAACGCCTTATTGGCCGTGACCACGATCTTGCCGCGGGCGAGCGCATCCAAAATCAGGTCCTTGGCGAATCCCGTGCCTCCAACCAACTCGACAACAATGGGCACATCCGGGTCCGCCAGCACCTGTCGGGCATCGGTGATCTTGACGCTTCGGGGCACGGGCAACGCCGCAAGACGCGCAGTGTCCTTGTCGCAGACCCATTTCAGGCGCAAGCGCACTCCGAGCCGGTCGGCGATGACATCCCCGTTGCGGGTGAGATGTTTCACCACGCCGCCGCCGACGACGCCTGCTCCAACCAGACCGATGTTCAGTTGTGTGATCTTTCGCAAAGCGGGGGGAAAATAGCCACCAACAGCCACAGGCGCAACAGAAAAACGGCACGTTGGTCCGGCTAAGCTCACGCGGCCGTCGCTCACGACCGTCGCAGCGCTGATTCCAGTGCGCAAAGGTCTTTCGGCAGGGGCGCAGTGAAGGTCATTTCCCTGCGCTGTTGCGGGTGGCGCAGGCTCAACGAGACGGCATGCAGCGCCTGTCGGGGGAACGTACCTCGATAATGGGGATTGTAAAGCCGGTCGCCCACCAGCGGCAGTCCGCTATGGGCCGCTTGAACGCGGATTTGATGCCGCCGCCCGGTCTCCAATCGCAGCCGCAATTTCGTGACGCCATGAAACTCCGCCACCACTTCGTAGTGAGTGACCGATTCGGCGGCGCCGGGCGTGTCCGGAGCGACGACGGTTTGACGCGACTTCGCATCGTCCCACTTCAGCCAGTGTCGCCATGTGCCCCGGGGCTGCTGCGGTTTCCCTTCGACAAAAGCGATGTACTCCCGTTGCATGGCATGGGTGCGCACCTGCTCGATGAGATGCGCACGCGCGGAGCGATTCATGGCCATGCAGAGCAAGCCGCTGGTCTGACAGTCAATCCGATGCACTTCCATTGGTTGGAGCCGGCGGTAGGGAGCAGGCAACGACGGCAGTGCGGCCGCCAAGATTTCCAGCGCGGAAATGTCTCCTTCGGGAGCCGGCACGGAGAGAATCCCGGCGGCCTTATTGACCACGGCCAGCGCACCATCCAAGTGTAAGAGCGTGACCTGATCGTGAATCGGCAATCCCTTCGGTCCGCAATCGAGTGAGACAGCGTCGCGGTCAAGCAACACCAGCGCGGCGCCGGGGTCGGGCATCTCCATGTGTGGCTGACGGATGACCACTCCGCCGACGCTGACGCGGCCCGCCATGATCCATTGTTTGGCGCGCGTTCGAGGCGTGTCGGGGTATCGTATCAGCAGCCAGTCGAGAAGCGTTTTCATGGGGTCAACATGACGAGTGTGATTTCCGGTGGAGCACCGACACGCATGGGTGGTCCCCAGGTTCCCACACCGCGACTGACGTAGATGGTGCTCTTGCCGTTGGAGAGCAGCCCATAGGGCGTTTGTTTGTAAATTAGCTTCACGACAGCGTGCAACGGCCAAAGCTGCCCTTTGTGGGTGTGACCACTGAGTTGCAGATGAACGCCCGCCGCGCTCAGTTGCTCCAGCGTCGTCACAGGTGTGTGCAGCAACAACACCGTCGGTTTCCCGCACTCTACCAACTGGGAGAGCGGTGGCGGCGTTGTCCCTGTGAACCGCCACGCCATCGGATCGTCCAGCCCAATCAACTGCAAGTTGCCCGCCACCGTGACCGAGCGGTTGCGCAGACAAGTCACACCGGCTTGCTTCAGGAATGCCTCCACCCTGCCGACGCCGGCAAAAAACTCGTGGTTTCCCGTTACAGCATACACGCCGTGGCGGGCTTTCAGCTCTCGGAGAAGCGGAATCATCTCTTCCATGTGCAAGGCTTCTGCATCCACCAGATCGCCGGTGATCACGATCAGATCCGGCTGGAGACTGTTGACCTTCTGGACAATCGCTGACAGTCGCGCGCCGCGCACGATCCGGCCCAGATGAACGTCCGAAATCTGCACCAGTCGAAGTTCACTGGAAAGGTTTGGCATTCGCACGTGCAGTGTTGTTACGCCGATCTGGCGCGCCTCGATCAGTCCGTAGCCTGTGATCAGCACAACGACGGCAGTGATCGTGCCTGACGCCATTGGCCCGCTGAAGGGGCGGCGGAATAAAACCAGGTGGATCACATCGCAGGCCAGCGTCACCACCACGAAGTAAACCACCATCCCCATCCAGACAGAACTGAACCAGTTCATCGCTCCAACGAGACTGCCGCTGTCATGTCGAAACCCAAAGTGGATGAGTGGAAAGGAGACGAACAGCACCCCGATCGCGATTCGAACGGCGACCAACCACGTTCCGTGCAACGCGAGCGGTTTCACCAATCGCCACCAGATGTACAAGTGCGCCGCTGCATAGACCATTAGGAAAATGGCGACGAACAGAACAATTCCTCGAAGCGGATCTTTCATCGGCGAGCGGTAGAGCTGTTCAATGAGTTGACTTGGGTACCAGAGGACGTTCCCGCGCGCCTTCAGCCTCGACGATCGGCCACGTGGCGCGAAGTTCGTGTGGATAGAGACCGATCTTTTCCATCGGGATCGGCTTGAAGCCGAGCTGGAATGCAGGGGAGTTGGGTCGTAGCCGGTAGTCATCGTTGTCCGGGTTGAGGAACAGCGGATCGGCAATCAACGAGTGGCGATCTTGTCCGAGTGCTTGCCATGACGCCCATTCGTCCAGCGCCACGGCCTCGTGCAACGTCACCTCGTCCACCCAGATTGTGCCCTGCGGCTGCCGAATGTCGAAACGGATTCGAAGCGACTTCATCGGCTCGCGCCAGTCGCGGTCACCGGGCGCCGGGAACTTGAATGACACTTCGTATTCTTTCCACTCGGTGCCGGCTGTCGTCGTTGTCCCTTTGGACCAGAAAAAGGCGTTGGCTTGGTAGCTCTGCGCCATCATTGCGAAGCGTGTCCCGTCGGCGTCGGCACGTATTCGTGCGGCCAGCCGATAGAACCGGCCCGGTTTGGCGGGGATTTCGGCGCTGACGTAATTGGGCGAAAGCTCGCGTCCGCCAGTGTCTTTCGTTGTGCCGCGGCCCTCGATGCGGAGGGAGAGTTTGCCCGTGGCCTTCACGGCGTCGTCAATCGCAGCTTTGGAGCTGCCGGGGCGCACCTGCCATTTCCATTGCGCGGGTTCCTTGCCCGGCTGGCCATTCTCGAAGTCGCCATTGGGTACGAGGTTCGGCCCGACAACGTCCTTGAGTTTCTGTTGGCCGGTGAGGATGGGCATTCCGGCGTGCCAGACGAGGTTGGAATCGAAGAAATTGTGGTCGAATGACATTCGGTTCAGAGAGTACAGTTTGGCGTCGGGATTGCGATAGTAGAAGAGATTTCGGCAAACGACGTTGCCGCTCATGATGAGGCTGTTGGGCAAGACGGCGTTGGTAGGGTGAAGGTGCATGTTTCGCATCTGTCTCCACGCGGGCTGATGGGCGACGGATTCGTAGCCTTTGATCATGCTGGGCAGGTGATTGGTCCAGTGGCGGTGCGTGGGCGTCCAGCCGTTTGCCTCCAACTGCTGAAGTTTGCCGTCCACAAAGATGTTGTTCTCGATGCGGTTGTCACGAGCGTTGTGAAGATGGATGAGACCGCGGATGCACCGGGCCACGATGTTTCCGATGACATCCACGCCGCCGGTGTTATCATCGAGATAAATCCCCCATGCGAAGTGGGGCGAGACCCATTGGCCCTTTTCCTGGCCGTAGCCAAGGATGTCATGGAAATAGTTGTAGCGGATCACGGTGCCACGCGAGCTGATCCAGTCGCGTCCGCCGGTATAAACAGCACCGGTGTCGGCGGTTTCGAGGTTCACATGACGGATGTGATTGTATTCGATGAGAAGATTGTTGCCGCTGAACTGGATGCCAAACCGCGGGCAGTCGTGGATGTAGTTGTGCGAGGCGCGGTTGCCGCAGCCGGTCAAGCTGACACCGACGCCCTGTTTGTAGAAGACGCCCGTATGATGGATGTAGTTGTTGTCGGCGTAATTGTTCGCAGGCGTCAGCGTTATGCGGTCGCCGCCGCTGATCGTGATGGCGCTGCGTCCAACCTCTGAGATGTCGCAACCGACCACGCCGTTGTTCCGTCCGCCGTCCACGGACACGCCGTTGCCGTTGTAGTCGCCCACGTTGCGAATCACGCAGGCGGCGATCAGGCAGTTGGTGGTGTTTTTCAGGGTGATGGCGGTGCCTTCGCAACACTCAAAGGTGAATCCGCGAAAGATGATGTGGGTCGCGCCGGGACCGATCTCGACCAGCGTGCGCAAGGTCGGCGCGTAAACGGTTTTGCCCTCCAACGGCGACGGCGGCCAGAAGTAAAGCGTCCAGTCCCGCTTGTCCAGGTACCATTCGCCTGGAGCATCAAGTTCCTCGAAGAGGCCTTGAACATAGTAACGGTCGGTGGGACGGATGGGATAGGAGCAGTCGTTGGCGAGCGTGATGGTGCGGGCGGCACGATCAATTGTCTTGATGCGGACAATGTTGTTCCACCAGTTGTAGCGCGGGAAAACAAACACCTCGCCTTCCTCGGGATGACTCCAGTGACGGGTATCAGTTGGTCGGTAGCGGAAGGTACGTTTGCTTTCGCCCGGAATATCCTTGTACATCGGGATCGGTTCTCCGTCGGCATAAGCCCAGCCTCCGCCGTAGGGATTATGCGGGTCGAAGTTCGGGTACCGTGCCAGCCGCATTCGCTTGCCGTCGAAGAAAAGTTGCCGGAAGTTGACGCCTTTGATGGCCGGGGCTTTGAGGATTTCGCCCTGATAGGGGAGAAAGCCGACGATTTGGCGGCCTCCGATGACGACGGGCTTTTCTTTTGGGTAAGCGCGCCAAGTGGTGCCGGAGTCAGTCGGGCCGAGTTTCAGGGGACAGTCCAGCTCGTAAATGCCGGCGCGGACATAAATGGTCTTTGGGCCTGGCAGCTGCGCGGCTGCCTGCAAGGTCTTCAGGGGCCGAGCGATCGAACCGGGATTGCTGTCGTCGCCATTGGGGGCCACAAACAATTCCGCCGCACAAAGAAAAGCGATCCAACTCATAGCAGACTCGGTATCATGGTTGCCTGTTGTTGCTGGGAGATTCCCAAACGGGAACGAAACAGTCAACAGGAACCGGTCGCGCGCGGAGGATGAACTTATCCCTTGACGGGAGCTTACCGATACCCTAAGAACTGGGACCGAAAACGTTAACCATTCTCCCATGAACACTGCTATGCGCCCCAATGACTCCGCGAAGGAACCCGTATTGCTTCAACGAGAGGTGATCTTTCCCTTCATCTTGGTGACGACGTTGTTTGCATTGTGGGGGTTCGCGAATGACGTGACGAATCCGCTGGTGAAGGCGTTCAAAGACATCTTCGTAATCAGCAACACGCAAAGTAGCTTGGTGCAGACCGCTTTCTATGGGGGCTACGCCACGATGGCATTGCCGGCGGCGCTTTTCATTCGGCGCTTCACTTACAAGGCGGGCATCATCGCCGGCCTTGCGCTCTATGCCACCGGCGCGCTGATCACGTTGCCCGCTGCCGCCGCGCGCAGTTTTAACCTCTTCCTTGTCTCCCTGTATGTGCTCACGTTCGGCCTGGCGTTTCTGGAGACCACCGCCAATCCGTTCATTCTTTCGATGGGACATCCGCTGACGGCCACCCGGCGCCTGAACCTCGCCCAAGCGTTCAATCCGATCGGGTCGTTGACCGGAATGGCTGTGGCCAGCTTGCTCATCCTCACCAACCTTCATGTGGAGAGCTTGCGCGCCGATGTGCGTGTGTATTGGGAGTCGCTCAGCCAGCCGGCGATGGCCGCGAAAGCAGACCGAATGGACCCCAGCTTGCGGGCCTATCTCGATGCGCGGCAGGCGGCGCTCAAGGCCGAGGGCAAATCGCTGAGGGATCTGGCCTATGATGCTCTGTTGGACCAGACGATGGCCGATTTCCAATCGGGCAAGCTGCCGAGTTATCGGGGCATCAGCTACTTGCAGTTGCAGCAACATGATCTGGACGTGGTCAAGATGCCTTACGTCATCATTGGGCTGGTGGTTCTGACGGTGATGTTGGTGTTCATCGTGAGCCGAATGCCCGACACGGGACATGACTTGAATCGTTCACTCAATTTGGGCTCCACGTTTCGTCAGTTGCTGCGCAATCGTTGTTATCTGGAGGGTGTCTTTGCGCAGATGGTTTACGTGGGCGCGCAGATCATGTGCTGGACGTTCATCATCCATTACGCCACCACCAACCTCGGCATGACTGCGTCGCGGGCGCAAAACTACAACATCGTGGCCATGGCCATCTTTTGTTCGAGCCGCTTCATCTGCACGTTCTTGTTGCGCTATATCAGCCCCGGTCATCTGCTGATGTATTTGGCCGTCGGCGGTGTGGCCACCAGTTTGGGAACGATTTTCCTCAGTGGCATGGCGGGGTTGTACTCGTTGATTGCCATCTCTGCCTGCATGTCGCTGATGTTTCCGACGATTTACGGCATCGCTCTGGCGGGCATGGGTGAGGAAGCCAAACTCGCCTCGGCCGGGCTGATCTTTGCCATCGTGGGGGGCGCGCTCATGCCGCCGATGCAGGGTTGGATTATTGACCTGGGCGGTGAACAGGGAACGTTGGCCGGCCTGCCGGCAGTGAGCGTGTCCTTTGTGTTGCCGTTACTTTGCTTTGTGGTCATTGCCATCTACGGGTATCGGACATTCCGAATCCATCGTCCGCCGTCCGAAACGAAAGCGCGCGCCTAACGGTGCAGACGTGGCCGGATTTGGTAGGTCCATCGGCCCAACTGCCAGAGCAACCGTCCCGGCACAAACATGGCCTGTTGGAGATTGGAATACAGGCTCGCCCCCATGTACCGCAAGGCGGCTCGTGTCGTTTGTGCTCCCGGATCCTCCAGTCGTATCAACCAGACCACTGCGAGCACCCGCACCGCCCCTGCCAAAAGAAACAATACACCGTGATAGGTCAGGGGCCGACCGAGCAACGTCCCGTGCCAATCTTGCAAGCTCTGCGCCACCGCGCCCCCAAACAAACCACTGGCAATGCCGGATAGCGCCACGACGGCACTGTTGATCGCCACATGCGCGCCTCGTTGGGGCGAGTCCTCCTGTGCGGAACTGAGGCTGAGCAGCATGTTGAAATTCCCCAAGTCCACACCCGGCCACATCAGCGTCGCAATCATGCCCATCGCAAATCCGGGCAGCCAGCGTTCTCGACTGACGAAAATCCACGACACGGCTCCCAGCGAAAGCAACAAGGTGCAAACAATCAACACGGGTTTCCTTCCCAACCGATCAATCCATCGTCCCCACACCGGATACATCACCAGAAACGTGGCCAGAGGCGCGAGCACCAACATCGCGTTCGCGGCGGTGTTCGACATCCGCGCCACGTCGAGGATGTAGAGCCAAACAAACTGATTGATGTAACCGAGCGAAAAGGTCAACAGAGCCGTGTACACCAGAAACGCGCGGAAATTCCGATCCGCCAACGGGGTCAGCAACAAATCCCGCCAACGAACCCTCGGATTCGGCGCGCGATGCACCGGCTCGACCACCGGCAGGAAAAATAAAAAATCCACAATCCCCAGCAGTGCCGCTTCGACCAAAAAACCCGAAGCCACCTTCAACAGCGCATCCGAGCCGTGTGCTGCCGCCCGGTCCAGCACGACCCCAGTCAGAAGCGTGGTCAGCAGTCCGACGCATTGTCCGATTTGCGAACGCCGCGAGAAATACCGCCCGCGAATCCGTTCGGGCACCAGGTCCGCCATCCACGAAACCCACGCGGGACCAATCATTTGACCCACCGACCATGACACGGCCACAATCACGATCATCGCCTGTGCCCTCGTCGTCGCTGGAAACACCCACGGAATCACCGCTACCAACAACCAAAGTGCGCGATGAATGACTCCCAGCGTGATGAAAAGCTTCTTCCGGTGCCCGTATCGCTCAATCACGTAGCTGAGAGGCAACTGGAACAAACACCCGGCAAACGGGAGCGCCGCCAGCACTCCGAAGCCGACCTTCGACATTCCCAGCAACTTGGCAAACTGCGTCAGGGTCGCTCCCGTGATGATATACATCCATGCGGCACCAAAGACCCAGGCGATGGTCACCAGCCGCAGAGAACGGGAACGCGCCGTTGACCTAGCGGAAGATCTCGGCCCCATCGCTGGCCTGACAAATGTAAAGCTGTGGTTGCAGTTTCGTCGCGGCTTGGTAATCGGCTGCGACCGACCGGCTGAATTGCTCCGCCGCCTCCGCGCGCACCAGGGCCACGGCGCAACCGCCAAAACCAGCCCCTGTCATGCGCGCGCCCAAACAACCCACCGCCCGCCGTGCGCACTCCACCATGATGTTGAGCGCCTCGTTGGTCACCTCAAAATCCCTCTTCAAACTCTCGTGACTTTCATTCATCAAACGTCCCAGTTCCATCGCATCGCCCGCTTTCATCGCCGCGGCGGCACGTTGTGTTCGGTCATTTTCCGTCACCACATGTCGCGCCCGCTTCGCAACCAGCTTGTCCAACGCGCCGACGCGCGTTTGAAACTCCGCCACGCTGACATCGCGCAGCGCCTTCACCCCGAAGAAGCGCGCTGCCGCTTCGCATTGGGCGCGCCGCTCGTTGTAGGCGGAACCCACCAAGCCGCGTCGCGTCGAGGTGTCGAGCACGATGACGACGGTGCCGCGGGGCAGGGGAACTAGTTCGTGCGCCAGCGAGCGGCAATCAATCAATAGGGCGTGTCCTGCTTTGCCGGCGGCGGAGATCATCTGGTCCATGATGCCGCAATTGACGCCGACCCACTGATTTTCCGCCTTTTGTCCGAGCAAGGCCATTTTCGCGGCGTCCCACGGGAATTTCGAAGAAACCTCAAACGCTCGCGCCACGGCCATCTCAAAAGACGCCGAGGAGGACAAGCCGGCTCCCAGCGGGACATCGCACCCGGTCACGCCATCCCAACCATCGAGAGTGTAACCAGCCTCTTGTAACGCCCAAGCCGTCCCTTTCACATACTCTGCCCAATGACCGGGCCGCTTCGTCATCGCGCCCAGATCAAACTCCGCCTCCTCATTGTGGTGGCAGGAAAAAATCCGCACTCGTCCATCGCCGCGTGGACGAACCGCAATCCAACTGGCGCGATCAATGGCCATCGGTAACACGAACCCGTCATTGTAATCGGTATGCTCGCCAATCAGGTTCACGCGGCCGGGCGCGCGCACGACAGCAGACGGCGCGCTGCCGTACCGTTGGCGGAAGGTTTCGACGACTTGCTGGCGTAGCGATGGAGTCATGATGCAGCCAGTTCTACACGCCCAACACAAGTGGCGTCAATTCTGCGATGTCCCGGATCAGATGATCAGGCTTGGCGTTGGCAATCGCGGGGCCGAAGAAACCGTATGTCACCCCGACCGTTGTCATTCCCGCCGCGCGGCCCGCAACGATGTCCGCTTCCGTGTCCCCAACAAACACAGCTTGTTGCGGAGAAAGCCCCATTCGGCTCACTGCCAGCAGCAACGGCTCGGGATGCGGTTTCGTGCGTGGGGCGTCCTCGGCCGAGATCACCACTTCCAGCAGGCCGCCCAACCCCGCCGCGTTGAGTGTGCCGAGCGAACTGACTTTGGAGCGGGCTGTCACCGCGCCGCATCGCACGCCGGCGTCGTGCAGCGTTCGCAATGTTTCAACCGCGTGCGGATACGGGCGAACGGGCAGAGTACGGACACGTTCCTTTTGCCATGCACGGTGAGCGGCGACCAGCGGCATGGGATCAAGATCGGGGACCAGTGCACGGTAACAATCGGCCAGGGCAGGGCCGAGAACGCGCCCGATTTGTTCGCGCTGTGGCGGAGTTCGCCCGTGCGCGCGAAGCACATGCTCGATCGCTCCCATGACATAGTCGGCGGAATCGAGCAATGTCCCATCCACATCGAACAACGCCGCCGCAAAACAAGGCGTGTTCACTTCAGTAACGTCAGTTTCTGGAACCGTTCGTAAGCCGCTTGCCACACATCGCTGTCCTGCGGCTCGTAGGTCTGGATGGGGAACGAATCACGCACCACCGCCCGCAACTCTTCCAGCGACTTCAGATGACGCAATGCCAACGCTTGAATCAGGATGTTGCCGATGGCGGTCGCTTCCACCGGGCCGGTCAACACGGGGATGCCGGTGGCGTTGGCGGCAAACTGGTTGAGCAGCGCGTTTTTGGTGCCGCCGCCGACGATGTGCAAACGCGTGATGGGTTGGCCCGTAATCGCAGCAACATCGGCCAGCGTTTTGCGATACACCAACGCCAGGCTCTCCAAGGCGCACCGCACGACCTCGCCATGCGTCGCGGGAACAGGTTGAGCGGTTTCGCGGCAATAGGCGGCAACTTTCGAGGGCATGTCACCGGGTTTCAGAAAACGCGCGGCGTTCGGGTTGATCAGACATTTCAACGGTTGCGCTTCGGCGGCCATGCGCGTGATTTGGTCGTAGTTGTAATCATGACCTTCCGCGGCCCATGCGCGCTTGCATTCTTGGACGACCCAGAGACCGACAATGTTTTTGAGGAATCGAATCGTGTGGCCGTAGCCGACTTCGTTGGTCCAGTTGTATTCTAGGCTTTTGTCGTTGATGATCGGTTCGCGGGTCTCGATCCCGAGTAACGACCAGGTGCCGCTGCTGAGATACGCCCAGCCGGTCCCCTGGGCCGGCACGGCGGCAACAGCGGCGCCCGTGTCGTGCGAACAGGTTGCCACGACCTTGACGCCTCTCAGCCCTGTTTCTTTGGCGACGGCAGGCAATAGCGCGCCGAGCACAGTGCCGGATTTGACAATCTTCGGAAAGAGTTTTGACGGGAGACGGAGTTTCTTTTGGAGTTTGCTCGACCAGGTCCGCGTTTTCGGGTTGTAGAGTTGTGTGG
>Ga0272448_1001879_pt1 | contig 27535 bp, 23 predicted proteins | sample YNPCB0191_FD_202220 | JGI IMG/M metagenome (GOLD analysis project Ga0272448, IMG submission 202220) | Hot spring sediment microbial communities from Yellowstone National Park, WY, United States - YNP-CB-019-1 | ecosystem: Environmental > Aquatic > Thermal springs > Hot (42-90C) > Sediment... | reverse complement strand
CCGGTACACCTTGCAGATAGGTTCTCAACCCTTTCCCCTGGTTTTGTTCGTCTCCCATCGCTGCCACCTCCTACCCTGGCGTTTGGCCTCTATTCTACCACAATGTTAGAGCGTTGATAAGCCCTGCACGCGGCTGGCTGGCTTTGCCAGGACGACACATTTTGCTGCTGCTGCCTTACCAGCACCTGTAGAAACGGGCTCCATAGTGGGTAATTTTCCGGAATTCTATAGACGTAAAAGTGAGGAGGAGGTTTGTCGGGTTATCACACTTTTTACGGATCAATGTAAGCGTTGGGTTCGGCAGGCTACTGATTCGCCAAATTGGCGGCGTAAAGATTTGCGGGAACTGTATCTGGACAGGCTTGGTCTGAGAGACCAGGTCAAAGTGGGTGGGGTGATTCAGGAACTTATAGAGCGTGCTCCGGATTACGGCTTATGGGTAGAGCAAATAGGGAATGAGATCGGCTTTCGGTTCAGACCCAGGGAGAAATCTCAATTTTACTCTCATCCTCTCCTGTACTTGTACGGTAAGAAAAGCGATTTGTGGCTCAGGTCTGCACGTCTCTGTATTACTCACGGCGATTTGAGGAATGAAAACTTTTGTGGTAATTACCTACCAGGGGCTCCTGGGCAGACACCATAAACGACGCCAGCACAGGCAGACCCCTGTAGCGCAGGCCGCCAGGCCTGCATGCAGGCTGACAGCCTGCGCTACGTTACCTGCAAACCGATTCGGGTAGGTAGTTACCTTTTGTGTTGATCCGGAAGGGGTCATCTGGTTGGATGGCTACGAGAACATGGATATAGGCCCAGTAGTGACTGATGCTGCTGGACTGGAAGCAATCCTGAAATTCCACTGTACAGAAGATGTTTTGAGTGTACAACAATTGTACCAATTTGAGAGGATATCTTTACTCCCTTCTGATTTGAACGAGTTAAATGGGCTGGCAGAAAATCCGAATCGGCTGGTAGAAGTTGGTGTGTGCTCCCCTGAAATGCAGCGGCTCTTTAGAATAATTGTGCACTTAAGAAATCAATGGGCTGGCATGCTGCCGGGCCCGGACCTCCAAGAATATTACGCCAGCATGTTTTTCTTCACAATGAGAGAATTGTTAAATGAAGAGATCTCACTAAAGCGAAGGTTACATGCCTTCCTATCTGCAGCAATGATCTGTTACAGGTTAGAACATTGGAAGAATTTTGTTGGCTGGCCGGGTCCTAAACAAGTGGCTGGTTGAGGTGGGACTATGGCAGGAGGAGACGACTACAGCGCGTATCATCATAGAGAGATTTTATTCATTCAAGAGGCGGCAAGGCAATCTGGGGTGATTGTTCCACTCCTTCAGGCCGCATACTTTGCTATTGTATCCATGAGTGATCTGAAACGGGTGATCTGGGGAAACTGGATGTGGGCGATTATTTTCATTGTCCCCGTCTTTCTATGGCTGATCAGCCTGTTTCTGGTGATCCAAATCTTTGTGCCCCCCAAGATCGGTTCGGAAGCCAGGGAACTACCCACTGTATACGAGAATATTGTTAACCACAAGTACTGCCTGCTAAGGCTCTCTCAATACTTCTTGCTGGCAGGTCTGTTCAGCATGGCCATCAATGTGTTTCTCTACTTTGTTTGTATCCCTCTACCTCCACCTGATTAGAAAAAGGACTGTTTGGGAACTGATAGCGGTCCAGAATATGACCCCTCCCATTTGTTAGAGATTTATGCCGGGGAGAAGGTTATAGATGCTGCGAAAGCACTGTGGTTTAAGCATCCTGCAGCCAAATAGCGGGGATTTACTCTGTGAAAGGGGTGTACACGAATGAGGGTTGTCATTTTCGCCGACAACGATCCCGATTTCCTGAACGCCCGTGCCGAATTTCTGGAAAAAGCGGGCTATCAGGTCCTCAGAGCCTATACCCTGGAGCAGGCGCGGCAGCAGTTGAGCGAAGCCCATGTGCACGTGGTGATTCTGGACGTCCGGATGGAAGACGACGATGATCCAAGGGATGTATCCGGGCTGGTCCTGGCGAAGGACCCGGCTTACCGTGTCATTCCGAAAATTATCCTGATTGGCCGCGCTCACGAATACGAAATTGTCCGGGAGGCGCTGAGGGCATTGCCTGAGGGCTTCCCACCCGCTATGGATTTTGTGGTCAAGCAGGAGGGTCCGGAAGTACTGATTCGGGCCATAGGGTGGGCTTTTGCCGAGCATGTTCGCATCAACTGGGACCTGACCATCCGCTGGGGGCGGCAGAATGAACTCTCTTCTCCTTACCTGGTGAGTCTGGTTGCCCCCGACCTGCCCCGGGAACAGTTGGCCGATCGGAGTGCCGAACTGGAGGATGTGCTGCGCAAGTTATTTTACGATTATCAGCAGGTGACTCTTGGGCGCATTCTCACCCGTCGTCCGGGATGGGTGCTCCTGACGGCATTTGCGTACAGACCGCAGGGTCAGGAAGAGCAGTTTGTCCTGGCCTGGGGGCGGAGAGAGGACATTCTGGCCGACCGGATTGGTCACGAATCCCTCCCTCGGGCCACCCGCAGGACACTGATCCTGGCAAAACCTGCGGAGACCATGCGCTGGGGGGCCATAGCGTATCGCCTGGTTGACTGCGAGGAGATTGAAGAAGTCACCACTCTCGCAAGATTCTATCGTCAGCAACCTGCCGGGCGGGTCGCCGCGACCGTGACGGATCTTTTTCAGACCACTCTTCACCCCTGGTACGCGCGGGGCCGGGAGAAGCGGGACCGGTCAGTGGAAGACCTGTGCCGGGAATGGCTGGAGTCCGAGGGCCAGGGAGTATCCCAGCCTGAGTGGGAGAGGCGGATAGCGAGCCTATCCCGGGCGGCTTTGTCTTCAGGGCTTTTGGCAGACCTGGCCTGTCTTTCCAACAGGGTGAGTTTTCGCTTTTCCACCGGGCAGGAGTTCTCCTGCCCCAATCCCCTCCCGTATCTCTTTGGAGAACGTCTGGCGACCAGACCCCCAACACAATGCGGCACGATCCACGGTCGGCTGGACGGGGCCAGCATTCTGGTGGACCGGTCGGGACGGACCTGGGTTGTGGATTTCGGCAAGGTGGGCCCGGGCCCGCTACTCTGGGACTTTGTATTCCTGGAGTCCTCGGTCCGATTTGATATGATGGAGGAAGCGGATCTCGCAGCGCGCTATGAACTGGAGGCGCGGCTGATGGCCCAGCGCCGCCTGGACGACCCGGTGAACTCCGAAGGCCTTACGGCAGATGCGGGAAAAGCGTTGCAGACCATCCACGCCATTCGTGGTCAGGCCGGGGGAGCCGTCGGCCCGGAAATAGAGCCCTACTTGATGGGCCTGCTCTTTTGTGCGCAGGGGCGGTTGCTGGATTACCGGCCCGAATGGCAGTACACACGGGGCGAACTGGTCACCTACGTCCATGCGCTTCTGCTTCTCAGCATGGTTTGTCAGCGGCTGGCGGTTCTGGAGGACCGACTGCAGCAATTGCCTCCACAGGCGGCCCGCAGTCTGTGGCTGGATGAGGAGAACCAGGAGGTGTGGGTGGAAGGGCGGTGTGTCGCTCTGACCCCCCAGGAGTTTCGTCTCCTCAAGTATCTCTACGACCGTGCCAATCTTCTCTGCCGACGGGAGGCGCTTGCCGAGCACGTTTTTGATCTTCCTCTGTCGGGGCTCCGTCCTGAAGAAGTCAGAGAAGCGATGCGGGATACCATCAACTCTGCCATCCGTCGCCTGCGAGAGGAGATTGAGCCGGACCCCGACCATCCAACATACATCCAGACCGTCCGCGGGAGCGGGTACAAACTGGTTCTGCCAGACGTGTCATCATAAGCCAACTCTCTGCGGCCCTCCTTGTTTTGCCACCTTTTCGCCATCTGGCTGCCTTCCCTCGCGCGAAATTGCCATCGGAGTTCGTGGTCGGTCCCTCATCTCACCTCTTCCCATTACCCACCCGCCATTCTATTTTGCATCACGGCGTGTCTCCGTTGGATAGTTACTGACCGATTGCCATCTGCATCCGCGCCGTTTTCCCGCATAATAGAAGCGGCTGGGGAAAATAGTGATCGTCTCTCAACCCGGCGAAGGAGGAGGTGAGATGATGGCGCAGGATATGACGAAAACGATTCTGGTGCTGGTGCTCCTGGGGGCCTGCCTGGCCGTGGCGGTCTTCCGCCCCCAGATTCTCCCGCCTCTCACCCCCACGCCCGCGTCTCCGGGAGGAGCACCCCCGTCGTCCGGATTTCAGGCCCAGAACAATCCGGCCCAACCCGAGCCGACGCCGGTTCCGGAGGGAATCGCCCAGGAAGAAGAACTGGCTCGGCGGGGGAAGGCGCTGGATGAGCGAGAGGCCGCCCTGGACCAACGGGAGAAAGAACTGGACGAACGGGAGGCAGCGCTGAGGCAACGGGAAGAGGAAGTGGCCCGGCAGGAAGCGGCGGTGGTTCAGCGGGAGAAGGAACTGGACCAGCGGGAAGCGGCGCTGGCAGAGCGGGAAAGGGCGCTGGACCAGCAGGAAGCGACTCTGGCCGAAGAGCGGGCAGAACTGGAACGCCTCTGGCGCTGGATCCTCGCCGTGGCAGTGGTGACCGGGATGTTGGCCCTGCCCTCCCTTTTCGCCCTGTTCCTTCTGTGGAAAGTGTCCCGGGAAACCGCCGAAGCGGCCCGGGCAACCCGGGTAACCCGTGAGGGAATTTCCTGGAAGACCGTTCCCACCGGTCGGCCCACTTCAGTGGCGGGAGCCGTTGCGGGCGGCAACGGACGGAGCCAGAGAGAGGAGGTGAGACCCAGAGGATAACGGCTTTGGATCAACCCCAATGTAAGGCCTGAGCCCGGGTGGGCGGCGAAGCCGCCCACCCGGGTTTGGTTTCCCTTTATACCAGCAGGTTCACGGGGACCCGCTTCTCTTCCAGCACCTGGCCGGTGTCGGCATCCAGGAGACGGATGGTGGTCTCCGGGGGCGGCCCGGCAAATTCGTCCAGCCAGGAGAACCGGACCGTCTGCTCGGGCTGCTGCAGGCTCAGGGTGACCGGCCGGCTGCGCGTTCCCCCGACCTCCACGATGACCGGCCGCTCTCCGGCAAGGAGGTCCGCTGCCCCGGTGACCCGGACCCGGAGGGCCGCCACGCGACTGGTCAGGGCCGGCGGCGCTTCCAGGCTGACTTCCACCTTCCGGGCGGCGGGGACGACCACCTGCCCGCACAGCAGCGGCACTATCGCCTCCTGCAAACTCAGCCCTCCGTGCAGGAAAGCCCCCACCGACCCTTGCAGCGCGAAGACCGCCAGCCCTTTCGGGAAGGCCAGCGTCAGGTCGCCGCGCAGGCCCTGCTGCGCGGCCGTCAGGCCCAGGCATCCCTCCGCCGACCCGCCAGCGGCAAAACGCCGCCCCCGCCAGTGCGCTGCTGGCACCGGGACACCTTCCGGGCTCACCCCCGGCGGCAAATACAGGAAGCCATGGTCCGCAGTGACGAAGAACTGTTCAAACCCCTGAGAGGCCAGAAACCGAATGGCCCAAGCAATCCGGTCCACCATGTCCAGCAGTCCCGCCGGAAACAGGTCGGCCAGGAAGGTACCGGACCGGTCCACTTCCTGGGAAAGGACGACGGCCGTCTGGATGCCCCGCCAGTCCGTCTTCTGGACATCCTCAAGGGATACCACCTGGCCTCCCGCTCCCAGATGCTCCTGCAGGCGCGCGATTCGCTCCGCCCGACCGCTGACCGGCGTCTCTCCCAGGCGCGCCTGTATCTGCTCCCGCTCCACCGCCAGGGCCAACCGGCCCGCCGCGTCCGGCAGCAGGGCCGACATCCCGACTTCGGTCACCGTGGGGAGGTACGCCACCAGGGCCTCCGGTTCCCAGCGCACCCCTCTACCCGTCCGCTCTGCCAGGAGATGGGCCAGGTCGTAGCGGAGCGCGTCCACGAGGAGGACCGCCGTCCGCCGCCGGGGGTGGCCCACCCGCGACCAGAGAGTGGCCTGGGTGGGGTGCCAGCCCTCCCGCGCCACCGCTTCAGCCAGGCGACGGTTCACCCGGTCCAGCCAGTCGCCGTAGGCCCGCCAGGCGGGTTCGGCGAAGCGGCGGCGGTCATCGGCCGAGAGGTGGTCCGCCAGCGCGGCCAGTTGCAGAGCCCAGAGGTCCAGTTGCCACCAGGATTCGGTGTAGCGGGCGACCAGTTCCTCCACCCGCGCGTGCCTCTGGCTCTCTTCTCCGGCCCGGGCGCACTCCTGAACCAGACGCGCGGCCAGCGCCAGCCCCTCCCAGGTCTGCCCCAGCGCTTCATCCTGGCGGGCCCAGAAGAGGGATTTCCGCCGCTCGGCGATTCGGGCGACCTGTTCGGCCTTCGTGCCCAGGTTGCTCCCGTCCGGGGAGACCGCGCTCTGCACCTCCTGCAGCCAGAGGTCGTCCATGCACCGCACGGTCTCGGCGTCCAGCAGGGAGTCCTCCACCGTCAACTGCCGGGCCAGAGCGTACTCCTGCTCCACCGCCTGCGCGGCCTGACCGTAGGCGTCCAGCAGGTCTATCCGCTGCCGCCACCGCCGGGCCAGCCCGGCGGCCCGCTCCCGCCGGGCCGGGTCGGAGGGGAGGAAGAGGAACCGGGAAGCCAGGGCCGGCTGGTGGGCCGTCACCTCGGCCAGAAGGACCACCACGCGAGCCTGCTGCCGCAGGATGCCCTCCTCCTCGGGGGCGTTCTCCCACCCGAACCAGTGGGCGACCTCCCGGCGCCATTCCTCCCAGAGCCCCCGCTCCGCCAGGCGCGGCTGCCAGGAATCGCTCGTAGGCAGCAGCAGCCGTTCCAGTAAGGCTTGCAGGGTGGCCTTCTGTTCGTAGAGAGGGATCGGCCGCTTACGGCAGAAGCAGTTCGGTCACACTCTACGTTTCCGCACTGGCGTAGCACAGGCTCACCAGCCATTATCGGGCGAGGCCGCTACAGCCTCCTGGAGATTGCGGTACAGGTAGGCCAGGGCCTTGGGGGTGACAGAGAATTGCCCACGCTGGTCAGGAAGAAGGGGAGGCCTTTTGCTGGGCCACGGCCTCTCGGTGGGCGCCTGCAGGGTCTGAGCGCTGGGGGTATAGGAGATGGCAAAGCGATCCACGAGATACGAGCCTTCGGGCAGGTGGGGCTTGCAGGGGCAGGAGGGCCAGGCGGCCGGAGGGGATGAAGGTGATGGACCTCACCCTCTCCCCGTATATAATAGGGGAAAACGGGCAACAGATTCGCTTGGCTACACTTGGTGTATCAAAACAGGAGAAAGCCAGGTGGTATCATTTCGGTTAATAGCCAACTCACATCTCGCGTTCCACAAGGCAATTTCTGGGCTCCCTTGTTCCAAAAGAGATTTATAGAACGCCAGCGCCAGCCGTCGTGCCCCGTCATCAGAAACTGGCCAGCGGAAGCCCAATACCGAGGGCACGCCCGCCTGAGCAACCGCGTCAGCCAAGCCAAGGAAATCGTCATCCAGCGAGGTCTGCGAAGCGCCTGTAGCTGTGCCGTAGCAACAACTCAAATAGACCAAGCGTACTTCTGATTGGCCGAGCAGCATTTTTAACTCAGCCGCTGTCATCGGTATAATTTCCCCTTGCCTGTTTTCTCTGGCCCAGAAGTAGAGGCTGCTTTCCTCGGGAGAGCCTATATTATACGAGCCGTGTCCCGCATAATGTATAATATCGTATTTGCAATTTCTCAGCTCTTCCCGGACACGTTCGTATGTGGCCTGCTCCGTGGGAATAAGTTTTGGCTCAATGAAATCCTGATGATGTTGTTGTAAGTAGCGGTGCAGTTCCCGGGCCTCATCGTCCACACCATCTATCCAAGGCCGCGTGTTGGACGCGATGATTAAAACGCGGATCTTTTCCTTCAACGCCAGTATGGAACTTGATAGTGCTTCCCGTTTCGGAATAGTGTTGTAAACGAAGCGGGCGACCGGATGCTGAAGTACCAGGTACTCTGGCGGATTGTCGGAGCGTATGAACTCCAGCGGCAACCGGAGAAATTCTCTCGGAGTTTCAAAAAACAATAACAAGAGATTCCGGCCCTGGATATACGCTGCTGTGTAAGCCGTGGAAACTTCGGGGTTTGCCGCAAATATATCACGCCATAGGTTGCAGCCGATATCTTTCACCTGGAAGCGCCAATCAGCCGGGTCCTTCCAGGCACTTTCCGCCCGCCTGGCGTAGCGCTCAACATCTATCTCCAGAACCCTTGATGTTCGCGTTGAACATACATAAAGACCGTGGGCTCTAATTCCCACATGCTGGTTTGCGACCAAGGAAATAGATAGGCGATTAGTGGATGTCTTCGCTCCAAATCTTGGCTGGCAGGCTTTCTGGCTCGCTTCATCAAGGGCGGCCAGAATCTGGTTGCACCAGTCCTGTGTTGTTCTGTCAATAAAATCAATAACTCCAATGCGACCAATCGCGTGTACAATTTGCTTCGTTCTCACATAGCGAGTCAGCAAAATAACTTGCAGGTCCGGCCTGACCTTGCGAAGGGCTGCTGCCAGGACCAATCCACTCTCGTCTTCTTCATCTTCTCCGTGCAGGCGCACATCAATAATCGCGAAATCAAATTGCTCTTTGGTGAGGGCAATAAATGCTTCGCCCTCGTTCCCTGCTACATATACGGAGTGCCCCGCATCAGCAAGGAACCCCCGTAGCGTGTTGCGTACATCAGCATTGTCATCCACCACCAGAATTTTGTACATCGTTGTTTGCCTCCCGTCTCTCTCCCCTTTTCGGCCTGGGCAACTATTTCCCCCAGTGTGTCTGTATGTAATCCAAGGTCGCCTTCACGTCCAAACTTCGGGTTGTGTTGCCCGCGCGTACCCAAAATAAGTGAGCATCGCCCTTATTGAAGAATACCGGTTTGGGGCTTCTTTGAACAGAAACTATGCAAATTTGCTTACCTTCTATGGACTCAAAGCGTGTCCGGATATACTGTAAATGCTCTGGACCCAGGTAGTTTGTGATAATATCTACCAGTGCCAGTTGAAATCTATCGGTGTTCCGTTTGTGCAAGGCTCGTAAATCGTGTTCAATGCCCAGAATCGTACCGTCATCGGCCACGCCGATAAGCAAGTGGCCACCGTCGGCGTTCAACATGCCGGCAATCGTCGCGGCAACGGCCTCTTGGGGGCGCTTGTCAACAGCGCGCTTATCAAAATCCCACCGGAGGCTGGACTTGAACTCCACATGCTCATTTTCGCCCTGTGCAATCAACTCGCGAATTGAGGCTAACCTATGCTCAAGTGCCCGCCTTACATATTTTGACAGTTGCTCCACTTCGCATTTTTCCAGAAAACCGAATGCGGGCGCGGACCCGTCTATGCCGGGCTGAAGAGCCTCCCGTACCATCCTGACATCCGCGTAGCCAGTCAAAATAATGATAGCCGTATCGGGGCTCTTTTCCCTGATCTCGTGCATCAACAGCAGCCCGTCCCGGTTCTCTTCATCGGATTCATCCAGACGCACATCCAGGACCGCCACATGAAAGTGCTCCTCCTCCAGCATCCGCAAGGCCTCAACTCTGGTGGATGCCGAAAACACTTCATAGCCTTCATCCGAGAGGAGGCCAGAAAGCGTAGCACATACATCCGGCAGGTCATCTACTACGAGGATGCGCGGCTTATGCATACTTATAATCGCTCTTTCCTGCTATGACAGGGTTTCCTGAACAAGATGGACCAGGTTTTCGGTCTCGGTCTTCGGTATAAAATTTTCCACCAGCCTCCGGCCCTGGGAGTCGGGTTCCATAGCCCGTTTGATTGCCTCAGATGTGCCATAGCCTGTTATGATGAGGACTTTGGTAGCAGGCCATCGCTGTTTGATTTTGGCTGCCAAATCCAGTCCCTCAGTATTCTCCTCGTCCGACTCATCCAGACGCATGTCTATTAGGGCCAAATCAAAACCATGATGAGCACTGATCAGATTCAGCGCGCTGTCCGAGGAATCAGCGACATAGACTTCATATCCCTCGTCCGCCAGCAGACCGCTAAGTGTCGCGCGCCAGTCAGGCAGGTCGTCCACCACCAGAATCTTTTGTCTATTTGCCATTTGTGGTTACTCCTCTGCACCGATTGGGAGACTATTGACTTCAGCAACAGCAGGGATTACTTCCCTGACATGCCTGAGCAAGTCATTTCGCCCAAAGGATTTGGCAAAGTAGCGCAATGCTCCCAGGCGGTAGGCAGCAAGGGCTTCCCGCGTCGTTGGCTGCACGGTGGTAACGATTACCCTTTTATCGGAGTATTCCCTGGCAATCAATTCCAGCACATCCAGACGGCGGGAACTGGCGATGATCAGGTCAAACTGCCGTTTCTTCAGTTCATCCAGTGCTGTCCGAGCGTCCGGTGCGACGACAATTTCAAACCTGCTCAGGTCGTTTTTGGCGAATTCAATCCAGCGAGGCTCATCGTCAACAATCAGAATTCGTGCCTTCATCACTGCACCTCCTTTCGGGTGGTCGGTACCGGAATCTGGACTTGCATCGTTGTTCCCGTGCGGTCAGTATGTTCTATTCCGATTTTACCTCCCAGGCTTTCCAAAATCAAGCGGCTGAGCCAGAGACCCAATCCGGTACCCTCTTGCGGATCTTTGGACGGAACCGGCCTGTTAAACAGACGCTGCTGGATTTGGGATGGAATCCCGGGGCCTGTATCCTGGACGCGTATGCAAACTATAGAGTCATCCAGTCGGCTGGTAATGGTCAGTTGACCACCGCTTTCTCGCATCGCGCGGTAAGCATTGTCCACCAAATTTCGGAAGATTTCGGCAATCTGACCAATCGGAGCGTGGATTCGGGGAATAGAGTCGTCCAGATTCAGCGTGACCATGATTTTTGGACGCGCAGGGTCTTTTTCCCATTGCTCAGCAACTTTGCTGGTCATCTCAGTAATAACAGCGTTGACATCTACCTCCTGCGGTTCTATCTCCCGGAGCGGTTCCTGGATGCGTGCTATCATCTCTGAGGTGAGGCGCGCGTTCCGTTCTATAATATCAAGGATTTCTGCAACCTCTGTGTCCTTTGGGTCAACGCGTCGCCGCAAGCGCATCACGTTGGGAACAATGATGTTAAAAGTGTTGTTGATGCGATGCTGTAATGTTGCCATCGCAGTGCCCAGTGTAGCTAACTGCTTGGCGGCCAGTGCTTCGCTGCGCGCTTCTTCATACAACCGGGCATTTTCAATAGCGATTGCTGCCTGGTCGGCCAGGGATCTCAGCAAAGACTGTTCTTCCTCTGTAAAATCGTGCGGCTGCCCTGAGTTCAAATACAGTACACCGAGGACGTGCTCTCCCCGCATTATAGGCACCCCAATGAGGGACTTGACACCTTTTTCAACCATTGTGCGGCTTACACGGGGATCGCTCGCAACATCCGGCACAGCGATAATCTGCCGGGTATCCACAATTGTGCGGGTCATTGTACCTGGCTGTGAAAGGCGAGGAGTCGGATGTTGAAAGTCTTTCGGAAATTCAAACGAACGAAGTACCGATTGTCCCTCTCCGTCAAGCAGGTGGATAACCCCAGAATCGGTGCCTGTCAACTCCATGGCACCTGTGACAATCAGCGGCATGATCTGGCCTATATCCAATGTCTCGCTGATTTGCCTGCCCACTTTGTAGAGCAAACTTAGAGCGTCTCCCCGCTGCCGCGCTTGCTGAAATAGGCGTGCGTTTTCAATAGCAACCGCTGCTTGATTTGCCAGTGCTTGAAGGATATCTTTGTCTTCCCCTCTATATACGTGATCTCGCTCTGGATCATAAACGGCGATTACTCCAATTACCCGGTCTCCCACCATCATCGGTACACCCAACCACGAGGCAAACGGTCGCCCAATGTATTCTTTGTGTTCGGGTTGGGCATACCAGGCTTCCGATTCCGCTCGGGTGGCGTGAAAAATCGGTTGCCGGGTGCGGATAATTTCTTCGGTCCGTCCTTTGCCTGCCCGGCGCGGCTGCCAGCCTTCTTCTTTCTCCAAATCCACACGCCTGCCATTCACGAACGCTAGGCCAAAGCGGACAGTATCCGTAAACTCATCGTAAAGCGCGATGTACAAATTGTCAGTATTCATTACATTCCCGGCTTGCTCATAGACCAATTCTAAAATCTTTTGCTCGCCCAGTTCTATGCCCGAAGTCACTTTCTGCCCAAAATTGACCAGAGCTTCCAACCTGCGGTTAACATCATAAAATAACCGCGAGTTGTCCAGCGCAATGGCGGCCTGATTCGCTATGGCTTGCAGGATAAGCTGGTCATCTTCAGTGTACACATAATCAAGTTCCGGATGGTATACAGCAATGACCCCAATGACCCGCTCTCCCACCATCATCGGCACACCCATCCATGAGGCCCAAATTGGACCACCGGTGTATTCTTTACGTTCAGGTTGAGCATACCAGGCTTCCGATTCCGCCCGGGTGGCGTGGAAAATCGGCTGCCGGGTGCGGATGATTTCCTCGGTCCGTCCCTTGCCCGCCCGGCGCGGCTGCCAGCCTTCTTCCTTCTCCACATCCACGGGCCGGCCATTCACATATGCCAGACCAAACCGAACAGTATCTGTAACCTCATCGTAAAGCGCGATGTACATATTCTGGGTATCCATCAATTCGCTGGTATGAGTGTAAATCAACCTCAATACCTCGTCTTCACGCGCCCGGGTGCTCCTCTTAGTCAAAGACTGCCCCATTTCTATGACTGTGTTCAACCGATGGTAGAGCTGGGCAGCAGCAATCGCTTCAGCAGCCGGACCGGATAAGGCCTCCAGTAACTGGCGGTGGTCTTCTGTAAACGCCCCTGCTCTCGTGCTCTCAACATTTAGCGTCCCAATAATGTCCTTCCCATGACGAAGTGGGACAGCCAACTCAGAGCGCACGGATTCAATAATCTTCTGGTAATGTTCATCGACGGTGACATCATTGCATAGGTAGGATTTGCCTGTAATGGCTACCCATCCGTTGATGCTGTGCGGGTCAACAGGGATACGCTCATCACGCCTGGGGCGCTCTGGGAGGAGATTCACCTCGGTACCAAACTCCAGTTCATTGCGCTTTCGGTCTAACAGCCACAGATTCCCATACTGTGCGCCAGTAGACTTGACTGCCTGTTCAACCACCAACCGAAGCACCTCTTCAAGCGAAGCCTCACTAACAGCTTTATACACATCTCGCAATGCCTGCAGGTCGGCAACCCGCTGTTCCAGTTGTGCCCGTGTACGCTCAAACAGTTCTGCATTATAGAGCGCTACAGCGGCATAACCGGCCAGGATACGCGCCAGTTCTTCCGAATGCTCGTCAAAGGCATTGTATCGCGTACTTTCTGCATTCAGCACGCCGATCAACCTATCGCCGATCATCATCGGCACATCCAGTTCGGATCGGGTCGCATCCACGTGTTTGATGTAACGACTGTCTTTTGTAACATCTCCCACACGGATAGGCCTTCTCTCTTTCGCGGCTGTCCCGATGAGACCTTTGCCAAAGGGCACGCTGAGATATCGCTCTTTGCCGATTGCGTACTGAAACTCAAGCAGGTTGGTGGTTTCATCCAGCAAGCAAATGGAGCCAATCTCACAGCCCAGAAGTTCCAGGGAACGACTCAGGATTGTTTGCAGCAATTCATCCTTATCAAATATACGGGTGATGTCCCGTCCGATTTCCTGCAGCACTCTGTATTGGTCAACCAGTCGGGCGTTACGGATAGCGATAGCGGCCTGGGCAGCGAACAGTTCAATCAGTTCTCTCTGTTCAGAAGGGAATGTTTGCGGGCTGCGGTAGTTTGCGAACAATACACCCACAATCTCTGTTCCGAACATTAACGGCACCACAGCCGTGGATTTCACTTCTTCGCGGATCACAAACCGGGCTTTTGGAATGTCTGGGCGATCCACAGTAAATGGCTGAACCAAATCCGGATGCTCTTGGGCATTTAGAATATATTCCGGTTGTCTTTTTCTAACGACAGCGCGCAAGACATCGTCTTCAAAGATTCTCTCTTTGGGTACAAAGGGATTGCGTCGCTCGCCTACCAAGACGGGAGGCAAAATAAAATCGTCCCGGATCTGGATGTACTGGTAGAGATCAATCAGATCGGCACCCAGAACAGTCAGAGCATTTTGAGCAATCTGTAGAAGAACGTCGGGCAATTTACCCGGCCCGGTCGGCAATGAGGCCAGAGCAGGGCTTACCCGATGCAACGTCCTTAATGCTTCTGCTCTTGTGGTAGCTTGTTGATATAACCTGGAGTTGTGGACGGCGATCGCCGCCTGGTGTGCGAACAGGCGGATGATGTTTTTCTCCTCATCTGTGAACTGATGGGGCTCTCTAAAATTCACGTACAGGACGCCCAGAACTTCTTCACCCACCTTTAAGGCAACTCCCATAAATGCCCGGACTCCCTCCCGTTCAATGAAGGGGCTTTTCAGCATCTCGGGGTCTTCGCGCTCAATGTCTGATAGGATGAGTTCTCCCATTCTCTGAACATAGGCTGCCATTCCTGTTTTGCTGCGGGGCTTTTCCGAGAGTTTGAGTTCATATTTAAGCCCGTAAACCGCGACACTCTCTATATCGTAGAACTCCTCGCGTTGATGGTCGTAGGGATACAAGACAGCACAGTCTGCTCCAATCAGTTCGCAAGCGCTTTTTACGATTTCCTCTAACACAATCTTAGGTTGCTTGGTGATTACTCGTTCTATTTGTTGCCCTACTTCAAGTAAACGAAGCAGTGTCCTCCTTGTTCCTTCCGCTTCAAAAGTCAAACTGATTTGAGCGGCATAGTCTGATAACAGATGTTTTTCTAACTCTGTGAACTCGCGTAGCACGAAGGTATATATGCTGATAACCCCCATAACGGTGCCGCGTACCTGAAAAGGAACACAAAGTGCTGCTTTCCAACCCATCTCTTGGGCTTCTTGTTTATACTTCCAGCGGGGGTCAGAAGAGATGTCAGACGCCATCGTAACCTTACCAGTTTTGAACGCCTCCCCCGTAACACTGATTTCATCAAGGTTCAGAAATGCCTGGCGCGCATAACTGGCAGGCAGTCCAATAGAAGCAGCAATTCTCAAAGCCTGGCGTTGCTTATCCAGAACCCAAATGCTGGTCGGGAGGTTTGTTGCCCGATTGATGGCTTCAGCAATGGCCTGAAAAACAGCGATTTGCTCATTATCTACTGGCGGTTCCCATTGGTTCATGGCTTTTAACCTCCGTGAAGGCATTGGTACTAGAGCATAGCGTCGGATGAAACCGCGCCGGAAAAATCAACTTTCTGATGATGAGGCGTTTGTTTCCAGACCTCCAAGGCTTCCTTATATTGTGCCTCGGCGAATGGCAGTCCTTTTTCTCGCAGCGAGATGGCCACCAAAATGGGCGGCAGACCCCATTCCTTCTCCAAACGGACAATCTGCAAGCCAGTAAGTGTCTGTCCGTTATTCTCTTTCAGAAATCGTTCTAATTGACGGTATCCCCTTTCCACGCTTTTCCAGAAACGTTCCGTCTCCTTGGCAAAATAGGAAGCCAGGCGTTCTTTGACCTCGTGCATTGTTAGCCCGTTGTTAGGGGCACTCTCGGAAATGCATTCCACCAACCGGGGCAAAAATGCCGGGTCTTGAATTCCCAGGATGGCTTGTCTGGTGGCTGCTCTTCGGATGAGCAGTTTCATAATTCGCTCTCGCCCATTTTTACCTGGCGGGGGGGCCCCGTCTGCTACCAGGAAGTACAAGGCTCTGAGATGGTCAGCAAGCACCCGTTCGGCCTCCACAACGATTGGATCCGGTAAATTGGGGTTCCGGGCAAAATGGCGTATGGCTTCCAGTATCACCTGGTATCTGTCTGTTTCAAATACCGATGGCACGCCCTGGAGAATCATTGCTACCCGTTCGGTACCAATGACTGTTTCCGTGAATGGCTCTTCCATCGGATAAAATTTCTCGGTCTCAGGGTCCACCTCGTAGCATATAAACAGCGAGTTAGAAAATTCAACAAAGCGACCGCATCTACAACCAGGCTGGCAATTGGCCCCGCAGGCTTTTTCGGGCCCTCTGTCGTAGAACAATTCGGTGTTGGGGCCAGCCTTGCGGAGGGTTCCCATTCCATCAATGCCGTTACCCTGCAGCCAGTAGTTGACATCCTCTCCTAATCCAACAATCCGATCTTCGCCAAGCCCCATTTCCAGCCAGGTTTGATATGTCACCTCGTCAGGGGGCAGGTTATTGTTCAGCACCTTTCCCCCTCTGAAATACGAGGCCCATATGCGGCTCCGGTCTATGCCCAGGACCGAGGTCGCCAATGTCCACATCTGCCTTACAGTTTCTTTTTTGTCAATGGGCCCGAACATAAACGCGCCGGGCATCTCAAACAAACTGAGATGAATATCATCGGCGCCTACTTTGTCAAGATCAAAATGCCGGAAACAATCTTGTATCAGGACAAACCGATCACCAGGCCTCTGGTAGGACTGGGCTAAGGCGGTTTCCACTTGGGCCAGACCAGCACTCATCACAAAGGACATGGGTATAGAGGGGTGAAGAAGGGGAGCGCGAGGGAGAAGGAGGAAACCCAGCCTTTTGTAATACTCTATAAAGCGCCTGCGGATCTCTGCCGAGTTCATCTCCTGTCTCTTAAGCGAACGGATTGAGATAAATTGAACAAATAGGCATTAACTCAACATAGGCTCCGCTTCTGGAAACGTGGGAAAAACACAAACCCGCCAACCGATATGCCTTGACGGTTGGCGGGCTCTGTAGTAGAATCTCTGCCGCCAGGGCGCGCCGACCGTCCTGGCCTCGCCTCGGGCTCTGGCTTAGCCGCGAGGCGTTTTTTTGTTTCGCCTTTATTGTACTCCGAGTTTGATTTTTGTCAACAGGCAGGGGTGGCGGACACGTTTCAATTCCGTGGCAAGTTGTATGCATAGATGCCAAATGTTTTGACCCCGATTTAGATAACAAACGCTCGCCTCGGCTGACGGCGGGCGGGCCCTGAGGTTCCATTTGCCGGATGGCCATTCGTGTGGTACAATCCCTGTTGCCAGGGCGCGCCCACCGTCCCGGCCGTCGCCTCGGGCCCGCTCCGGCCGCGAGGCGGTTTTTGTTTCCTCGTACTGCCTATCAGTATATCCCAGTTCCAGTTGTTGGCAATCGGGGGACGGGAGGCGTGAAACGTGAAGCGTGAAATGGGAAACGGGCGCGCGGCGGAAAACGTCAGCGGCTCCTGCCGCCCCGTTTCCACGCTTCCCGCAGCCGTTCCCGCTCCCGGCGCACCGGCCCCAGCCATTGCAGGGGCCAGGAAAGGGCCAGGGCCACCTGCACCATCAGCGCCAAATCCCACGTCCGGACCCCGTACAGGACGTTGAGCCACGTCGGCCAGGCCAGCAGCAGGTGTGCTACAAATACGAAGAAGACCAGTATTTCTGGATGGGCTCTTCCCTTCCCTACCAGGGCTGTGGTGATTAAGGCTATCACTGCTCCCACGGTTGTACCCAGAATTATCCACCCGGCTGCGGTGATTTGGCTGATGAGCAACTCCAGTTCCTCCGCCATCCAGACCTCTTTCTTCTTCAGATGCCAGCGCAGGTTGGAGACGGGGGTCCAGGTGGTCGTCCATCGTTCCCACCTGCCGGCCCAATCTTTCCTTCGGACAATCCAGCCGATTGCGGCCAATCCGATCAGGGTCAACATCTTTGGAAGGTTTCCCAGCGCGTGGAAGAGGGTGGCCGCCAGGGCCAGCGACCAGGGCATCGGCGGGGTGGCCAGGTGGGCGGCCCAGGCCTTCTGGAAGACGGCCCTCCGTCTCCAGCGCTGGAGTTCTTTTTCCTGAGCGGTCTGTTCTCCGGCCTCCCGCCGGAGGTGGAAGACCACGGGGGTCACCCGCCACATCTCCACTTTCCCTTCCCGCCACCACTCCAGGGGGTGAGCGGTCACCCGCTCCACCAGCCCGGTCCGCTCCAGGTCCCGCAGGAGGCTTCGGGCCACCTCGGGCCGCACCTCCCAGAGGGCTCCCGCCAGATGTTCCCCCAGGGGGCCGCCCCGCACCGTCCGCCAGACCAGTTGCTCCACCCGTCTCCGCCGCGCCTCCCCCATTCGTTCCCACTGCCGCTCCACCAACCGCCGCAGCGGGTCCCACTCCCCGCCCTTTAGCCGTTCCTCCTCCAGGAAGGCCAGCACGCCGGCCCAATCCGGCTCCCCGGCCCCCTCGCTCCTCTGCTCCTCCGCTCCCCTGCCCCTCTGCTCTTCCGCTCTCCTGCCTTTCTGCTCCCCGATGTCCCCGGCCATAGCGGCGGCGATCCGGAGTCCCTCCGGATGCCAGCCCAGGAGGTGGCCGATCTGCCGCACCGTTTCCCGGTCCGGTTCCCGGACGGGGGCTCCCAGGAACTGTGCGATGAGGGAGAAGCCCTCTTCCTCCCGCAGTCCCCGGAGGAGGATTTCGGCCAGATGCTCCCGGGGGATCCACCGCTCTATGGCAGCCATCACTTCGGGCCCCTTCTGGGTGGTGACCACCAGCACGGCCTGAGGGCCGAGGGTGGCGGCGAGGGTGTCCAGGTCTTCGTCGGGGAGGCCGTCGTCCACGACGATGAGGAGGCGGCGGTGGGGGGGTGTGGCCCATTGGGCCCATTTTTCCCGTCGGGCTCTGGGGGAGCCGACCAGGCCGATCCGGTCGGCGGCCTGGTCCAGCAGGTCTTTCTTGTTCCCTTCCAGCCAGAGGATGCCGTCGCGGAAGGCGCGGCGGACGGAGGGGTCCTGGGCGAGGGCGAAGAGGAGGGTGGTTTTTCCGGCGCCGGCGACGCCGGTCACGACGATGCCGCGCCAGCGGGCCTGGCGCCAGTCGGCCCAATCGGTGAGCATCTCCCGCAGCCGGTGCTGCTCCTCCCGCTCCACGTACCAGGCGGGCAATTGGGAAGGGCTCAGGGGCGGTGGCTGAGGCTTCCCCTTCTCCCACCAGTCCCGGAAACTCTGCTCCCCGGAGGATTCCAGCACGCGGCCGGTCAGGGTGCGCCAGATGTCTTCCCAGGACCAGCCCAGGGGGGCGATGGCGTCCAGCACTTCGGCCACCGTCCAGTCCTCCTGGAATTCCCGGAATCGGCGGTGCAGGGCGATCAACAGCCACAGCCCGCTCTCCACATCGGGGGGTCGGTCTCCCCGCAGCCAGTGGGAGAGGGTGCTCTCGGTGACGTGGGCATCGGCGGCGATGTCCCGCTGCTTCAGGCCCAGGCGCTGCATCCATTCCCGCAGCGCCTCCGCAAAGAGGTCGGGTCGGGTTGAGGGGTTCCGGATGGGCATCTTGTCCTTTCCTGTTGATGGTTTGCGCATTTTATCCCGATTGGGCTCAACGGGCAAGTTTTGACCCCTTTTGAGCAAGTTTTTCCATTGACGGAGCAAGTTCTCCGGGGGTATGATGAGCGCGGATGTCCGCGCCGGGCCCGGCATCTGACATATCCCACCATCATCCGAGGGCTCGGGGAACCGGTTCTGCCGTGCCCTCCGGCACAGGAGGGCAAAATGGGAAAGAAACAGCGCACCGTCTCCCGGAGGGGCCGTGCTCGCCGGCGGCCGGGGTTCAGCGGGACGCCCGGTCAACGGGAGTTCAAGCGGCTCATTGTGGAGATTCTGCGGCGCGCCCGCGCCGGATGAGGGGCGGGGGTGACTTGCCCCGTCGGCCCCGTATCGGTATAATGGGGGCCGGGCCGGAGGGTCCGGTCCCCCATTCTTTTGGAGGAGGTGACCGATGGAGGAGCGGAAAGAGGGGGAGGTCTTGTTGGGGCAGCCGCTGGGGCGGGCACGGCGGGCGAAGCCGCAGCGGGTGACGCCGTATCAGGACACGGAGACGCCGCGGAATGCGGTGGTGTATGTGCGGGTGTCGCGGGAGGAGCAGGCGCAGGGGCACTCGCTGGAGGCGCAGGAGCGGGAGTGTCGGGAGTTTCTGGCGCGGGAGAAGCCGCACTGGAATCTGGTGGGGGTGTTTCGGGATGAGCATTCGGGGAAGACGCCGGATCGGCCGGGGTTTCGGCGGATGATGCGGATGATTTATGAGGGGAAGGCGAACGTGATCGTGTGCCATCACCTGGATCGGTTTTCGCGGAGTTTGCACGACATTATGGTGTACCTGCGGGAATTGGAGGAGATGAATGTGGTGATGGCGTTTGCGAAGGATCGGTTTGACTTTTCCACGGAGGAGGGGCGGTTGCAGTTTCACATTCTGGCGGTGTTTGCGGACTGGTACGTGCAGAATCTGGCGCGGGAGGTGCGGAAGGCGAAGATAGCGCGGGTGTTGAAGGGGTATCACAACAACCAGTTGCCGTTTGGGTATCGGCGGGGGGCCGGAGGGGTGGGGGAGCCGGATCCGGAGGCGGCGGGGGCGGTGCGGGAGGCGTATGAGCGGTATGCGACGGGGAACTACACGGATCGGGAGATAGCGGATTGGTTGAATCGGGAGGGGTATCGGACGCGGCGGGGGCGGCTGTGGACGAAGGACGGGGTGCGGGAGATGTTGCAGAACGAGTATTATATGGGGATGGTGAAGTATCGGGGGTCGCTGTATCCGGGGCGGCACGAGGCGATTGTGCCGAAGGCATTGTGGGAGCGGGTGCAGGAGGTGCGGGAGGCGCATGCGCGGGCGCCGCGGGCATATGCGCCGCCGGTGCGGGTGTATCTTTTGTCGGGGCTGGCGCGGTGTGCGCACTGTGGGCGGACGTTGCGGGCGCAGGGGGGCCGGGGGCGGTATGCGTATTATCGGGAGATGTCGGCGGAGCGGGGGTATGACGATTGTCCGATGGCGGGACGGGGGATTCGGATGGACGAGGCGGAGGAGCAGTTGGGGTGGTTGATGATGGGGTTTGCGTTGCCGGCGGAGTGGCAGGAGGAGATACGGGCGGCGCTGGAGGACGAGGAGGCGCGGGCGGCGGTGGAGGGGGAGCGGGTGCGGCTGGTGGAGAAGTTGCAGCGGATAGGGGAGTTGTATGCGGACGGGGTGTACAGTCGGGAGGAGTACGAGGCGGTGCGGGACGAGGTGAAGCGGCGGTTGGAGGCGCTGGTGGTGCCGGACCCGGTAGGGGTGATGGAGGCGGGGTATCGTCTGGAGACGCTGGGGGACGTATGGCCGCAGGCGCGGGCGGAGGAGCGGCAGCAGATTTGTCGGTTGATGTTGCGGGAGGTGTATGTGGATTTGGGGGAAGGTCGGATTGTGCGGCTGGTGCCGGAGGAGGACTTTCTGCCGTTGTTTCGGTATCATCCGTATCTGGAGGCGGATAGAGAGGGGGGGTATCGGGTGAAGTGGCCGGAGGGGTTTACGAGGGGGGAAGAAAAACCCGCTTGACAACGGAGAACAATGTGGTATAATTGAGGTCAAATGAAAACGCCAGCGCTGGGGGGGCAGCGCTGGCGACAGGCAAAATGCCGGGGACCTTAACAACGGGCAGGGGAGACTGAGCGCACCCTCAGTGCGATCCGCCGGGCATTTTACCTTTAACGGGGCCGACGGGCGTGGTAGCCTTCGGCAAGTAACGTCCGCCAGACAGCCCGGGAGGGTGCTCCGGTCACCCGGCCCGTAAGGGATTATACCATACTTCGCCCATAGTGCAAGTCCAGGGCCCGATGGAGGAATCCGTCGGGCCTTTTTGTTGCTCTTTGCGCCCGACGGAGGCAGACTGTCGGGCGCGTTTTGTTTGGATCCGATGTACCCAATTCATAGGACAAGGAGGGGACCGATGCACGACATAGAGTGGGTGAAGCGGAAGGGGTTGCCGGCCTCGCTGGAGTTGTTCACGGTGGCGGAGGCGGCGAGCATCCTGGGGGTGAGCCGGAAGCTGGTGGGCGCCTGGATTCGGGATGGGGTGCTGCCGGCGGTTCGGCTGGGGCCGGGGCAGCGGTTGCTGCGGATACGGCGGTCGGACCTGGAGGGGTTCATTGCCCGCTACCAGATTACGCCGCCTTCCCAGCGGGTGCGTCCGGAGGAGGTGGAGGGGGAGGTGGGGCGGATGGTGGGGGTGAGGGAGTCGGAGGGGGAAGATGTGGGGACGTGAACGGGAGGGAGATCGGCAGCGGGCGCGGCGGCGGATACTGAGTGCGCTGGATGAGATTGTGGCCCAGTGCACGGTGCAGGCGGAGTTGCTGGAGCGGCAGGATGGAGCGGCGCCAGTGCTGGTGACCGGGGAGGTGGTGGAGTGGGTACGGCGGGTGGCGCAGGCGCTGGTCCGGTACGAGGAGGGGGAGTACGCCCGGGCGGCGGCGCTGGCGGACATCACCGGGGTAGGGGAGGGGGAGGAATCGCACGCCCCACCGGGAGGGAAGAGATGAAGCACCTTCTGGAGCAACAATCTGACATCATAGATGCCACCCTTGCCCGCCACGGCATCCCCGCCCGCGTCACGGGCGGGACGGTGGCCCCCCGCCGCATCCGCTACGACATCGGCCCCCTGGGCCCCCTGGAGGAGACCCTGGCCGCAGCGCTGGGAGTCCCCGCCGTCCGGGTGGTGCGCAGCGGCGGGAAGGTGGTGGCCGTAGAGGTCCCCCGTGACGACCCCCAGCCCGTCTGCCTGGCGTCCCTCCTGCGCGGGATGCACCGCGTCCCCTCGCTGACCGCCATCCTGGGGGTGGCCGATGATGGCATCCCCCTCCTCCTCCGGCTCGCTTCCCCCAGCGCGGCGCATCTCATCGTGACCGGCCCCGCCGGATGCGGGAAGACTTCCCTGCTCCGGGCCATCGCCATCTCGCTGGCCTACTTTCCGTACTGTGCCCCGGAGCGGTGCGGATATGCCCCGGCGCCCGCCATCCTGGCGCTGGGGGAGGCGCTGGCCGACCTGAGCGGGCTGCCGGGGGTCCGCTGGTCCACCCGCTGGCGCGACCTGACCGGGGAAGATGTCCCCCGCCCGGCGGTCTGGGTGGTGGACCGGGTGGAGGACCTGCCCCCTTCGCTGGTGGCGGCGGTCCTCCGTCGGGGCATCGGGCAGGGGGTCCACCTGGTGGCCGCGTCCAGGGACCACGCGGCGCTGGCCGGCCTCTGTCCGGTGCGGATCGCCGCCGCCCTGGAAGCGGAGGGCCCCGGCGACTTCGTGGCGTACGCCGAAGGGGGAGCGACCCGCTTCTGGGCGGCCTGGCCGGATGAGGATGTATCTGCTTTATTCCCGGCGTACGGCGGGGATAAAGAAGATGTGATACCCCTTCTTTATTCCGGGGACGGAAGGGAGGGTGGCAATGGCCGTTTACCTCATTCACTTTGACCGTCCCATCGGGGACCCGGGCAATCCGCGCGGCCAGGCCCGGCACTACATTGGGTATGCGGATGACCTGGAGCGGCGGCTGGCCCAACATCGGAGCGGCAACGGAAGCGCGCTGATGGCCGCCGTGGCGCGGGCCGGTATCCCCTGGCAGGTGGTACGGACCTGGCGGGAGGGGGACCGGACGCTGGAACGGCGGTTGAAGCGGCAGAAGCACGCCTGGCGGTTTTGCCCCCTCTGTCGGGCGGAAAGGAGGGGCAATGGCCGATAAGCAGAAGCAGACCTATCTGACCCAGATGGCGCAGGCCCTGATCGCCGCTGCGGCCCAGGGCGCGTTTGGCGGCATCCCCATCCCCGTCCCCCGGGCCGAGACCGTCAACGGCCCCCGGGCCGGGGCGGTCCGGCTCTTCGCCGGGTGGCATACGGGCACCCTCCTGCGCGCCCTCTCCGCCGACGACGGCGCCCTGGCCCGCCAGTTCATCCCCTGGGAGTTCTCGGACATCCAGGTTTTCCTGGACGGCCGCGCCGTCCGCATAGAGGCCCCCTGGCCGCCGGAACTGGCGACCCGGGCCGTCCGGCTGCGGGAGATTGCCCACCACCCCCGGGGCGACGGCCGTTGGGTCATCGGCATAGACGAAATCGGCCGCACCGTCATCGGTCATCTCCACCACGCCACCCCCCACTGGCTCCTGGCGGGCACCACGGGCTCCGGCAAGACCACCGCCCTCTACGGTGCGGCGCTGCAGTTCTCCCGGGACCCCCAGGCCCGCCTGGTCGTCATAGACGGGAAGGGCGGGGCGGGGCTGGCGCCCCTGCGCAACCTCCCTGGCCTGGTCGGGCCGGTTGCCGGGGACCCGGTCTCCGCCCGCAACGCTCTGGCCTGGGCCCACCGGGAACTCCAGCACCGCTACGCTCTGCTGTCCGAGGGCCGGGCCACGGAGTTCCCCCGGCTGATCATTCTCTTTGACGAGTTCCAGGAGTTCACGGGGGACCCGCTGATTGCCGAGATGCTGCGGAGGCTGGTGGCGAAGGGGCGGGGGGCCAATGTCCACTGCCTGCTGGCGACCCAGCACCCGACGGTGCGGATGTTCGGGGAGGACGGTGGAGCGGTGAAGCGCAACCTTCCCGGACGGCTGGCGCTGCGGGTGCTGGATGCGAAGGCCAGCGAGGTGGTGGTGGGGGGCCCGGCGCCGCGGGCGGATCGGCTGACGGGGGCGGGGGATGCCTATGCCATCGCCACCCAGACGGTGCGGGTGCAGGTGGCGATGGTGGACCGGGAGGACCTGGATACAGCGCCCCGGCAGGAGCCGCCGATGGACGGTTTCCCTCCGGCGGACCCCGAGGGCCTGGGTGGAGAGCCGGAGGAGCCGCGTTGGTCGTACACGGGGCAGGAGTTGGCCGTGGCGCTGGCGGCGGCGGCCCGGGGGTGGGGGCGGAACCGTCTGCAGGATGCGCTGGAGGCGCTGGGGCTGGGGCGCCCGGGCTCGGTGCGGGCCGACCGGCTGCTGCGGCTGGCGCGGGAGCAGTTGGAGGCGCTGCCGGAGGTGGGGCTGGGGCTGGTGGAGGTGGACCCTCCCCGCCGTCAACCCCCGCCGGGCCCCGGCGACATCATAGACCTGTGAGGAGCGCAATGCCTGCAAGAAGGAACATCATACTGACAGAAATCGGGCTGTGGTTGCTGGATAGATTTGTCAGGTCCCCCTTTGAGGCCCACATCCAGCAGCGACACGGGGCGGACTTTGAGGTCTGCCCGCGCTGCCCGAAATGGGTCCGCCTTCTGGACCGGATCGGGCAGTGGCTGGTCGGTTAGCCTGCCTGCCAGCCAGCGAAACACACACCCCGACCTGCCTGCCTGCCGGAAAAACACGCCGGGGTGTGTGTCCGGAAAGCAGGCAGGCAGGCGGAGGAGGCGAGATGAACGCACGGGAGCGGATTTTCCTGGCGTTGGGAGCGGGAGGGCTGGTGGTCCTGGTCCTGCTCATCGGCGGGATTGTCTACGCCCTGCTGACGGCAAGTGTGACGGCCCTCCGGTGGTGGGCAGGGCTGATGACGGCAGCCCTCCCGGTCGGTCTGACCGTTGCTTATGCCTTGGGCCGCCAGGCGGCGCGGGAGCGGATTGCCGGGGTGCATCAGGGCATAGAGGCGGTGACGGCCGCCGCCGCCCGGACGGTGGACACGGCGCGGCAGACGGCGGCGGTGCGGGCGGAGGCGGCCCGGCAGATGCGCCGCCCGGGCCCGGCGATTCAGCAGGTATTTTTGCCGGGGATGCCGGGGGCGCCCGGGGGTCCGGTGATTCTGCCTGTGGCCAGCCAGGAGGAGGTGGAACTGTGATGGAGACGGGTATGGTCACATACCGCGTCTACCGCCACCCGTACGGCGACCTGAAGGAGCGGCTGCGGGAGGCACTGCGGGATTATTACGGTCGGCACGGGCGGTTGCCGGGGTCGGTGGTGGTGCACAAGTCGCTGGTGCGGGAGGCGGTGGAGGCGATGGCGGCGCTGGACCTGCCCCGGCTCCCCGTGAAGGGAGTTGGGGGCTGCCTGGTGCCGGAGGTGTGGCTGGCGCTGAATGACCAATGACGAAATGACCAATGACAGAATGACCAAATGACCAATGACCAAATGCCCAATGCCCAATCTACCCATTTACCAATCCCCAATGGACCGACAAGGAGGCGGAGATGGATAAGCAAGCACTGCTGATCGGGATAGACCCCGGGTTTGGCGGTTTCAAGGCCGCCTGGGTGACGGAGTCGGGGGTGCAGGTGGCCGTGGTTCCCTCGGTGGTGGGGGCGGGGCGGGCCGACCTGGGCCTGCTCTCCGCCGGAGACCTGACCCGCCGCCCCCGCATTCTCCCCGACCGGGTCACCTTCGGGGAGACGGAGTACCTGGTGGGGGAGGCGGTATTCCGGTATGCCCGGCCGATCCAGCGAATGGACTTCCTGCGGCTCTCCGACGGGCCGGAACTGCGGGCCCTCTGCTACGCCACCCTCTATCGCCTGCTGGGGCCCGGGGAGCACACCCTGGCGGCGATGGTGGGGCTGCCGGTGGAGGTGATAGCGGACCGGGAGCGGGCGTTGGAGACGCTGGCGGGCCTGCGGCGGTGGATGGTGGGGGAGCACCGGTTCGCCGTCAACGGGGAGGAGGTACGGCTGGAGGTGACGGCGGTACGGGCGATGGCGCAGCCGGCGGGGGCGTTCTTCGCCTGGGGGCTGGATAACGGTGGGCGGTGGGCCCGGAGCCGGGCGGACCTCCAGTCGCCGGTGGCGGTGTGCGACATCGGGTTCAACACCCTGGACCTCTTTGCGGTGGAGGGCGGGGAGGTCGTGGGGCGGTTCACGGGCGGGGACACGGCGGGGATCCGGCGGGCGGCGGAGATGCTGATCCAGGGGGTGCGGGATCGGCATCGTCTGAGCCTGAGTTTGCCGGAGGCGGACGGGCTGCTGCGGGGGCAGGAGCCGCAGCGGGTGGTGGCGGGGGAGCGGGTGGACCTGCGGCCACTGGTGCGGCAGGCGCTGGAGAACACCGCCTCGGAGGTGGTCACCTTCATAGAGAGCCGGTGGGGGAACGGGCGGCAGTTTGCGCACCTGTTGTTCGTGGGAGGCGGGGCGGCCCTGCTGCGGGAGGCGCTGCTGCGGCAGTATCCGCACGGGGTAGTGTTGCCCGACCCGGTGACCGCCAACGCCGTAGGGCTGGCCCGCTATGCGGTGCGGGCGTTTCGGGGATAGCGGATGCGGACAAGTGCGGACACCTGTCCACACTTGTCCGCATTCTGGGAGGAGAGGATGAACAGGCCCCGGGAACTGCGGGTTCGTCTGTATCCCGGTTCGGATGACGACCTGCTCCGCTGGCTGGCGGGGATGGAGGGTCAGCCGTACGGGGCGAAGTCCCAGGCGGTGAAGGAGGCGCTGCGGCGGGGGCTGGGGATGAACTCGCCTGCCGCCCCGGCCGGAGCGGCGGTGGACCTGGCCGAAATCCGTGCGGTGGTGGAGGCGGCGGTGGAGGCGGCGCTGGCCCGGCTGGAGGGGGCGGTGGTGGCCCGCCCGGCGCCGGATGCGGTGGACGACGAGGCGGAGCGTCTCCTGGACACGCTGGGGGAGGCGCTGGTGCTGTGAGCATACATCCGGATTGCTGGAGGTGACCGATGAACAACCTGCCCACTTTTCCGGCGTTTGCCGGTTTCACGCTGCCTGATGCGATTCCCATTCCGGGCGAGCTCTGGTCTCTTCTTCCGGATTTGGGCGAGGCGGAGTTGAAGGTGTTGCTGTTTCTGTTCTACAAGACGCTGGGGTTTCGGAAGCGGCAGGATGCGGTGGCGCTGTCGCAGATCACGGCGGGGACGGGGCTTTCCCGGCCGG
>Ga0272448_1001876_pt1 | contig 27550 bp, 24 predicted proteins | sample YNPCB0191_FD_202220 | JGI IMG/M metagenome (GOLD analysis project Ga0272448, IMG submission 202220) | Hot spring sediment microbial communities from Yellowstone National Park, WY, United States - YNP-CB-019-1 | ecosystem: Environmental > Aquatic > Thermal springs > Hot (42-90C) > Sediment... | reverse complement strand
AGATAATACGTAGGCATGGGTAACCTCCTTTCAAATTAAGATTTTTTTATGCTTTTTATTATAACAAATAAAAAGCAAAAGTGTTACCCATGTCTATGAACTCTTCAAAGATATCTGGAAATATTATTGACGCAGCAACAGGCATGTGCTATACTTATAATGTTAGGAGTTATCCCTGCCGTGTGCGTTGGGTTAATGATGATTGGTGAGCCAACACCAAATAAAAAGGGAGCCCATATTTTTTGGCACTGCGGTGCCAAAGAGAGGGCACCCACGTGTAACCAAAACGGTTCACAGCCCATCACCCCAACGGCACAGTGCGGGGATTTTTTTTAAAATAACCCTCTAATTTATATGTCACAGGTCCAAGATTTTTTTCAAACCCCAGCCGGCTCAGCTGTAGAGAAATCTAAATTCAAACAGCTACCTTTGGCAATAAGGATGCGTCCGACAAATTTAGGCCAGTTTGTTGGTCAGGCGCATATCCTGGGAAAGGGTAAGTTGTTGCGCCGGGCAATCGAGGCTGACCGCTTAAGCTCGCTGGTGCTTTACGGACCGCCGGGTTCAGGAAAGACATCTTTGGCCTGGTGTATTGCCGCTATGACCAGGGCCGATTTTTGCGCGGTTAACGCCACTACCTCCAATGTGGATGAATTGCGCAGGATTATTTCGCAGGCCAGATTTAAAAAAAATCAGACTGGTCAGAAGACAATACTGTTTATTGATGAGATACATCGTTTTAACAAGGCCCAGCAGGATGTGTTGCTTCCGGATATTGAGGCGGGTAACCCTATTTTGATTGGCGCCACTGTACACAATCCCTATTTTTCCCTTGTGTCTCCGCTTCTGTCCCGTTCCATTGTATGTGAGCTAAACCAACTGAAACAATCGGAGATTATTCAGATACTCCAAACAGCCTTGAACGACAAGAACCGCGGCCTGGGCGAGTTAAAGGTGAAGGTACAAAAAAACGCCTTGGAGTTTTTGGCTCGGGTCTGCGAGGGCGATGCCAGGAGGGCCTTAAACGCCTTGGAGTTAGGGGTACTTACTACTACGCCCGATAAGGAAGGGGTAATTAATTTTACTGTCGATGTAGCAGCAGAGTCTGTTCAAAAAAAGCCGGTTGTCTACGACCATGATGAGGATGGGCATTATGATACTGCCTCGGCATTTATAAAATCCATGCGGGGTTCAGACCCCGATGCAGCATTGTATTGGATGGCCAAGATGCTTTATGCTGGAGAAGACCCCCGTTTTATTGCCCGCAGGGTCTGCATCTTGGCAGCTGAAGATGTGGGCAATGCCGATCCCTTGGCCTTGGTTTTGGCTAATGCTGCCTTGCAGGTTTCCGAGTTTGTGGGTATGCCTGAGGCCCGTATTCCTTTGGCCCAGGCAGTGGTTTATGTCTCCTGCGCCCCGAAATCCAACGCCTCTTATCTGGCTATAGAAAAGGCTATGGAGGATGTAGCCAAAAATAAGGTCCTGGAGGTACCTAAACACCTAAAGGATGCATCTTATTCGGGAGCAGAGAAATTGGGCCATGGCAAAGGATACAAATATGTCCACCAGTTTGAGGGTCATTTTGTTAAGCAGAAGTATGCCCCTAAAAAATTGCAATATTACCAGCCAACTGATATGGGATTTGAGGTTACCATCAAAAAGCGCCTCGCAAAGCTCCAGGCTAAAAAGGAGTAATTTCTATTAATGTAAGACACCTGGGCTGGAATTATGTTTTACAGCTACGTTTATGGTCTTTTCTTTTTAGTTCGTCAATCTTGCTTTGCACAAACCAAGAGAAGTATCCACGGTACTTTTTTTGCAAGGTGGGATTCTTCCAATCGTAAGATGTAATGATTCGGCGGCAACCCTTTTTGCCGCAGCGGCAGCGAAAGCGGTAATTAAATCCGGCGTCAGTCATAGCGTAGTCATAAACAACCTCTTCACCCGGGAGGATTTTTCTCATTGCTACCATTATTAAGTGTCCTTTTATTCCTGCATTTGGTTGGCAGCTATGGTTGAAGTAATCGTCATCTTCAAGGTATCTACCGTTACGGTTAGTTACTAAATAGAACCCTTCAGCTACTGGCGTGGCGTAGTCCAGGATGTCCTTGAACTTAAAACGGGAAAGACTCATTAACTGTTCGGCGGATATTATGTCTCCTGCCCAGATAGCAATTATTTCATCTTTGTTAATTACCTCTTTTGCGAATACCCCTTTGCCGGATACGGGAGAGTTTTTTACCCGGACCTTTTTAGTTAGATAGGAACGCCTAAGCATGTACGGATGGCCTCCGGTAGATAAGAATTCCATTTTTCCGCAGGCTCGATAAGAGACTGCGGAAGATACCTCCATTTTCAGCAAGTCCTTCCATAAAAATAAGTCCTTTCGGCTTAGCGCTAGATGGGTTGAAGTAGAGGAGTTTAGTTAAAGAGGCGCTGACTAAGGCAGTGATTTTTTGCATTGAGTTTAAATGCTCATTTTTTTTACTGAAGGCGCGCACCTGCCAATAGACTAATGGTTGGTTATTTTTGAAGAGTTCGATTGTGGCAATGGTATAATTATCCAGCCTTATACTTTCTAAGAGTGGGCGAACCTTGTTTATATTTCTTTTGGCGAAGAGTCCATAGTTTTCTAGAAATTTAAAAAAGGCCATAAAACCTTCTGGCCTTATAACCCGAAAGTGAAAATCTTGGAATTTTCTTTTGTTGAGAATATTTTCAAATCCGCTTACAGAAAAATAACTCTCCAGAGGCACACTGAGTATTTTTTCCTTTTCTAAACCCGAGAAAGGATGTAGCCTAACCTTGGTGCCTGAAATTATCTGCTGGGACGATAAGCGGTGTTCTTGGATGAGGTCGTCGAAACACCAGAGAAACGGAAAATAGTGTTTCCTGCGACTGAAAGAACCAGCTTTTATAATAACCCTGTTTATTTTGGGATTGGCAGCAATTTCCCTGCCCAGAATAAAATTCACCAGTCCCGGGCAGAATCCGCATCCGGGTACAACCAGTATATCTGCGCCTTCGATATCCTTTTTCTTTTTTAGGTAATAAGGCGGGTCGAGGTCTGATATATCCAGAATATCCACCTTGTGTCTTAAGGCCAATTCTAATCCCAATGCAGCCTCTTTGCTAGGCAGGCAAGATATTATTAAAGAGAAACCTTTTGGTTTACCCTTTAAAGCCGCGGGCGCAAAACTGGCAATCCTAGCGGATGGCGTAAGGTGTTTTAGATAATAAGAGACAGCCTTGGCTATCCTGCCGTCACCTAAAATAAGAATAGCTGGGGTTTTTGTCATTTTGGTTTCTGCATTTGCCAAATGGCAGGGATGGAAAAGCTTGCTAGGTGTATTGAGGGGGTATAATACTTTAATCTGGAAAAATTCTTGACCCGCATTTTTAATCTTTGGCTTAAAATCGACTCGTTGATGACAGGGTGATATCTTTTTGAGGCCAGGATAAAGCAGTATTCGCAGCCGCAGCTGTAGGAAGGCATAGGGAGCCTAAGGAGTAGGACATATTTAAATAATTTAGTTAGACTGTGCACCGATTCCTTGAGGCTAGATTGGATATCTAGAAAAGGGCCGGCTTGGAATATTGCAAGCCCATCATTTTTTAATGCCTGATATACATCCCGATAGAAAGGGAATTCGAAGAGCGCCTTTCCCGGGCCAACCGGGTCAGTAGAGTCAACAAAGATGATATCGTAGCTATCGGGGTTTTTTCTGGCAAAGGCAGCTCCATCTTCATAAAACAAATCTAACCTTTTATCTTTGAAAGCGTTTTGGCAGACGAAGGGAAGAAACCTTTGACAAAGCAGAGGAATCTCTTTGTCTATCTCTACCATATGTATAGTTTTTAAATTTTTATGCCTGCAGGCCTCCCGGAGCACGCCACCGTCACCACCGCCTATAATGAGTATTTTTTTAGGGGCAGGATGGGTTAACAAGGCGGTATGGGCCATTGTTTCGTGATAAATCGGCTCGTCGAGTTGAGAGAATTGAATAATTCCATCTAAGGCGAGTATTTTGCCAAAACCAGGGGTAGAGAAGATAAAGACATCCTGGAATTTGGTTCGTTTCTTTAAGATTTTTTTCTCAATAAAAAAGATATCCCTTTTGCATCTTCTTATTCCCGGGAAAGGGGTTTCCACGAACCATTTATTTTTATCAAAAGAGATACAATCCATCTAGCTTGGCTAGCCCCTTTCAATTAATTTTATCTTTACCTTTTTGGGAGAAAATATTTTTTTGAAATACTCCAAAGCAGCATAGGGACGGGTTTTCTTGCCGCAGGTGAAGATATCAATTGCCAGATAACCGTATTCCGGCCAGGTGTGTATGGCGATATGTGATTCAGCCAGAATTACCACTCCCGTAATGCCCTGGTTAGGGAATTTGTGTACCGCCACCTTAAGTGGGGTGTTATTGGCCATCTTTGCTGCCTTCCAAAGAATTTGTTTTATTCTTTGGGTATCCTCGATAAATTCTGGAGACTTGAAGTCGCTGATTAGGTGTAGTGAACGGAAATTGTTTTTATTCATTTTAGTCATATTATTTTTATAAATAATATTAGCTTTTGTCAAGTGATTTTTAATTTAGTAATTTACTAGTAAGTTAACTTTTAAGCAGTCATTTTAACTTGTTATCTAAAAAAATCGTGATAAAATTAAAAAAAAGGAGATTTTATGATTGTGACTGAGAAGAAACCATTTCAGGAATTGTTGGTTAGTTTAGGTGGGATTAACAAGGTTTTTTTGGTTGGTTGCGGTGAATGCGCTACTACCTGTAAAACTGGTGGTAGCGTGCAGATAGATGAACTTAAGAGATTATTAGAGGCAGAGTCGAAGACGGTTGTGGGTTCTTGTTTACCTTCTGCGCCCTGCATAGCTGCGCAAGTAAAAAAGGAGTTAGCTATCCATATGCAAGAGTTAAGGCAGGCGGATTGTGTTTTGGTTTTGGCTTGTGGTCTGGGGGTTCAATCGGTGAAGGAGAATCTTAGGTTAGACAAAGAGGTTTTGCCAGCGCTGAATACAATATGCTCAGCAGTTGTTGACACGGCTGGAAATTTTTTTGAGAAGTGCTCGATGTGTGCAGACTGTCTTTTGGGTATTACCTGCGGAATATGTCCGCTTACGCTTTGTCCTAAAGGGTTATTAAACGGACCCTGCGGTGGCATGGATAAAGGAAGATGTGAGGTAGACAAGGAGCGCGACTGCGCCTGGGTTTTGATTTATAAGGAAATGGAAAAGAGAAGAAATGTCCAGGCATTGAAACAGATAGTTGCTCCTAAGGATTTTCAAAAATGCATAAAGCCCCATAGAATAATAGGCTGATGTGGTTTATTTATTTTGATGAAAGGATAATGATTTATCCAGCGGCGTATTTGTTTTAGTTGATAAGAACTGAACGGTAAGTAATTTAGATTAATTTTAGAGATGACAATTAGTAATTTTGACCTAGCGGGGTTGACAAAAGAAGCTATTCGTTGTAGAATGCTTCGGCGGTTAAAGAGTCAGAAGGAGGTAGAAAGAGTAAGAAAAAGTAGGATAATAGAGAATGCCGTGATTGCTACTGAGGCATTCAGGAAGGCCAAGGTCATTGTTTGTTATATTGCGTTTGGCGGCGAGGTGGAAACAGGCTTGATTATGAGATATGCCTACAAGTTAGGTAAGAGGCTCGGGGTTCCCCGTTGTCTGGCGGGTAGAAAAATGGAGGTATGTCTTTGGTACCCAGGCACCCCCTTGACAAAAGGGATATACGGGACGTGGGAGCCAGTAAAGAAAAAGTGCATTCGCATACAAGATATAGACTTGGTTCTTGTGCCAGGTTTGGCCTTTGACCTTTTAGGTAATCGATTAGGTCGGGGTAAGGGGTTCTATGACCAGTTTTTAAGCAGAGTTCCTTTTAGTGCAAAAACCATAGGCCTGGCATATGATTTTCAGCTTGTTCCCCGCCTTTGTGTCACGCCAAACGATTTTCGTCTCGACAGGGTTATTTTCGCCTAAGGTCTTCCTTAACGATTTAACATCTACTAGTGGGGTTTAACTTTTAAACTTACCTTTGCCTATTTATAACCAAAAAGGAGGTAGTTAACCGTATGCTAACAATTACAGTCAGTATAATATTAGCTCCTATCTGTGTACTTTTGGGATACTGGTTGCGCAAAAACATTGCTGAAAAAAAGATTCAGGACGCTGAAACCAAGGCAAGGTTAATTTTAGAGCAGGCCAAGAAAGAGGCTCAGGATAAGCGCCGAGAGGCTGAACTTGAGGCCAAGGACCAGTTATTTCGGATGCGCCAGGAGTTTGAGCGTTCAACCCAGGACCGTAGGCAAGAACTGGCCAATTTAGAAAAGAGGATGGTTCAGAAAGAGGAGAATATTGAACGGCGCCTGGAGCTTTTAGAGAAGAAGGAGAAGGAGATTGAGGTTAAGTATGTTGAGCTGAAAAAGTTAGATGAGGCAATAAAGGCCAAGGATGCCCAATTGAGCGCCTTGATAAACGAAGAAAAAGACAGGCTCCAAAAGATAGCCTCTTTATCTGCTGAAGAGGCCAAGCAGATACTTTTGAATCGGCTCAATGAAGAGTTGACCAATGAGAAGGCGGTTTTGATTAAAAGGTATGAAGAGGAGGTTAAAGAGATAGCTGAGAAAAAGGCCAGGGAGGTTATTAGTCTGGCGATACAGCGCTGTGCAGCTGAGCATACTGTTGAATCAACGGTTAGTGTAGTTAATCTTCCTAACGATGAGATGAAAGGCAGGGTTATCGGTCGCGAGGGTCGGAATATCCGTGCCTTTGAGATGGCCACAGGTGTGGATGTTATTATTGATGATACCCCTGAGGCAGTTACCCTCTCAGCCTTTGATACAGTGCGCCGAGAGATTGCCCGCATGGCCTTAGAGAAACTTATTAGTGACGGTCGAATCCATCCTGGTAGGATTGAGGAGGTTGTGGAGAAGGCCAAGAAGGAGATGGATGAAAAAATACGGGAAGAAGGAGAGAGGGTTGTTTTTGAGGCAGGCGTGAATGGTTTGCACCCTGAGTTGATTAAGCTTTTGGGCAGGCTGCGTTACCGCAGTAGCTTTGGTCAGAATACCCTGCAGCATTCTAAAGAAGTATCTTTTCTTTTGGGATTGATGGCCTCGGAGTTGGGGTTGGATTTTAAATTAGCCCGGCGCATTGGCCTTCTACATGATATTGGCAAGGCGGTTGACCATCAGGTAGAAGGCACACATGCCAAAATAGGGGCCGAGCTTTTACGTAAGTATAATGAGTCTGCAGAGGTAATATCAGCGGTGGAGGCCCATCATGAAGAGGTGGAGTGTCGTAGTATCTATGGGGCCTTGGCTATTGCTGCCGATGCTATCAGCGCTACCCGGCCAGGTGCCCGTCGGGAGACATTGGAGACTTACATCAAGCGTCTGGAGAAGCTCGAGTCCATTGCCAACTTGTTTAAAGGCGTTGAGAAATCCTATGCCATACAGGCTGGCAGAGAGATTCGGGTTATTGTCCAGCCGGATAAGGTTTCAGATAGTGAGGCGGTAAATTTGTCTCGCGAGATCCGTAAAAAAATAGAAGAGGGGATGGAGTATCCTGGACAGATAAAGGTGTGCGTTATTCGTGAAATGCGCGCGATAGAATACGCCAAATAATATTCTAAATAATGAAAATACTTTTTTTGGGTGATATTGTTGGAGAGCCAGGGAGAAATGCCCTAAAGGTGGCCTTGCCGCAGCTCAGAAAGGACAGCGCAGTTGAATTTGTGATTGCTAATGCTGAGAATGCTGCTGGTGGTTCAGGGATTACCCCCCGGGTTACTGAGGAGCTTTTTTCTTGCGGCGTCGATGTACTTACCTCAGGTGACCATATCTGGAAGAAGAGGGATGTATTTGACATAATTGATAAAGAGCCAAGGATTTTGCGGCCGGAGAATTTTCCTTCGGGAGCTCCGGGTCGCGGGCATAATGTTTTTTTAACAGACAGAGGTGTAAAGGTGGGGGTTATTAATCTGCAGGGTCGCGTTTTTATGGAGCCTATAGATTGCCCTTTTCAGGCAGCCAGGAGGGTTGTTGAGGATATAGGTCCTTTGTGTAGAATAATCATTGTGGACCTCCATGCTGAGGCTACCTCAGAGAAGGTGGCAATGGGTTGGTTTTTGGATGGTCGGGTATCAGCGGTTTTAGGCACACATACGCATGTGCAGACAGCAGATGAAAGGATTTTACCCCAGGCTACAGCCTATATCACAGATGTAGGTATGACTGGTCCCTTGGATTCGGTGATTGGTCGTAGGACTGAGGCGGTCTTGGCCAGATTTCTCAGTGCCATCCCCCAGCGATTTGAGGTTGCCCAGGGTAATGTCCAACTCCAAGGGGTAGTTGTGGATGTGGATGAGCAGACTGGCCGGGCAAGAACAATCCAACGTGTTAAAAAGAAGTTAATATGATAAAAAAGATACCCTTTATTTTTTATGTTAGGCGCGTTTTACTCCTGCTGTTGTTTGTTGTTTTTCTCCAGGGTGTCTTTGCCCAAGAGCAACCCGTGGATTTGACTATTGATGTCAATTCCCCAACCTTTCCCCTGCCAAGAATTTTTCGTCCCAATATTGACTTGAGTGGTCGGGGTATGTCTCCCCAGCACAGCTGGCCGCAGGGCGTAGCCTCTCCTGAAACAATTGACTTGTGGCAGAAAGATATTGGTTTTGGGGGGATATATAGAATCCAGTATAATATCTGGGAGGTTTATGAGTTAAGCAAATACCGGGAGACCCAACAGGCACTTCTTCAAAATTACGAGGATATCATCCGCAGGATAAATGAGGCTGGTGGGATAGTGCTATTAGATATCTTTGGGATGCCAGCTGGTTTGGGAAAGGTCTTGGATAGAAGGAGCTCTCCATTTGACCCCAAGGCATTCAAGGAATTGATAAAAGGGGTGATAAGAAATTTTAGCTGCGAGAAGCGTTACAATATATGGTATGAGCTCTGGACTTCACCTGATTCTGAGGATTTCTTTTTGGGTAGAAGGCAGGAATACTTGAATCTCTACCGTATGGTAGCAGAGGCGGTCCAGGATTTAGAAAAAGAGACAAAGATCCAAATCCCCCTTGGTGGCCCAGGCGTTAGTTTTTGGTTTCAGAATGTGGATGGCAATACCATCCTTAGCCCCGAGCGCAGCCTTATCTACGAACTCATAAAATTCTGTTACCATTACCGCCTGCCTTTAGATTTCATTAGTTGGCATGCCTATTCTTCAGACCCCAAGGTTGACCAGGACATAACAATTTATCGTAAATCAGCAGCGAGCTTGATTCGAGAATGGCTTTCCTATTTTCATTTTAATTATAACCTTCCTTTGATTATCAGCGAATGGAACTTTGACCTTGGTCCTAACATCATAGCCGAAAGATACAAAAAGTCTTATGTTGCAGCAAGCTATATCCCTGCCCGGCTTAAGAATATGTACGAGGCAGGTCTGGATCATTCAGTCTTTTACTGTTTGGAAGACTTCAGGGATAACAAGGAAGGGGTAGCCAGGAACGTAGGTGTGTTTGCTCTAGAGCCAACTGATAAAGGATACCAGGCTGTTCCTAAGGCAATGTACTCTGTTTTTAAGATGCTCGGCCAGTTGGGTAACCGGCTATATCCATCTTCATTGAAATTGGGGGATGAGTTTATAGCTATTATAGCTACCAAAGATAAAGATGGGGTTTATATTATCATATCTAATTATATTGATCCCAATATAGGGATTAATTTTATTTCCCGCAACTTAAGCACATTGAGTGATGGCGAGCGCAAGATACTTTTGGGTCTGGTAAAATACAATAAGCTTGAGCGGTTGTTGCAGCGAAAAATTGAAATGTCTAGCCTGCGTCTTACTCGCAGGCTCAAGGCCCTTGTTAAAAAGGCACTGGACCTGCAGGAACGGGCGCAGAGGCTGATCACGGAGAATCGAATAGTAAACTTAGCCATAAAGAACTTGAACGATAATTATAGTTACCAGCGCTTTGTAGTTGATTCCTCCTGTGGGCTTAACTGCCAATGGTTAGCCAAAGAGGAAAAGGATATCGACACAACTAATTATCAGCAGGCCTTGGCCATCGCCCCTTATTCAGTGCATTTTATTGTATTGGAAAGAAAACCTAAAGAGGGTGTCGCTACATCTTTATCTATTCCTGCGGAAGATACGGTAGTGCAAGCTGAGGCCAAAGATAAAGAAAAGGCGTCTTCGGCCTTGCCTCAACAATAACTATGCCGGAATTGTTTGGTGATTCTTCAGAACTGTTTGGCTCGGATAAGCACAGGCTTAACCGTCGGGTATATACGGTTTCTGAGATTACCCAGGATATAAAACTTATTTTAGAAAATACCTTTAGCGAAGTCTGGGTAGAAGGCGAGGTATCTAATGTCCGGCCTTCAAGCGCTGGGCATTGCTACTTCTCTCTTAAGGATGGACAGGCGCTTTTGCCAGCAGTCTTATTTAACCGGGCAGCATCCCAGGTGCAATTTAAAATTGAGGATGGGCTTAAAGTGGTCTGTTTTGGCAATATCGAGGTCTATCCTCCTCATGGAAAATATCAACTTATTGTTGAGAAGATTGAGCCCAAGGGCATAGGAAGCCTTCAGCTTGCCCTGGAGCAACTGAAGGCAAAGCTGGAGAAGGAGGGGTTGTTTTCTCCCGAACACAAACGGCCTATACCTTATCTTCCCTCCCGCATTGGAATAGTTACCTCTCTTTCTGGGGCAGCTATTAAAGATATGCTTAAGGTTTTGGATAGGAGATTCCGGGATATCCATATTATAATTAACCCGGTACGCGTACAAGGAGAAGGCGCAGGGCAAGAGATTGCCCAGGCGATTCGCGATTTTAATATATTCAATAAAAGCTTAAGGGCGCAGGAGCGGATTGAGGTGTTAATAGTTGGCCGAGGTGGTGGTAGCATCGAAGACCTTTGGGCCTTTAATGAAGAGGTGGTAGCCCGGGCGATTTACCATTCTGAAATTCCTGTAATTTCAGCTGTGGGCCATGAGCGGGATTGGACGATTGCGGATTTGGTTGCGGATTTGCGCGCCGCAACCCCCTCGGTGGCTGCAGAGTTAGTGGTGCCGAAAAAGGAGGACCTTAGGGCAAGGGTTTTAGAGTTGCTTTCAGATGCTACCCGGGCAACTGCCCAGTTGATACAAGATGCCAAGGATATCCTTGATGACCTTACTCACCGACTTTATTTGTCTATTGATAATATAACCAGTAGAAAAGAAGAGACTCTTAAAAACTTCCTGAAAAATCTTGTTTTGCTTAGTCCACAAAATCGGATTCAGCAGTATATTGAAAAATTGGCTATATTTGAGCAAGGTATGCATCTACGCATCGGACATATCGTTGAACTGCGCCAATCGCAGTATCAGTCATTGGTGGAAAGACTTGCCAGTTTAAACCCCTTGGCTATTCTTAGTCGAGGTTATAGCGTAACCTTTCGAATAAAGGACAATAGTTTGGTAAAGGACCCAACCATCCTAAAAATAGGAGAGGGCTTAAGGACGAGATGTTATAAAGGTGAGATTAAAAGTACAGTTACGGAGGTAAAGGGCGATGGCAGAGATAAAATTTGAGGAGGCCTTAAAAAGGTTGGAGAAGATAGTTGAGGAATTAGAAACGGGAGAGCTGAGTTTGGATGAGGCCTTAAGGCGTTATCAGGAAGGGATTGAGCTTTCTCGGATTTGCAACCAGAGGTTAGAGAGCGCCAAGAAAAAGATTGACCTTTTGGTGAAGAATAAAAAAGGAGAATTGGAATTAAGGCCTTTGGAAGACACAGAAAAAGAGCAATAGCCGCTATGTTAGAAAAGATAAATACCCCCCAAGACCTAAGGCGCCTTCCTTTGGAGAGACTACCCATCTTGGCCCAAGAGATTCGTCAGAGAATAATAGAGGTGGTTTCCAAAACTGGTGGGCATCTAGCCTCAAGTTTGGGGACAGTAGAGTTAACCATTGCCTTGCACTACTGTCTCGATACGCCTCAGGATAAGATTATCTGGGACGTAGGCCATCAGACTTATGCCCATAAGATTTTGACCGGCAGAAACAAGAATTTTGATTCATTGCGTCAGTTGAATGGATTAAGCGGTTTTCCTTGTAAGGATGAGTCGGAATACGATATCTTTAATACAGGTCATAGTTCTACTGCGGTTTCTCTGGCCTTAGGCTTAGCCTGCGGCCGCGACCTTTTGCCCCAAGATAAATATTTTAAGGTGGTGGCAGTTATTGGCGATGGCTCTTTAAGTGGCGGTTTGTGCCTTGAAGGGCTTAATAATGCTGGTCACCTCAAGCGGGACCTAATAGTAATTTTGAATACCAATGAGCTATCGATTGCGCCTAATGTGGGAGCGTTGAGTACTTACCTCAATAAGCTCATATCCCTTCCTCTTTACAACCGTTTTCGGGATGCATTACAAAATTTTGTCTCCTCGCGTATTCCTAAGGGAACCCGGTTGTTGCAGATTGCCAATAAATTTGAAGAAGGTTTAAAAAGCATTTTTATCCCAGGTATGCTTTTTGAGGAATTGGGATTTCGTTATTTTGGGCCTTTTGATGGCCACCAGTTAGATACGCTAATTCCTACTTTTAAGAAAATCTTTGCTATCAAAGGACCGCTTTTGATTCACGTGGTTACCAAAAAAGGCAAGGGTTTTGCACCAGCGGAGAAGAACCCAGTTCTTTTTCATAGTGCACCTGCCTTTGACAAGACAACGGGTCAACCTCTAAGTAGGGGCGAGGGTAAAAGCTATACCGAGGTTTTTAGCGATGCAATAATTAGGCTTGCCCAAAAGGATGCCAGGATCGCAGCCATTACTGCAGCAATGCCCGAGGGGACAGGCCTGGATAGGTTTCGGGATGTTTTTCCAACGCGTTTTTTTGATGTGGGGATAGCTGAGGAGCACGCGGTATGTTTTGCTGCAGGATTAGCCCGCAAGGGCCTTAAACCAGTTGTGGCAATATACTCGACATTTTTGCAGCGTTCTTACGATCAAATTATAGAGTGCGTTTCCTTGCAAAGATTAGGGGTGGTTTTTGCCTTAGACCGCGCTGGGGTAGTACCAGCAGATGGCCCGACCCATCAGGGTATATTCGATCTGGCGATGTTGAGGACTGTGCCTAATATGATACTTATGGCACCAGCAGATGGCGAGGAGTTGGCAGGTATGTTAGAACTTGCGCTTTCCTGGGATGTACCGGTGGCAATCCGTTATCCCAAGGCAAAAATTCCTAGTTTTAATTTTCCCCAGACAAATATTGAATTGGGCAGGCCGCAGGTGTTGTTAGAAGGAAGAGATTTTGTTATAATAGCCTTAGGAAGCATGGTTTTGCCTTGTTACGAGGCAATGGAGATATTAAAAAAAGATGGGTATGCGGGAACCCTGGTGAATGCCCGTTTTGTTAAGCCTTTGGATAAAGACTGCTATCAAAAAATAATTTCGGGGGCAAGACTGGTAGTTACAGTTGAAGATGGAATCCTTGAAGGTGGGTTTGGTTCGGCGCTGATGGAGTTACTTCAGCTGCCAATACTGCGTTTAGGGCTTCCTAGTGAATTTATCCCCTGCGGCCCAAGGGAATTGTTGTTAGAAAAATACGGCTTGTCAGCTCAGGTCATAGCCAAAAAGATTAAAAATTCTCTTTAAATATGCCCAAGATTACTATTAACCCTCAAAGATGTAAAGGATGCTTGTTGTGTGTTGGGGTTTGCCCTAAGGGTTGTATCGTTTTGGCGGATACCATTAATGATAGAGGTATTCAACCAGTTAGATACCGAGGAGATGGTTGTATAGCTTGTGGTCGCTGTGCAATTATCTGTCCTGATTGCTGTATAGAGGTATATAAAGATGAAGAATGAAAGAGTTCTGATGAGTGGCAATGAGGCTATTGGCGAGGCAGCACTTAGGGCAGGGTGCCGTTTTTACGCTGGTTACCCCATTACTCCCCAAAATGAACTAATCGGCTATATGGCAGAACATATACCAAAGCGTGGAGGGGTATTTATTCAAGCGGAATCCGAGTTGGCTGCTATAAATATGGTCTTTGGTGCTGCTGCGGTAGGGGCTCTGGCTATGACTTCCTCTTCTAGTCCGGGAATAAGCCTGAAACAAGAAGGTATATCTTATCTGGCGGGGGCAGAACTTCCTGCAGTGATAGTAAATATAATGCGTGGTGGTCCGGGATTGGGTAATATAGCGCCAGCCCAATCAGATTATTTTCAGGCTACTCGGGGTGGCGGCCATGGGGATTACCGTTGTATCGTTTTGGCTCCTTCTTGTGTCCAGGAGGCATATGATTTTACCCAGCTTGGTTTTGATCTGGCCGATAGATACCGTAACCCGGTGATTATCTTGGGTGATGGTATGTTAGGTCAGATGATGGAGCCAGTAGTTTTAGAATCCCCGTCTCCTAGCCTTCGGGATAAAACCAAGAAGCCTTGGGCCTTGACAGGTTGCGCTGGTCGTAGCGCCAATATTGTGCGCTCCTTTTATCTTAAGGAAGGGGAATTAGAAAAGGCCAACTTGAGGCTTCAGAAAAAATACAGCCTTATTAAATCTAAAGAGGTTCGTTACAGTCAGGAGTATGTAGACGATGCCCGCCTGATTATTGTTAGTTATGGTAGCATGGCCCGTATAGCCAGACAGGTGGTTATGAGACTACGACACCAAGGTAAAAGGGTTGGTCTTTTTCGGCCGATTACCCTTTGGCCTTTTCCCGAGGAGAGGATAAAGATGCTCGCCTTGAAAAAAATGGCCCCTTGTTTTTTAGTGGTTGAGATGTCCTATGGTCAGCTCGTTGAAGATGTGCGCCTGGCAGTAAATGGAAGGGCTAAGGTATTTTTTTTAGGCCGGGGTGGTGGTGGAATCCCGTCCGAAAAAGAGATTTTACAAACAATACAAAGGATTATTAGACTATGAGGAAGATTTTTTCCCGACCACATTCCTTGCGCGATGTGTCTACGCACTACTGCCCTGGTTGCGGCCATGGTATTGCTCAGCGATTAGTAGCTGAGGCTGTAGATTCCTTAGGAATTAGGGAAAGGGTGATTGGGATTGCGCCAGTAGGTTGCGCGGTGATTGCCTATGATTATTGGGATTTTGATTGCTGTGAGGCAGCCCATGGCCGGGCCTTGGCTGTGGCTACGGGGATTAAACGGGTAAGGCCAGAGGCGATTGTCTTTACCTACCAAGGAGATGGGGATTTGGCTGCAATTGGTGCTGCTGAGACTATTCACGCTGCCAACCGCGCAGAGAACCTCACGGTAATTTTTATTAACAATGCTGTATATGGGATGACTGGGGGCCAGATGGCGCCCACGACCCTGTTAAATCAAAAAACTGCAACCACGCCTAAGGGCAGGTTTGCAGGGAATGAGGGTTACCCTGTGAAGATTTCTGAGATGTTATCTTTGCTTGAAGGGGTAAGGTTTGTGGAACGGGTTGCCTTGTGTTCACCAGCAGATATCCTCAAGGCAGCAGCAGCGATAAAACAGGCATTTAAGAATCAGATTGAAGGCGTAGGCTTTTCTTTGGTGGAGATACTCTCGCCCTGCCCTACCTACTGGGGGCTTAAGCCTCCTGAGGCAATTGACTGGATAAAGGATGAAATGATAAAGACCTTTCCCTTGGGGAGGATTAAATGACCGAGCGGATAATTATATCCGGAGCAGGTGGCCAGGGGGTTATGCTTCTGGGCAAGGTCTTGGCCCTGGCTGCAATGCAAGAGGAGAAATGTGTCTCCTGGTTACCTGCCTATGGGGCAGAGGTGCGGGGCGGCGCAGCTTTTTGTATGACTACCATCTCGGATGCCGAGATAGGTTCGCCTTTTATTGAGTTGGCAGATACCCTTATAGTAATGAATGGGTTATCGTGGCAACGCTTTCATGATCGGCTAAAAAAGAATGGACTCCTTTTATTGAACACCTCTTTGGTTGATTGTAGACCAAAAGTAGGATTGCAACTCGAGGCCCATCCTTTTACTGATATTGCTATAAGATTAGGCAGGGTCCAGGTTGCCAATATGGTGATTTTGGGTTGCCTTTTGGCAAAAACCAGATTGGTCGCTGTTGAGTCTGTTTTAAAGGTAATGGAGGACATGGTTAAAGGAAAAAATAATAAAGAATTGTTGGAGATTAATAAAAAGGCGCTTAAGGCCGGCAGGGATTTAGTAAAGGGATGAATATATGGTAAGGGTTAGATTTGCTCCTAGTCCTACGGGGTATCTTCATATTGGCGGGGCAAGGACTGCCTTGTTTAATTGGCTGTACGCCCGGGCAAAAGGGGGTAAGTTTATTCTTAGAATCGAGGATACTGATATCCAGCGCTCGCGCAAGGAATTTGTGGTTGAGATACTGGATAGCCTGAGTTGGTTGGGATTTAATTGGGATGAAATCTATTATCAGAGTCAGCGCCTGGATATATATCGAAAGTATGCCCAACAGCTTCTTGAAGAAGACAAGGCTTATATCCAGCGTCTTGAAGGCAGGGGTGAGGCGATAATCTTTAAGGTTTCCCCCCAGACAATAAAGATAGTTGACCTAATCCGCGGTGAAATTGAATTTGACACCCAGGTTTTCAAGGACCAGGTCCTGATAAAATCCGATGGCTCTCCCACCTATAATTTTGCCTGCGTAGTAGATGATGCCTTAATGGGCATTACCCACATTATCCGGGGAGATGACCATATCTCAAATACCCCCAAGCAGATTTTATTCTACAGGGCCTTTAATTGGCAAGAGCCTTTTTTTGCGCATCTTCCTTTAATTATGGGCCTGGATGGCGGTAGGCTTTCTAAGCGCACGGGCGCAACTGCCATCTCTGAATACCGCAACATGGGATATCTGGCTACGGCCTTGGCGAATTATCTTTTGCTTTTAAGCTGGTCTCCCAAGGATGACCGCCAGGTATTGGATATCAATGAGGCCATCAAGATATTTGATATAAAACAGGTGAATAAGTCCTCAGCCACCTTTGATCCTAAAAAATTGGATTGGATGAATAATCAGTACATAAAAAAAGAAGATCCAGAAAGATTGGCTGAGCTTATTATCCCCTTTTTGTTTAAGGCAGGGCTTGTCCAGGAAGGCAAAATTGATAGAAAATTTATTATCTGTCTGGTAAAATTGTTTCAAAGTCGCCTTAATCGCCTGAGTGATTTTGTGGAGTGGGCAGACTATTTTTTCCTTGAAGAGATAACGCCCCAACCCGAGGCAAAAGAGAAGTATCTCAGTCAGGATTTTTCTCGGGAGTTTGGTTTGTTTCTTGAACGGTTGGAGGCGCTTGAGGTTTTTGATGTTGAGAATATAGAGCTTACCTTCCGCAATTTAGTAAAAGAGTTAGGGATTGAGGCCAAGACCCTTATTCATCCTATCCGCGTAGCCCTTACTGGTAAGACTGTGGGTTTGGGTCTTTTTGAGGTAATATACTATTTAGGAAAAGAGCGGACTCGAAAGAGGTTGATGCAATGGATAAAAAGGAGAGAGTGATGTCAAAGATGTTTATCTTTTTTCTTTTAGCTGGGATGGTCTTTTTAGGCAGTGGTTGTCAGACGATTTCCGGAATAGGTAAGGGGATAGCTGTTGGAGCAACCTCAGCTGCTGAAGGGTTATCCAAAGATACCCGCCAACTCTGGAATTCTATTTTAAAGGCAGATTCTTGGGTAAAAGAAAACCTTTGGTAATGTCTGTGTTAATCAGGGTAGTTTAATTTTTAGCCCCCTTTTGTTAAGCCCAAGCCACTCCGAGAGGGCCAAGGGTTTTCAAGGCCAGTTTCATGTTTACAAATTAAATGCAGTTATCCAGAAATAGCCTAATCCATTTCCTTCTACGTCGTCCTTTTTTAGTAGATGTTACCAAGTCGATTCTTTCCTTTCTGGCCCATCAGGATAATAAGTTATTTAGAAGATATTGGATGTGGCGCGCTCGCAAACACGCCGCAGCTAAACTATCCGGCCTAGAGGATATTTCTTTGGAGACTACTTTAAACTGTAATTCGCGTTGTCTTATGTGTTACCATTACTATAAAAAATTGCAAGGGTTTATGTCCTTGGATTTATTTAAAAAGATTATTGATGACTGTCATCAAAATGGTATAACCACAGTGGGATTATCTGTTTATGGAGAGCCTTTTTTGGACCCTTATTTTTTCGAGCGGGTTGAGTATCTGCGTAGGTATAATATGGGATGGGATATTCACTAATGGTTCTCGGTTGGATAGAGAAACAGCCGATAGGGTTTTAAGGCTGGGTGGGTTAAAGCGAATAAATTTTTCGGTCTGTGGATACAAGGAGGATGTCTATGAAAAAATAATGCTTGGCCTAAGACGAAAGGAAACCCACGATAATATTTTGTATTTTCTTTCGTTGAAGAAAAAGTACCCGCGGGGTTTCCCTGAAGTGGCTATTTCAACAGTAAAGTTAGACTTAAATAAGGATGACTTGAGGGGCTTTGTTAGTTTTTGGAGAAAGCAGCCCGTAGATTTTATAATTACTGCTGACCTTTGGGATAGAGTAGGGGAGTATAGGTTAGAGGGTGTTGGTTCGGTTGGGAAAATGTTTATACAGGGGCATTGGTTGCCACCCTGTAGGCAGGTATTTGATTCCTTGTATATTTATTATGATGGCCGGGTTGCACCTTGCTGCGATGACAACGACAAAAGAGAATTAATAGTGGGAGATATGAATACCCAGTCTTTGAAGGAGGTGCTTAACTCCAGTAGTCTTTTATCGCTTCGCAGGTTGCACCTAGAAGGCAAAAGAAACCTGCATCCCGTTTGCAGTCGCTGTTATCACTTTTATGTTATTTAAACTAAAATTGATGCTATTTATAATCTAGTTGCAGCCACTCTTTTTTAATATATAATAAATTCGACCTTTCTAGGGTTAAGACACATACCAGATATGTCAAAAGACAATTTTATCCGGGATATAATTGAAAGGGATTTAGCTGAAGGTAGATACAATGGTAAGGTGCATACCCGCTTTCCACCCGAGCCGAACGGCTACTTGCATATCGGCCATGCCAAAAGTATCTGCCTTAATTTTGGCCTGGCCCAGGATTACCATGGCTTATGTAATCTGCGTTTTGATGATACCAATCCTGAGACTGAGGATAAAGACTATGTCAGGGCTATAATTGAAGATGTGCGCTGGTTGGGGTTTGACTGGGGCGATAGGCTTTACTATGCTTCCGATTATTTTGAGAAACTCTACGAGTTTGCAATTGAACTTATAAAACGTAACAAGGCCTACGTCTGTGATCAGTCGTTGGAAGAGATGCGCCTTTCCCGAGGCACTATTACCGAACCAGGTAAGGAGAGCCCATTTCGCAACCGAGGCGTAGAGGAGAATTTGGATTTATTTAGGCGGATGAGAGAAGGAGAGTTTGAGGAGGGAGAAAAGGTACTGCGGGGTAAAATCGATATGAGCCATCCTAACCTTCTTATGCGGGATCCTGTATTTTATAGAATTAAAAAAACTCCTCATCATCGCACCAAGAATGCCTGGTGCATCTATCCTACTTACGATTTTACGCATTGTATATGTGACGCCTTGGAAGGCATTACCCATTCTATATGCACCTTGGAATTTGAGGTGCATAGACCTTTATACGATTGGATACTTAACGAGTTAGGTATACATCATCCTAAGCAGATTGAGTTTGCCCGACTAAATCTAAGTCACACCATCCTAAGCAAACGTAAATTGTTGGAGCTGGTGCAGAAAAAATATGTCCAGGGATGGGATGACCCGCGTATGCCCACTATATCGGGCCTGCGTCGCCGGGGTTACACCCCTTCAGCAATAAGAAAATTCTGCGATCATATAGGGGTCGCCCGTGTGGATAGTATTGTGGATATGGAGGTATTGGAGAACTGCATCCGCGAGGAATTAAATAAGACCTGCCTGCGTAGGATGGCGGTATTGCGGCCGCTAAAGGTCGTAATCGATAATTATCCGCAAGAAAAAATAGAAGAGGTAGAGGTAATTAATAATCCTGAAGACCTTAGCCAAGGTACGCGCAAGGTTCCTTTTTGTCGGGAGCTTTACATTGAACAGGATGATTTTGCCTTAAACCCTTTACCGCAGTTTTACCGCTTGGCGCCTGGTAGGGAGATTAGGCTTAGGTGCGCCTATTTCATCAAATGTGTAGATGTTGAGAAGGATGCCGAAGGAAAGGTGGTAGCTATTCATTGCACTTACGACCCCCAGACAAAAGGTGGAGATGCCCCAGATGGCCGTAAGGTAAAAGCTACGCTTCATTGGGTCTCCTCAAGGCATGCGGTTGAGGCTGAGGTGCGGCTTTATGAGAAGCTTTTTACCATCCGTAATCCTGCGGGTATTCCGGAAAATGAGAATTTTCTAGATTATTTTAATCCCCAGTCGTTAGAGGTCTTTTCGCCTTGCTTTCTTGAGCCAAGTTTAAAGTCAGCCGGAGTGGGCATGCGTTTCCAATTTGAGCGCTTAGGTTATTTTATACTTGATTCTATAAATGAATGCGGGCGACCAATTTTTAATCGCATAGTTACCTTACGTGATACCTGGGCCAAGGTTCAAAAAAAGATGCAGGCCTAGTTGGTGCGTATTTTTAACAGAAGGTTTTAAATGAGGTTGTCAATAGTTGTTCCTTTTTTTGACGAAGAAGAAAATGCAGCATCTGTGCTGAATGAAATAGTAGAGGTATTGGGGAAATTAAACTATGATTACGAGATAATCGCTATTGATGACGCAAGTAAGGATAATACCTTGAAAATTCTGCAGGGATTTCTGCAAAAGGTAAAAAACTTTCGAATAATATCCCATAGGCATAATCTGGGGCAAGGAATTTGTTTATGGGAAGGGATGAGGATTGCCTCTGGAGAGGTAATTATCACCTTGGATGGCGATGGCCAAAACGATTTTCGAGATGTGCCCAAGATGCTACCCCTACTTAAAGAGTATGATGCAGTATTGGGTCAAAGGATCAGGCGACTTGACCCTTTTCTGAAGCTTATAGGAACTAAAGTGGGGTATTTTTTTCGCCAAGTCTTTTTAAATGACAATGTCTTAGATACTGCCTGCGGGCTGAAATTAATAAAGAAAAATGTGATTCAATATTTTCTACCGATAAGAAATTTCTTTCTTTTTATTCCCTTTATGCTTAAATTGGCAGGAGTGCCTTTTGTCACTATTGAGGTAAATCATCGTCCTCGGTTTAAAGGCAGATCAAAATATAGATTTTTGCGTTTATACTTCTTGGCCTACGCATTTGACCTGGGGTTTATGTGGTGTTATAAAAGAAGGAGTATTTTTAGGCAATTGCAGAAAAATAGTTAAAGTAGAAAGTTTAAGGCCAGGATAAAATTATAATTTAATCAATTTTCTTGAATAAAAATTAATATCCATTTATAATTGATTAAACAAGACAATAGGTACTCTCTCTATAGATAACGCGCGGGTGGTGGAATGGCAGACACGCAAGCATGAGGGGCTTGTGCCGTAAGGTGTGGGGGTTCAACTCCCCCCCCGCGCACCAATATAGCGTATTTAATTTATTAGCCTTCTTTGCGCAGGTCCTTAACATAATTACTCTTTTCTAACCTTTTGGCAAAGGCCTTTAGTTCTGCACCAATCTCTCCTATCTGGGCTACGTGTTGGATAATGCGGTGTTCATTAGTCACTACGCCAATCGATATTGTAAGCAGGGGAATTTTTTGAACAGTTCCTTTGCGGTCGGTGGCAGTGATATAGCCATGTTTGCGGTCAGTTTCATTATAAAAATTAGGCGCGGTTTTGTCAAATTCATCAATAATGGTTTTACAGAGATTATCCACACGTTGGGGTAGGGTAACTATAACGAAATCATCTCCGCCGATATGGCCAATGAAATCATCTTTGCTGCCGTATCTTTGCATTGTTCGAAGTAGTATCCGGGCAGTCTCGCGAATTACCTCGTCTCCATGTTCAAAGCCATACTTATCGTTATAGGCCTTAAATTTATCCAGGTCAATATAACATACGGCAAAGAGGTTTTTTTCTTCAATCCTGCGGGCAAGTTCATTCAGGATAGAGACATTACCAGGTAGATGGGTTAAGGGATTTGCCTCTAGGTCCCTTTGGGTGCGTCGGATTATCATCCGGATACGTGCCAGAAGCTCCTTAGGCTCAAAGGGTTTAACTATATAATCATCCGCCCCTGCATCTATGCCCCCAACCTTATCGCTGATATCTCCTTTGCCAGTTACCATGATTATTGGGATATGTCTTAAAAGTAGGTCTTTTTTAACCTGGCGGCAAACCTCCCTGCCATCTATTTTGGGGATCTTGTAATCCAATAAAACCAGATCAGGCGTCTTGGTATTAATCATCTTTAAGGCGGTTTCGCCATCCTCTGCCTCAAAGACCAGGTAGCTTTCTTCAGACAGGGTAAGTTTTAAGACATCTCGAATATCCGGGTCATCATCAACAATCAAAATTTTAATTGCCACAACAGCCTCCTTTTATTCAGGGCAAGGCAAGGTAAAGCTAAAGGTTGAACCGAAATTGAGCCTGCTTTTTACCCAGATTTTACCACCGTGGGCCTCAACGATATGTTTTACCAGACTCAAACCCAACCCACTTCCTTTTACCTTCTCATTGGTTGGATTTTCAACGCGGTAGAATTCTTCGAATATTTTTTCTAAGGAATCCGCTGGTATGCCATAGCCGGTATCAGTTACATCTATTTGGGTAGTAGAATCTAGCCTCCTGCAGTAGATATCTATCTTCCCTTGGGGTGGAGTGAATTTTATGGCATTATTGATCAGGTTTATGAATACCCGCTTTAACTGGCTGGCATCTGCCCACACCCAGGTAGCCTCTTCAGGGATGTGGCTGGCAAACTGGATTTGTTTTTCTTTTAACTGTATTGATAATAGCTCAACAACTCCCGCAACCACTTCGTTCAGGTTGAGATTTTCTTTTTTCATTTCAACCTTTCCTGATTCTATACGGGATATATCCAGAAGGTCATTTACTAGTTGGGTTAGTTCGTCGCTGTGTTTATTTATTTTTTCAAGCCTCGCCTGTACCTCAGGCGGTAGATTCCCCAAGGTTCCGGCTAAAAGTATAGAGGCGTATCCTTTTATTGAGGTCAAAGGGGTTCTTAGTTCATGAGAGACCGCAGAGATGAATTCGCTTTTTCTTTTGTTTATCACCTCCACCTCTTTTAAGGCAGAAGTGAGCTGGCGGGTCCTTTCCACAATTTTTTTCTCCAACTCTGTATGGGCCAGCCAGGTTTTTTCAAAAAGGCGGGCATTCTCTAAGGCCTGACCCAATTGGTTTACCATAATCGCAACAATCTCTTCGTCACCTTCGGTTATGTTCATATCAGGATTATCTGTCCCTACAAAAAATAAACCTTTCATACCCTCCTTGGGGGTGAGGGGTGCAATTATGAATGAATGTAGAGATAATGCCTCGCAGATTTCTTGGGCAAAAGGAAGTTTGTTGGTGGAAATGGAAGAGATTAACCTTTCCTGTTGGAGCAACTGCCAGAGTGTGTCTTTATATTTGGCAAGTAATTCCTCCAGGGACTTTATCTCTAACTCTAGGTAGCCCAGATGTAATCGCGGAAGGAAGTTCTGTTGGCCTTCATCCCAAAAAAAGCAACTTGCCTTTTCGAACCCCAATTCTTTAAGGTAAGTGGGCTCAATGCGTTTAAAGATTTGCTCTTCCTGCAAGGTAGTGGTAATGGCGCGGGATATTTTCTGCAAGGCGTAAAGGCCGACTATTTTTTTATCTAGCTCTTCCTGGGTTTTGTTTAATTCCATATCTGTGCGTAGGATAAGCTTGGCCTGGCCGTCCATCTCTTCCAGCATGCGTTGGAGGTTTTTTAACTCTGCCTGGAGCGAACGGATTTTTTCCATTTTAAACAAAAGCGTAATCACCAAAGAGATGATTGTTATTATTCCGCTTATTCCGCCGTAGAAAATAGTGGGCGTCATTTTAGCCTCCCACGGTTAGGACCACAATAGACTGATTATGAAGATAAACCTCTCCCCGATAATCAATAGACTTTAGGGGGGATAATTCGTTAAGGCTACATAGTCCTATAAATGGTGTGTCTTTACCAAGGCCGTTGGTAATAATCTTAATTTCTTCATGGGCGCTTCTTCCTAAAAGGAAATAACGTGAAATAGAATCAAATACCAAGGCGAATTTAGGCAGGTGCGGGTAGAGCGCCTGTTTTGCCTCATCTACGGCGGATTTGGTTGCAGCAAGACAGGATTCTTTGTTTCCAATCATCAGGCGGATTTGGCTGCCTTCGGCTACATTACCATGAAGTAGAAGCGCGCCGTTGTCTTGAAACGAGGCGATATTTCTTAAAATATACTGTTTCTCGCCTTCCAGGTATATCCCCAAAGGATAGAATCGCGAGATGCGCAGGAGCTCTTTTTTTAACTTTTTTGAGTCGTAGGCAAAGTAGTCCTCGTAGAGATTAGTAGCTGAGGAGCCGTCAATTTCATAAACTATATTTCCCTCGGCCTTGGTTACATAATGGGGTTTACCAAGGGGGTTCCATCCGTGTTTTATCCCCAACCCAAAGTTTAATCTTCCGCCATAAAGTATGGCTAGGGCGCCATTTTCGCAGATATCCTCTTTTAGATAGATATGCGTTTTAGGAAAATAAATATTGCCTGCCGGTACTGCACCGATTATCGGGAAGCTACTGCCCAAGCTTCTTCGTATGCCGGTTAGAAGATAGAAGTTCAGCTCGGGCCTAACACTAGTGAAAAACAAACACAGATCCCTTTTTAAGGGGGGCAGATTGTTGAGGATTCTTTTTCCCAGCTCCTCTCCTTCTAAAGCAGCACGTTCATTATCGGTATCTTTTGCTAGGGCGCTTTGAAAAAAAATTCTTTTGGGCAAACAGATAAGCATAATAGCCACGCCTCGAGTTAAGAAGCCTTCCTTGGTGAAAATAACTGCGCTGCTTGCCCCAAAGATATAAGGGGTATCAATGAGTTCTTTTAAAGCCAGAAGGGTGTTGGGATGGGCATATTCAAAGGTGGTGAATAAAAAGGCAGCTTCGATTTTGGATGATACTAAATTAGCCCGCGCCTGTTGGGTTGCTTCTTTAATTGCCAAAAGATAATCTTTTTCTTGGCTTGAACCAAAGCCAGCAGTTAAGTTATTGGTTTCCATGAGAGAATTCTGTTTCTTTAGTATATACTTTGCATTAAGGCAGGTCAATAAAATTATTGACTTGGGCCAATACATAAATTAAAATAGAATCCACTTTAATTTTGTTGATGCGGCCCCATCGTCTAGCCCGGTCTAGGACGAATGGTTCTCAGCCATTAAACACCGGTTCAAATCCGGTTGGGGCTATGGTTCGAGGCGCCCCGCTGCTTTGCACAAAGAAGTAGCGGGGGCTTGCTCACCATGTCCCGAGCAAACGAAGTGCTTCGAGCGGCCACTTGTAAGTTAAGTAAATACTATCCTTCCTTAAGCATCAAGTGAACGCCTCTATTCATTATTTAAGCGTCTTGGTCAAATAAGGGTTAATATTTATTCAGTGCTTAGTTGTTATCTTTAGTTTTAACCTACTGGGGGATTATTCGATTTTTATTAAGTTGAGATTTAATACTATCTCAATCTTTCTTCAAGAGATGGGCGATATCCTTTATCTGTTGGGTAAATAGCGGAGAAGGTAGACGCGGGTCAAGCTCACCGAGATAAAACCCATTTTTATTAGTAAGGTTAAACCAAGTGAGGGATTGGCCGGGGTAGGTTATAGTGGGCATTTGGCCCAGGAACGCTGCCCAGGCACTGAAGCTGCTGCCACCAGAACCGATAAGTATCTTTGCCTTGGATAGTATTAATAAATCAACAATAGCGCTACGATTATTCAAAAAGAAAACATTTTTTAGACTTAAAAGCTCTTTGAATTCTTCTTGTTTTCCATTAGAGACTATATAGGCCTTGAGAGGAAATCCAGCTATTCTGCGGATATACTCCAAGGATTCAATAAACCAACTAATCGGTGTTCTTAGCATCCCTGAAAAGATAAAGTCTTCTTTTTTTTGGCGTTCCGAAAATCGCCTAACCTTATGTGAATAGCTATGGGCAGGGAGGAAATTTTGTCTACTTCCTTTAACCACTGGGTTCTAGTCATGTTTCGGATTTCCTGTAGAATAAATTCATTCCAGCCATTTAGAGGCTTGAAAAAATCTCTAAAGCCTTCGAATAATACAATAATATTTCTTTTGCTGGATTTTATATCGGGTATTTTGACGGATGTCTCTGGTATTTTAATCGCCGATGACCGGATTAATAATTGTTTTAAAAAACCTATTTCATGGGGTCTTTTTTTGAATAGATTATGATAGATACGCCAATCAGCCTCGCGGCGAAGGAATGGTCCGATCATAATTTGTGGCCAGAAGGTAGCAAACATCGGAATTTTATTGATATGGGAGAATAGACAGCACCTCGCCCAAGGGAAGAGGCGGTTTCCTAATCCTGCTCGGGGTAATTTAGCTTGGCAATAAATCATTTTGGTTTAAAAATTAACGTTTGGTATTAAGGACAACGAAAGATTATTTTGCCAAATTGCCTTTGATGTTATTATATAACCTTTTATTTATTTTACAAGGAGACGGTTCAAATATTTTCCTCTTTTTTCTATTGACTTTTTTCCCAGTTGTAGTAATCTATCGCCAATAATTTTAACTCTAAAGGAGGTTTAAGGATGGCAAATTTTAATTTTATTTTTTTGGCGCCAGTAGGTTCGATTTTGGCGCTAATTTTTTCCGGCTATCTTGCCTGGAGTGTCCTACGTAAGGACCGCGGCACAGAAAAGATGCGCGAGATTGCCGATGCAGTTAAGGAAGGTGCTAAGGCCTATTTAAGGCAGCAGTATTCAATAGTGGCAATCTTTTTTGCAGTTGTATTTTTTATCCTGCTATGGTTAAGTCTAAAGGGCTTTCTGGTGATGTTTGTGCCCTTTGCCTTTTTAACTGGAGGATTCTTCTCAGGTCTGTCTGGATATATAGGTATGTCTATGGCCACTAGCGCCAGCGACCGTACTGCCCAGGCAGCGCGCACAAGTTTAAATGGCGCTTTGAGAATCTCTTTTTCCGCTGGGGCAGTAATGGGCTTGGTGGTGGTGGGGTTAGGGCTTTTGGATTTAAGCATCTGGTATTTTCTTTTGGATTGGTATTATTCGCATAATCCATTGCCTGCTGGAATAGATAAGATTGGAGCAATTACCTCAACTATGCTTTGTTTTGGCATGGGCGCTTCTTCCCAGGCGCTTTTTGCCCGCGTAGGTGGTGGAATCTTTACGAAGGCAGCAGATGTGGGCGCGGATTTAGTAGGAAAGGTTGAAGCAGGAATTCCTGAGGATGACCCGAGAAATCCTGCAGTTATTGCGGATAATGTAGGTGATTGTGTTGGCGACTGCGCTGGTATGGGTGCTGACCTTTACGAATCTTATGTTGGCTCAATTGTTGCTACTATGGCCTTAGCGGTTGCTGCCGGATTAGGAGTTGCAGGAGT
>Ga0272448_1001875_pt1 | contig 27550 bp, 13 predicted proteins | sample YNPCB0191_FD_202220 | JGI IMG/M metagenome (GOLD analysis project Ga0272448, IMG submission 202220) | Hot spring sediment microbial communities from Yellowstone National Park, WY, United States - YNP-CB-019-1 | ecosystem: Environmental > Aquatic > Thermal springs > Hot (42-90C) > Sediment... | reverse complement strand
CTTCCTCAGGGAATATGGTCTTAGCCGGTAATCTTAATGTTGGCGGAACAGGAACATTTAGTAGTACCAAAGTAGGTATTCTTTTAGATAAAGATAACCAACCAGGAAACAATGGACAAATACTTTCCTCCACTGGAACAGGGGTTGATTGGATAGATATTTCCTCAATTGGGATTGGCGGTTCAGGAACTGCTAATTATCTTCCTAAATGGACAGCTTCTACTACCTTGGGTAATTCTGTTTTGTATGAGACAGGAGGAAATATTGGTATAGGCACTACTAATCCGGGAAGCTACAAACTTTATGTTGCTGGGAATCAATATATCTCTGGAAACTTAACCACTTCAGGGGCAATTACTGCTGGTTCAACTTTGTATCTGCCTGATGGTTCTGCTTCCTCCCCTGCCCTAACATTTACCAATGATACTAATTCAGGACTATATAGATTGGCAGCAGATAAAATTGGTTTGATTACTGGAGGAGTAGCGACTCAAGGAATAACAATAGATGCCTCAGGCAACGTCGGCATCGGGACGACGGGACCCGGGGCAAAATTGGAGGTAGCGGGAACTTCTTGGTTGAGAGGGGCGGCGGGAACAACGGGATTGTTTGTCAATTCTTCAGGCAATGTGGGAATAGGGACAACTAATCCGGTAGAAATGTTACATATCGCCTCCACTTCTCCGGTGGTTGTTTCTTCCGCTGGGAACATCGGTATTGGTACGACTGACCCTATTGGAAAAATAAATTATGTCTATGACCAGGAGAATGGACCGTTTGTTATGCCGATCGTGTTTTCCCCTACGGGAGAGGTTGGTATTGCTACTTCTGCTTATTTTGGCGGGGGACAAATGCCCAGTGGTTCTTTGGTCGCTCTTTCAGACTACGGTAGCAGTACTACTCCATATCATTTATATTTCAAGAGTGGAGAAACGGCTTGGCCGTCAAGAATAGATCTTTGGCAAACAAGCTCACTTGTGCCAGACACAAATGTTGATATAAGCTATTCGAGCGGTAATGTTGGCATTGGCACCACTAGTCCCCAAGCTTCTCTTGAGATATACACCTCTGCCGCTCCCGGATTAATAATAAATAGAAATTCTGGAAATAATGCAAATATCCAGTTTAAAAATACAGACGATACTACCGGTTTTTATCTTGGTATGAGTGGTCAAGAAAAATTTGGCATTGGAAAAAACGTTGATTTAAATGTTGATAATTATTTGACTATTCTTAATACCGGCAACGTTGGTATTGGGACGACAAACCCGGGAGCAAAATTGGAGGTAGTAGGTGCTATTTATCAATCTGCCTCAGATCCCACTACTATTCTTTTCCACAATACAAACGAATCAGGTAATCCTAACGGCGCCGGTGACGGTTTCAGAATAAGATATGATAGTAATTTTTATGGAACTGGCACTGATGCACTTATCCTAGAAAAGACTGACGGTAACCAGACTAATCCCGATGGGGGTATCTCTTTTGTCAATACGGGCAATGACGGGGTAGTAGAGCCTGCTCTAACAATAAGAGGAGGCGGCAATGTCGGCATCGGAACGACAAGCCCGACAACCAAATTAGATGTTCTTCAAACAGCCCAAGGAACTACCTCAGAAACAATTGCTAAATTTAGTGTCAGTGATGCCTCTGGTTATCTCTCTCTAAAGAACTTTACCTCCATTGATAATACCTTCATTGCCGGTGTCTATGGCTTCGCTGGTTCCAACTACAACGCCTTGACTTTAGCGGGAGATGTCAGTGGCTATGATACAGGAACCACGCCGGCGGTGAGAATTCAGGCAATGTCGGGATTAAATCCCACTTCAAGTAGAGATATTTTAGCAATACAAAACTATGCCAATGAGGTTTTAAGAATTAATAAAAGCGGTTATGTGGGAATTGGAACTACGGCACCAACTGCCCTACTGGATGTTTCCGGAACAGCCTCGGTTTCTGCCCTAACCATCCGCGGGTCCTCTCCGGGTTATATTGACCAATTAAATGGCAATAATCTAATTTTCAGAACCTCTGTTGGCGGCAATAGCGGCCTAACAGAAAGATTGACTCTTTTAAATAATGGCAATGTGGGAATAGGGACAACTGATCCAGGTAGTTATAAACTTTATGTTGCTGGGGATCAATATATCTCTGGGAACTTAACTTTAGGAAATAATCAAATTTTAAATTCTGCTGGAACAGCATCTATTATTTTCTCCTCTACTCCCTCAACCAGCTGGAATACCCTGGATGCTGGGGCTTGGCAAGTTGCCAATACCGCCAATGTTGGCCAGGCTGCTTTTGCTATCAACCAAACAATGGGTGGAGATATCTTTACCGCCTCGGCTTCGGCGGCAACAAAGTTCACTATTACCAATGCCGGCAATCTTGTTTCTGTAGCAGGAGCAAAATGGCTTCCCTACTCTGATTCAACCACCGCCCTAAATATTGCTAATGCCTCAGGAACCAGCTTTGTTACCTTTGATTCAACAAATAGTCGCGTCGGCATCGGAACAGCCAGCCCAAACACTTCTTTTGAGGTCGCAGGAATCAGTCGCTCTAGCAGGAGTGGAATTACCGGTCAATACCTTCAAATTTACGGTGGAGATGCTTCAGGAATTTATTTAACAGGGCAAAGCACTACCGGTGCCGAAAAAAAACTTTTTATTCAAAATTTTTCCAACGAAACAACTCCTACTGATATAAACTCTATTTGGTTTCAACTTGGAAAATCCTCTTCGCCGCAAACAAAAATGGTTATTTTAAATAGCGGTTATGTGGGAATTGGAACTACGAATCCGGGGGCTAATCTAGAAATTAATTCCAGCGGAACTGGAGCTTGGACTACACCATTACATGTTTTTACACCAAATTTGTCAGCTGGAAATGCAATGCAGATGAGACTTGGAGTAGCTTCTTCCTCCTATAATTCTGGTGAAATAAGATTCTATTATGCTGGTAGTGGCTCAACAAGTAATAGATTAGATTTAGGACTTTATGGATCGACAAACTTGTCAATATTAGGAAGTGGTAATGTGGGAATTGGAACTACGGCGCCCGTTCATCATTTAGATGTTAACGGAAGAATAAATTCATCGTGGAATTGGTTTTATGAAGATTTTTTTTGGGATATAGGCATGAGTTCTGGCGGTAACACCAATTGGCTTTCTAGATTTCGCTGTAATACTAGTAATACTGGTTCTAATGTATGTTATCTCAAAAGCGCTATTAATGGTGTGGGAGTAATTAGACCCATCGATGCCGGTGGAACAGCAAATTATAGGACTTCTATTGATTTTCAAAATGGTGCTTATTTCCAAACCAACAACAACTATGTTTTTGAAACTTCTGTATACCCCTCTACAACAGGATCTTTAATCCTTTATATTGGAATTTCAAATAGAAGTGGGAGCAATACAGGCAACCCTACATATGGGACTATGTTCGTTAAAGGAACTTATGGAGGAAGTACCGATACAACCTGGAAAGTAATCTCTTGTAATACTACTTGTGGTAGTAGTTCTGGGTCCGGTGTTCCTTATGATACAGGCGTAACTATTAGTACTTCAACTTTCCAAGTTTTAAAGATAGAGGCTTCAACTTCAAGTGTAAAGTATTATATTAATGGTTCTTTAGTCTATACAGAAACATCTTCTTCATATATTCCTGCTAGCGGAAATGGGATGGATCTTGATATGTATATCCAAAATACAGCTACTTCTGGTCAGCCAGAATTAAATATTGATTATATCAAAATTTGGCAGGACTGGACAACCAACGAAAGCCAATTGTCCCAAAATTTGGAATCAAATGAAATAAATCTTCACTCAAACGCAGATTTAGCAGAATATTATCTCATCGAAAACCAAAATGATTTTAATGGTGGCGATATAGTTGAACCTAAAAACGAAAAATTAGGTTATATTGAAAAGACTAGCGCTCCTTATTCTTACAAGATGTTGGGCGTTATTTCTGAAAGCCCCGGCTCGGTTTTGGGTGACACTCGCGGTTTAAATCAAGCAGCCTACGTTGGCTTAATCGGAAGAATCCCCACTAAAGTTTCTTCTATTAACGGCCAAATTTCTGCCGGTGACCCGATAACTTCTTCAACTATTCCCGGCGTTGGCATGAAATCAACAAAGCCGGGAATGATACTGGGAATTGCGCTTGAACCTTTGGTATGTGAGGAAAACCCCTGCGAGGGAAAAATTTTAGTCGCGGTTAACCCCCGCTTTTATGACCCTGATGTTTATCTGACATCAACCGGAGATTTGGAAATTGTCAATCCTGAGGGAACTTATAGCGGATTGTTAGCAAACGAACCGGAGAGTCAAAATTTTCAATTTTCAATTCCCAATTTTCAAAAAATTTTCAATGACTCAATTTTCAAACTAAAAGATGCCAGTGGGAAAACAATTGACCGCGTTGGGGCGTTTGCAGAAATTGCGGGAGCGAAAATTAAGGCAGGTATTGTCCAAACCGCGGATTTAATCAGCGAAAATCTGGTTGCCTCCAAAGCAAAGATTGAAAATCTAACAAGTGATAAAATCGTTTCTCCGCTGGTGGAAAGCGAGGAAATTAACGCCCAGCGAATAAAACTTTCGGAAATTGGGCCGGCAAGTGAAAGCGGAGAGATGGTGGTAAGTGATTTCGGAAAATTAATTTTCAAAGACAAAGAGGGCCAGCAGGTTGCCTCAATTGATAATCAAGGAAACGCCACTTTCAGCGGAAAAGTGACCAGTGAACAGCTATCAGTGACCGGAGAGGCAACGGTGGGCGCAACTTTATACGCGGACAAGGTGGTTGCCAAGGAAATTGTTGGTTTGAGGGGAACTTTTGGCGAGCTTTTGGCGGCAACCGTCTCGGCTGAAAAAATCCAAGGACTGGAAGAAAGACTAGCCCAACTTGAAGAAAAGCTAAAAACCGGCGAGGCAGTCAGTCCAACCCCCTCACCTACTCCAATGCCGGAAGTAACCGTCAGCCCAACACCCACTCCGGAGCTTGCCCCCCAACCGGAGCAAACTTTGGCAATTTTGGACGCCTTGGATAGCAGCGAAAATGCTTCAGCTAGCGCCTCAAACGAGGAAGCCTCCTCGGCTGGCGAACTTAGTCCGGAGGAAATCGAGCGGATGGTCAACGAAATTTTAACCAGCGCCACTGTTGGGCCGGCAAGCGAAAGCGCTGATTTGAATGTTTATTCCCACCTTGCTATCCAAGGAGATTTGACTGTTTTGGGAACGGCTACCCTGACGCAAGCCTTTGTCACCAGCACCATAAATATTGGCGGGAATTTGGTTTTGGAGAAAAACGCTATCAACACCTTCTTTGGACCGCTTTACATCCAGAATTTAGGCTTGGGCGGAGTGGATATTTTGGCCGGAAAAATCACCATTGACCAGCAGGGAAATGCTGTTTTTGGCGGTGACGTGGAGGTCCGTGGCCGGCTGGCAACCAAAGAAATTTCTCCGCTGGAAGGGCAGGATTTGGTAATTAATTTAGCCAACCTACCAACTTCCACCCCATCTGCCGACTTCCTCCTTGCCAACCAAGCAGCAACAGTAGTTGACAGCGGCTTTGGCAAACTTTTGATTAAGGGGGTAAATAACGAAATCGTTGCCTCGATTGATGCTTCGGGCTCGGCTTTGTTTGCCGGGGACGTGGTTGCCTCTGGCTCAGGAACTTTTGAAAAACTAATTATTGCCTCCCAGGAAGCAAGTCAAAGCGGGGAAATTATTCCTGGGGTCTGGGTAACAAACGCCAGCGCCGGAACCGCAGTTTTGCCGGCAGGAAGCATAGAGGCAATTATTTACTCGCCGGCGATTAAAGAAGAAAGCTTGGTTTATCTTACTCCTCTTTCTTCTACCCAAAACAATGTCTTGTATGTTAAGGCGAAAAAGGCAACCAGTGGAGAATGCAAACTGGAAGCTACTCCCGATTCAACTAGTCTTAAAGATTGTGGTTGGTTTAAAGTGGGGGTAGATCACCCATTACCAACCGAGGTAAAATTCAATTGGTGGATTATAGACCTAAGAAACTTAAGTTACTTAAGGAACTTATGAAATTACCAAAACACAAATATCTTTTGACCTACCGTTATGCAGAGGTAGTCCACGACTTAACCGAGGAATTTTGCCGGCAATTTTTACCGGGAAGAGAAAATTTACGCTTAAGGGAGCAGATGCGCTCGGCCGCCCGCTCAAACAAACAAAATATTGTTGAGGGGGTCAACCAGCAAACTCCGCTAAAAGGGCAAATAAAACTTTTAGGGGTAGCCCAAGCCTCAACCGAAACCACCTCTTCTTACCCTCCTAAGGTACTTAAGCTACTTAAGGAACTTAGGAAAGGACCGGAAGAGGCGGGAAATTTGATGCTGACTTTAACTCACCAATTGAGTTTTTTGCTCACCCGGCAAATCCGGGCGGCGGAGAAAAAATTTATTGAGAAAGGAGGCTGGAGTGAAAATCTCTTCCGGAAAAGAATTTCTTTTAGAAGGGCCTAAGTACCTTAGGGTACTTAAGTGCCTTATGATAGGGGTAATTTTTTTGCCTGTTTGGTTGTTGGTAAAACCGAGGCCACAACCTCCCCTGATTTCTCCCCTGCCTGCCTCAGAGGAAGAAAATAAAACCTCCATCAGCTCGGCTGAGGAAAAAACCTATCAAACGGTTTCTTACTATATAACAACCTCTCAACAATTTTTAAATAAAGCCCGGGAGTTGGCGCAGCAAACAAGTGGACCAAGGAGCGAGGCGGTAGAAACTGACACAAGTGGACCAACAAACGGGGCAACAGGCAACACAGCGGGTGAAATGCGGCGGGAAACTATAGGCGGAACGCAACCAGGCGAAGCGGGAGAAACAACAGAAAGCGAAATAGCAAAGAAAGTGGCAAATGGAGGAGAAAACTCCCCCCGTCAGCAAACTCCCGAGGAAAAACAAAAAATTATCGAGCTTATCAACCAAGCCCTGGACATCATTAATCAGGGAATTGCCGCTTACCCCTTGGACGACCGGGTTTTTGCCCAAAGGGCGGCGATTTACCAAGCCCTAACGCCAATTTTTCCTGAATCAGGGAAACTGGCCGCTCAAGACCTAAAAGAGGCAATCAAACTTAACAACCAAAACCCTAACTACCATACCCGCCTGGCTCAACTATATTTAGCAGGGGGTGATTTTGAGGGAGCAGCTTTGTCTTTTTACAATGCCTACCTGCTGGCGCCAACTGACTTACAAATCCTTTATAATCTGGCAGACACGTTGGAAAAAGGAGGCCAGTTGACCAAGGCAGCGGTTTGGTTTGAGAAGCTTTTGGGGCTTTTGCCGGCAAACGACCAAAATCAGGAAAAAATCCGCCAGCGGTTGACAGCCCTAAAGGAAGCAATTAACAAGGCAAATTTAAAATATCTTACCTCTCCGGGGCAGCTGGCAGTTCCCGCCGCCTCAAGCAAAGAAAAAGAAATTATTGGTACCCAAGAATTGCCTTTGGAACAGGCGGCTTTGGCAAGCAAAATAATTATTGCCGGGGAAAAAGAGGCAAATAATGCTGGCCAGGCTTCGGCGCAGGTCTCTTTAAATGCTTTAAGCGGCGAAGGAATAATTCCTGCTGGACAAACAGAAATTACTCTATATAATAATAATGTAGGGGCGACAAGCAAAATTGTTGTCGTCCCCCTGGAGGGAGACTTTAAAAACCGGGTGCTTTTTGTGGCAGCGAAAAAGGCCTCCTCTCCCAGTAACGATCCGGAATCGTCACGAGGGTGGTTTAAAGTGGGGGTTGATTCTCCCCCAAAAGATGAGATAAAATTTAAATGGTGGATCATCAAATAAAATTCCAAATTCCAAATTTCAAATTCCAAATAAATAAAAAATGAAAATTAAAAATTCAAAATTAGAAACAATAATTTTAGCAATTTTTACTTTTTTGGTTCCTCTGTTTTTTCTGCCCATAACGGCAGAGTTTTATGATTTCAACAAAAATTATTTGCTCTGGTTGGGAGTGATAATCGGCTTTTTGTTTTGGGGAATAAAAATTGTCCGCGAGCAAAAACTGGAGGTTAAATCTTCTCCCCTTTTTCTGCCTCTTTTGTTTTGGGTAATTGCCGGAGTTTTAAGCACCATTTTTTCCTCGCCAAACAAAGTTGAGGCTTTGCTTTTACCCGGCGGTTTGGGAACGCTGCTCGGTCTTTTTCTTTTCCACTTTTTGATTTTAAATCTGGTTGAGGACCGACAAAAAATCTTTTGGGCTTTAACTGCCTCGGCGGCAGTTTTGGCTCTCCTTGCTGTCTACCAGTTTTTTGGTTTGGGAGAAAAAATTATTCCCGCCTCAAGCACTCTTGCTTTTGCCCAGGCAAAAACCTGGACCCCAGCCGGAAGCCTTCTGGGAGTAGTAAGTTTAATTTTGGCGGTTTTACCTCCTTTGTTTTTCTGGCTTTTTAAAAACCTCAAGAAAAATCCCCTAAAAAGCGCGGTGGCTGGTTTGCTTGCCTTGGTTTTGCTTGCCGGTGGTGGTTTGGCTGTTTACCAAATGCTTCCCGGAAAACCAGCAGCCCTAACTTTGCTTCCCTACTCTTCTTCCTGGGCAATTGCCGTGGAAACCTTTAAACAAAAACCGCTTTTGGGTGTTGGGCCGGTAAATTTTATCTCTGCTTTCAACCGCTTCCGGCCGGTAAGCTTTAACCAAACTGATTTTTGGAATTTGCGTTTTGGAGTGGCCTCGAGCTTTTTGTTCCAACTTTGGACAGAGCTGGGGCTTTTGGGATTGGCGGCTTTTGTTCTCCTTTTGGTTAGCTTGGGAAAATATATCAAAAGGTCAAAAAATATATCAGAATTTGCCGGCTTAATAACCGTGGTCTTTGTTCTTTTGTTCCTTCCCCAAAACTTTCCTTTGCTTTTTGCTCTTTTTGTTTTCCTCGCCTGGGTTTCGGAAACAAAAGAAAGACTTGCTTTGAGTCTGCCGGGAAATTTCCGCTGGCTACCGCTTGCGGGAGTAATTTTGCTTTTTTCTCCTTTGGTTTGGTTTGCCACCAGAGCTTATGAGGGAGAAATTTACTTTAAAAAATCGCTGAGTGCTTTAGCAAAAAATGATGGTTTGGGCACCTACAACAACCAAATAAAAGCAATCCAAAAAAATCCCTACCGAGTTGATTTTCGCCTTTCTTATTCGCAAACAAATTTGGCTTTGGCAAACAGTATCGCCAGCAACCCCCCCTCAGGCCAGTTAACTGACCAAGACAGAAACAACATCACCCAGCTGGTCCAACAAGCAATTCGCGAGGCAAGGGCGGCAACTGCTTTAAATCCCACCAATGCCATTACCTGGGAAAATCTGGCTCAAGTTTACCGCCAGCTAATAAATTTTGCCCAGGGAGCAGACCAATGGGCAATTGCCAGCTATCAGCAGGCGGTAGCCAACGACCCAATTAACCCCAGACTAAGGCTGGATTTGGGCGGACTTTTTTATGCCTTGGGAAATTATGATGAGGCGCAAAAAATCTTCCGAGTAGTTGTTGACCTGAAACCAGATTACGCCAATGGTTGGTATAATTTAGCCGCTGCCTATCGTGAGGACAAAAAATATCAGCAGGCTTACCAGGCGATGCAGCAAACTTTGGCTTTGGTACCAACCGACTCGGCTGATTGGCAAAAGGCAAAACAGGAACTAGATGAACTGGCGAAAAAACTTCCCTCCCCCACGCCAACACCAACCGAAACTCAACCAGAAAAAAAGCAAGAACAGCTTAGTAAACCGGAGCCTTTACCCTCACCGATAGTCAAACCGCCAATTGAGCTTCCCGAAGAATCAACTCCCTCTTCCCAACCGTAAAAGTGGACCCGAGGGGACTTGAACCCCTAACCTGTCGCATGCCATGCGACCGCTCTGCCATTGAGCTACGAGCCCCTGGTGGCACGCTGAGCGTGCCAATTACCTCGCTTCAGCGGGGTGGACCTCGTTTGACGAGGTGGACCTGGGCGGAGTTGAACCGCCACTCTCCCCGCTGCGAGCGGGGCGCTTTAGCCAATTAAGCTACAGGCCCAACAAACTATATTATAAATTGAAAATTGAAAATTGTAAATTGAAAATTATTTTAAATAATTTAGGGGGTTTTGGGCAACACCGTTTTGGCGGATTTCAAAATGAAGGTGAGTTCCTGTTGACCGGCCGGTTGACCCCATTTTACCAATTGCCTGACCACGGGCAACTTTTTGACCAACGCTAACATAAATTTGAGACATATGAGCATATAAAGTAACAAAGCCATTGCCATGGTCAATAATCACATGATTGCCATAAGCCATTGGCGGCACCCAGCCGGCAAGGATTACAGTTCCCCCATCGGCTGCCAAAATATCCGGAGCGTCTTTGTTGGCAATATCCACTGCCTTATGATACCAAGAATATCCTTGGGAGATATGGCCTGAAGTTGGCCAAGCAAACTGACCAGTTCCTGTTCCGGCGCCGGGAACTTGAGCATAATAAGTTGGCCGGGGCGCAGTGGGCGCCTCTTGTGGTTTTACTCCATCGGGAATAATCAAATCCTGACCAACCGCTAAAGCAAAAGTCTCATCATTGGCAAAAGAGTTATAGGGCCAATCAACAATCGCCTGAGGATCAACTTGGTATTTTTTGGCAATGGAGTAAATAGTATCCCCGGGTTTAACTTTATGGCGGACGCCAGTAACTGGCAAAATCCGCAAAATCTGGCCAGGTTTAATATCTTTGACCGATTTTAAATCATTCTCCCAGCGAATAGTATCAACCGAAACGCCAAATTTTTCGGCAATGGTAGAAACCGTATCTCCGCTCTGTACAGAATACTCAATTATTTCTGACCGGGGCTTAACAGTTACCAGAGTTGAGGTTCCCATTTCCTCAGCCCTTACCGGCGAAAAAACAGAATAAGGCAGTGTTTCCTCCCGCCAGGGATTAGAGAATTTTTCCTCAATCAGGTTTGGTACAAAAGTTACTCCGCTCACCACTAAAAAAGCCATTCCCGAATGAATAAAAGGCCTCACCCATTTTCCTCGCTGCTGATAAAGCCGATTAGCCAGCCAAGATTTTACTTTTTCAAAAACAACAAATAATTGTCTGAGGCGATAATTAAAATAAGACCCAAGGCTATCCAAAAACAACAAAATATCTTTTCCCAAAGAAGAAATATTCATTTGTTAATATAAGATAGCAAAAAATAGGAATAAGTTCAAGAGAGAATCTTAGGGAGCTAATTCGCTCCAAAGATGTTTTCTTTCCCAAATTCCGGGATAAGAATTCAACAACAAATCTGGCCGATAGATAAACTTTTCTGCGGGAGTAGTCGAATTTTTTGAAGCCAAATCCCGAGTCATTTTTATTTCGTTGGCAATTACTCCCCCTCTAATTACCAGCGTATTTTGAGAAACAGCAGGACTAAAGGTAAAATCTTCATCAACGCTAGAAAAAAAGGTACCATCGGTAATAAAAATTCCCTCTAAATAACTGTTGCCCGTGCCGGTGGTTTCTAAATTTTTAGAAACGCCAATTCCCCCTTTGGCAATTACCACCAAACTTCCCCCTTGATCAATCAGAATTTTATTTTTAATTAAAAATTTTCCGGAAGTCAAAATAACAATTTTTCTTCCGCCGATTAACAGATCCTCACCCGTTTCGATGTTAATATTATAGGCTTTTACTCCCCCTGATGGTAAATCTTCATTTCTTATTTTCGAAAAAAGCGGCTCTTCCAACGTAGGATATCCCAAAAGAGGATAGAAATAATCATAAAATTTCGCCCGCGCCGGAGTTTTTGCTAACCATTTGGTTGAAGAAACTTCCCCAAGGTTAAAATCGGCTTCATCGCCATTATAAGAAACTAATCCGGGAAAACCACCTTCACCGGTTAAAGAAAAAAAATTGTCTTTGGGTAGTCTTGATTGAATATCTCCTCCTCCGTGAACATCACCCTCTTGGGTTTGAAACCAAGATTTAGCCAGAGTCTTTTGGTCATAGAATATAAATGGGCCGCAATCTCCAACCACTGGAGTACGATAGACAATTTCGTTAAAGTCCCAGGCTGTACTTCCCGTAGGCCCGGTGGGCAAAAGCTGGGAGTCAACCGGATCGCTATATCCCGGGGCATTTTTTTCCTCTCTTACCCTCAAACATTCCATTTTCTCCAACGGCAAATTGCAATTAACCTCAAATTTCCCAAACTCGTTGGTAGTCACCGTCCCACAATCACTATGTCCACCATTGCAGCTGGCATCATCAACCCCATGAGCAGAAACTGTTGCCCCGGCAATCCCCGGCTTAAGAGGGTCGGTTAAATTAGGGTTGGTTGCATCTTTGACATAACCATAAATATAAGAACACCGCTCAAGAGGAGGAGGTGGGGCAGGAATATTGCCTTCTTTCTTTGGTCGTGAATAAACCGCAATAACGCGGTCTTTTAAGGACGAATAAGAATTATTTCCCTCGCCGGGATTAAAGGTAGCCCCAAAAAGAGTAATGTTAACTTGCGTTGGTAAATTAGGATTGAGTTCGGACGAGCTTCCCAAATAATAATATCCCCATATATTTGGCATATTTTGATGCCAATCCCCATCAGTGTTGCCCCCAGCCTCAAGCGTATCATGTTGCCAATAACTATTGGGGAAAAGATCGTATTTCCAGGGAGTAATAGGACTAGCATTGTTATACCCATACCAAGAATACTCCTCGTATTCTGTTTGGGTAAATGCTCCTATATGTTCGCCCCCATTTTCTATTGAAACAGTCTTTGTTTCTCCGGGTCCAACCCCAAACCCAAAGTCTTTATATGTCTTATTAAAAACATGAAGATATCTAAGCCTAGGAAACATTTCTCGGCAAATAAAACTTTTAATATCTCCATTTTTATCTTTATAAATCCAACCACCGGCAATAGAAAAATCCTTGATTTCTGGATATGTCCGTAGGTAATAAATTATGTCGTAATATGAGGAAGACCACTCATATTTGGTTGCTCTTTTCCATGAATATCCGTCAAAGATATATCTTTCTAAGATTTGGTCCTCCTCGCTTTTTTCAACAACCGAATTTATATAAGTTTTAGCACCAATACCAGTTATATTGATGATTATATTGGGAGAGTAAGAATCTTCATAATCATAAGCAAAAGTACCACGACAACTTAAATCCGCAAATACACTTTTTACTGAAAGACTAAAAAATAAAAAAAGGAAAAGAAGGAAAATAACTTTTTTCATATTCTGTCTTCAGGATATATCAAAAAATCAAGGATGTCAAATTGAGAATTCCCAGTCTGGAAGACCTCAAGGAAAACCCGCTTTGCTTGATTTAGTGATTTTGGGAAATTTCTTTTTGGCGGAAATTATCCTTGATTGAGGGTCTTTAAAAATTCGGCGTTTGATTTTGACTTTGAAAGACGACCAATAATAATCTCTGTCCTTTCCTCTGCCCCAAGCATATCAATCATCCGCCTCATGGTAATAATTCGGGGATAAATCTTTGGGTCGTATAAAAGCTCTTCTTGGCGAGTTCCCGAGCGTTGGATATCAATTGCCGGAAAGATTCGCCGCTCCGCCAAACTACGGACTAAATGAAGCTCCATATTGCCTGTCCCCTTAAATTCCTCATAAATCAAATCGTCCATTTTTGAACCAGTTTCAATCAAGCAAGTGCCAATAATCGTCAGCGAGCCACCATTTTCAATATTTCTGGCAGCACCAAAAAAACGCTTCGGAGGCCAAAGGGCCGCCGGGTCAAAACCACCGGTCAAAGTCCGGCCAGAAGTGGGAATACTTAAATTATAAGCTCTTGCTAGCCGGGTAATAGAATCGAGCAAAATAACCACATCTTTACCCATCTCTACCAGCCTTTTTGCCCGCTCCAAAGCAATTTCTGCCGTCCGAGTTTGGTGTTCTGGCGGTTCATCAAAGTTCGAAGCCACTACCTCGCCTTTTATCGAGCGAGAAATATCAGTTACTTCCTCCGGCCGCTCTCCTACCAAAACCGCCATTAAATGAATTTCCGGATGGTTTTTGGTAATCCCATTGGCAATATCTTTCAAAAGCCAGGTTTTTCCTGCTTTTGGGGGAGAAACAATTAATCCCCGCTGACCCTTGCCAATCGGCGAAATCAAATCAATCATCCGGGTAGATAAAGGTGTTGGTCCGGTTTCCAGTTTTATCTGCTTGTTGGGATAAATTGGAGTGAGGTTTTCAAAATAAGGCCTTTCTCCGAGCTTTTCTACTTCAATCCCATTGACCTTTTCGACTTTCAAAAGCCCATGATAGCGCTCTTTTTCTTTTGGCGCCCGCACCTGACCCCCAACCATATCTCCGGGTCTTAAATTGAAACGTCGGATTTGTGATAAAGAAATATAAACATCTTTATCAGAGGGAATAAATTTTGGTCGCAAATAACCATGACCTTCGGGCGAGGTATCCAAAACCCCCTCCATATAAAAAGTTGGCACTCCGGCATCGGGAATAACGCGGTTGTCGACCACGCCGTTAAATCCAGCTTGAGGATTGGGTGTTTCCCCAACATCCTCAACCGGTAAAGGAGATTGAGCAGGGGAAGCTGGTTCTCCAACAATCTCTTCTAAAGAAATTGGTTCAGCTTTTTTGGTAGGCATAAAAATATAAATCCAAAATTCAAAGCAAAAAATCCAAAATAAATCAAAAATTCAAAATTAAAAAATTAAAAAAATTTAAGTGAGGGTCAAAAATCATCTTAGAAAAATTTCCAAAATCTTATAAACTAAAGGAAGGGAATTCATCCAACCAAAGTTTAGAATTTTTACTTTCAATTGAAATTAAAGCAGTTTTTTACCCCCTTGTCAAGAGTCAATTTTTGCCCTAAAGAGGGGGGTAGTGCGCCTGCCCTACACACCACCCTCCCCTTTAAGACAAAAACCCGCCTTGACAAAAAGGCATTTTTGTGCTATTTTGAAAATGGTTTGTTAAGTCTCTGTCCGGGCTTAACAACCTTTAGGAAGAGCATTTCTATTCGTACCGACCCTCAAACCCGGTAACGATAGCAATGCTCTTCTTTTATGCTCCTTATTTTTCAAGTTACTATTCCCCTTATACCATATTTTTAAATTTTTGTCAAGCCTATAGTAAAAATTGCCCCAAAAATCAGTAGTCCTATAGTTTTTAGAGTAATCAATTTAGCCTAGATATAACAAGTTTTAAACAAAATTTAAGAATTGTGGATAAAAAGAAAATCTCTAATTTCTAATTGCTCTAATTGACCTAAAGAATTCCCAATTTCAAAATGTCTAATGTCTAAGATTTTGGTCATTTGGTCATTGGAAATTAGACTTAGACATTGATTAGAAATTAGGTTAATTAGGTCAATTAGGTTAATTGTTTAACAACCTGACTAATTGAGGAATAATTTTTGGGGCTAATAATGTTTGTAAATCCCAAGCGCCGGGCTTCTTTTTCCCGCTGATGAGCACCCCCCACTTCCCTCATCTCGCCCAAAAGCCCTAACTCGCCAAAGCAAACAGTTTTTGGCGGCAGGGAAAGATTTTTAAAAGAGGAATAAATTGCCAAAGCCACCCCCAAATCTGCAGCCGGCTCTTCAATTTTTAATCCTCCGGTAACATTAACATAAATATCAAATCCACCCAAAGGCAAACGCAAAATCTTCGTTAAAACGGCGATAATCATTTGCAAACGATTATAATCTATACCCTGAGAAACACGCCGAGGTACCGCCAACTGGCTGGAAACTACCAAAGCTTGGATTTCTACCAACAAAGGCCGAGTCCCCTCCAAAGTAGCCACCACTACCGAGCCAGGGGTTTTCCCTGCTTTTTGGGCTAAAAACAAAGCCGAGGGATTGGCAACCTCCTCCATTCCTTTGTCAGTCATTTGGAAAACCCCTACCTCATCGGTCGGCCCGAAGCGATTTTTTGTTGCCCGCAGCAAACGGGCGGTTCCAAATTTTTCTCCCTCAAGATACAAAACAGTATCAACCAAGTGTTCCAAAACTTTTGGCCCGGCAATAACCCCTTCTTTGGTAATATGGCCAATCAAAAATAAGGGAATATCTTTACTTTTGGCAATTTTGAGTAAACGATTTGCGCATTCGCGAACCTGCCCAACTGAGCCCGGAGTACCCATTAAATCTTCGGTATAAAGGGTTTGAATGGAGTCAACAATTACCATTAATTGCTTAATTGCCTGATTGCTTGATTGTTTCATTGTTTCACTTTTTAATTTTTCAATTGTGGCAATAACAACATCAACATCAGTTTCCGCTAAAAATAAAAGATTATCACTTTTTATCCCCAATCTTTCAGCCCGGAGCTTGATTTGGGAAAGAGACTCTTCGCCAGAAACATAAAGACCTGCTTGCCGGCAGGCAGGGCCGCCAATTTTTGCTCCCAATTCCAAAAGCAAAGTTGATTTTCCTATTCCTGGTTCACCGGCAAGTAAAACCACCGAACCGGGAACAATTCCCCCACCCAAAACCCGGTCCAACTCACCAATTCCGGAAAAGACTCGCGATTTTTTGGGAGTTTTGATTTCCGAAAGAGATAAGGGTTTGGCGGCTAATTTTTTTTGTTTGGAATTTGTCCGCCAGCTGGCGGATTGGGATTTGGAATTTTCCATCGTTTCCACCATCGTATTCCATCCCCCGCACTCCGGACACCTTCCCACCCATTTTGGAGATCTCGCTCCGCATTGCTGACAAACAAAAACAGAATGAGTCTTCATCAATTGAATTTTACCACACCGGAGGCGGAAGCAAGTATTTGAATGCTATCTCCTAAATTAAGAAGGAAAAGAAGCTTTTTTAAGGGAGAAAAAACGAGATAAACAATTTTGTTTATAAGACGATTTAGCCAGTTAATTTTTGTGAGATACCACCAGGCAATAAGGTTGGTTTTTGCCTCAATAATTTCAAAGCCAGCAGTTTTTAAAAGCCCCCCCATTTGTGATAAAGTATAAACATTTTTATGGCCTTGGGGAACCAGACCCCAAAATTTGTTTTTAATAATTCTTCCGGCAAGACCTAAGCGGTTTGGGGTAGTAAGAAAAAGCAGGCCGTTTGCTTTAAGTTTTTGGCGAATATTTTTAAGAATTTTTTGGGGATTGTCTACATGCTCTATCACATCAAAACAAACAACGGCATCAAAAAAGTGGTTGGGAATTTCCTCCAAAGAATAAAAATCAGCCGTCGCTTTTGGGTCAATATCATAGCCAAAAGCCTGGTAACCAAATTTTTTGGCAATTTTTACAAAAATCCCCTGACCACAGCCAAAATCTAAAATTGAGGAGCCAGGGGGAAGAAACTGCTTGAGGTAAAAAATTCTTTCCCGAAAAATTATTTCCCCTTTTGTTTTCATTTAGTTCTTTCACGCCGGGTATGGAATCTAATTATTTGTAGCCTACTGGTTTTTCTTTCAAAACCAAGCCCAAGCTTAATCTTCGGTTTTCCTTGTCTAAAAATTCAACAAAGCAATCAACTTTTTCCCCTACCTTAAAGCTTTTTTCTGCCGGAATTTTGGAGATATGAATCAAGCCCTCAATTCCCGGCTCAAGATTAATAAAAACACCAAAGGGGGCGATTCTTACTACCTTTCCTTTTATTTTACTATCAACTGGATATTTTTCCTCAATTTTTTCCCAGGGGTCGGGAAGAAGTTGCTTGATTGATAAATTGAGCTTCCCTGTTTTTTTGTCTATCCCCAAAACCTTAACCTTAACTTTATCACCAAGATTATAAAATTTAGCGGGATTATCAACCTTTTCCCAAGATATTTCAGAAATATGAATAAGCCCCTCAAGGAAAATTGGCTTTCTTTTGCTGCCAACTGCCACTTTAGCAAAAAAACCAAAAGGCATTACTCCACTTATCTCTACTTCTAAAATATCACCGGCCCTTATCTTTTTTAAAGCCTCTTCTTGCTCTTTCAATAATCCTGCCTCGCTTACCGCTTTTTCTGAAAAAACTAAACGGTTTTTAGTCCTATCAACCTCAATTACTTTTACTTCCAACTGTTTGCCCACCAGTTGCTCAACTTTTCCTGACCATGAAGAAGAAATTTGGGAACCAGGAATAAAACCTGAAACTCCTTTTATCTCAACCAGTAAGCCACCCTTATTTACCTGGACCCCTTTTACCTTTAGAATTTCTCCTGTTTTTAGCTTTTCTTCCAATTCATCCCAAATTTTTTGTGTAGCCGCCTTTTTTAATGACAAGAGGGTTTGCCCTTTATCGTTTTCTGGTTGGGTAACTACCGCCAAAACCTTATCACCTACTCTTAAATCCCTGATAAAGTCCGCCGCTGCTTTCATTTCCCGGTCAATTACCATTCCCTCAGTCTTTCCCCCAATATCAAGATAGATTGCCCGTGGTGTTTTTTCAATAACAAACCCCTCAACTACATCACCAACCTTAAAAACCTTTATTGGTTGCTCCAAATTAGACAAAAGCTCTTCCATTGTTTGGGGCTCTTTGGAAGTTTTTAAAGAGGAAGATTTCCTTTTAGAAAGGGATGATTTTCCCGACTGTTTTTTTGTTTTTGATAACAATTTTTTTACCACTCACTTCTACCTCACTTTCTTTAAATTTCTTGATTTATTTTATACTTTTTTCGCTTTTAAAACAACCCCTAAAAAATTTCCAATTTTCAATTTCCAATTTTCAAATAATTATCTAGTCAACGCCAAACAATTTTAAATTTTTAATTATCATTTTGAATTTTGGATTTTGGATTTTGAATTTATCTTATATCGCCCCGGCGATGAGGTATTTTCCCAGTCGCTTGCGCGACAAGTATCGTCCCCGCTGGACGGTTTCACTTTCCTGTTCGGAATGGGAAGGAGTGTTTCCCGACCGCTTGAATCACCGGGGCGATTAACCCCACGCTAAGCGTGGGGGTCCCCTAAATTTTAAACTCTCTGAAAAGTGAATAGAACCTTTTCTTCCTCCGGAAGACCGGAGGTCTTCACAAGCTTTTTTGCCCGATTAGTACTGGTCAGCTAAATCCGTTACCGGACTTACACCTCCAGCCTATCAACCTCGTAGTCTCCGAGGGGGCTTAACGATACCTAATCTTGGGAGAAGCTTCCCGCTTGAGATGCTTTCAGCGGTTATCTTGCGCGAATGTGGCTACCCAGCGCTGCGCCTAACGGCAACAACTGGCACACCAGGGATTCGCCCAGCCAGGTCCTCTCGTACTGTGGCCAGCTCCCCTCAGGTATCGAGCGCTTACTGCGGATAGAGGCCGACAATTTTGTTACTCCCCCGCCAATTTAGACGGGGTGGTCTGGTCATTTCTGCCAGACTCTCCGCATCGCTGCGGAGTTCGGACTATATCTTCTCCGACGTTGAGTCGGAGTCTGGCATATAGTCTCTGAGGTGGCCAGAAGTTCCGATGGGAAATATTTCTTCCTCGTTTTTCTTCCCAAAGAGAAGACTAAATGAACTATTTTTGCAAACCCTTCTTTGTTAAGATGTTTTTTCTCTTCTATCAATCTTAATACCTTTTTAAAAATGAGAAATTCTTGCCGCTTTTGCGAATGGAGGGGATGTTTTTGAAAAAAAGGAATAATCTTCTTCCTTAGATCATTTCTGTTTCTCACTACCAAAACCCAGCTTTGGTCTTTGGGATTTTTAGGATGATTGCGTTTAATAATTCCGCAATCTAATCTTTTCCTAAAAAACTCCAAAATATTCTTTCCGCCGGGATTTTGGCTCAATCGAAATTCAGTAATGATTTGCCACCCTAATGGCAAATCCCCTCTTTTGCTAAAACCAATATAAAAACAACCCTCTCCCTCAACAAAACCGGCAAGATATTCATCGGAAATCTTCTGGCTTACCTGCTGATTGTCCGCACTCCAGACTTTTTTACTTGACATAGAGATATATTATCTCTAGATATAACCTATGTCAAGTAGTCGGAGATTCACCGGAGTTTCCAGCATATAGCCAGATTTAAAGACAGCAAGGCCTAATTTTTACTGTCTCACGACGTTCTGAACCCAGCTCGCGTACCGCTTTAATAGGCGAACAGACTAACCCTTGGGACCTTATTCAGCCCCAGGACGCGGTGAGCCGACATCGAGGTCGCGAACCGCGCCGTCGATATGGACTCTCGGGCGCGACCACGCTGTTATCCCCGGGGTAGCTTTTATCCGTTAAGCCCGCCCCGACACCATGTCGGGGTCGAGGATCACTAAGACCTGCTTTCGCACCTGCTCGACTTGTCGGTCTCGCAGTCAAGCCGGCTTGAGCCCTTGCACGTCCATCCCGATTTCCATACGGGATAAGCCGACCTTTGTGCCCTTGCGTTACCCTTGAGCAAGGGACTTCCCCAGTCAAACTGCCCGCCAGGCACTGTCCCCGCCAACGTTTCCAGTTGGCTTGGGTTAGGAATGCACCTTGGAAAGAGAGGTGTTTCATTGATGACTCGCGCTCCGCGCGAGAAAATCCCAATTTTCAATTTTCAAATTCCAAATAAGCTCCAATTTTCAAAATCAAAAATTTTGAAATTTTTTATTTGGAGCTTGAGGTTTATTTGGAATTTGGTACTTGGTGCTTGGAATTTCCTCGTGCGAAGCACGAATCTCCCTCCTACGCTCAACAATTCCAAAATACATCCCAGTACCAAGCTGCAGTAAAGCTCCACGGGGTCTTTTTGTCCTGCAGTAAGTAGGCCGCATCTTCACAGCCATTTCAATTTCGCCGGGTAGAGGTTCAAGACAGTTGCTTGCTCGTTGGACCTTTGATACGGGTCGGAACTCACCCGACGATGGACTTCGCTACAATATCACAGTTATAGTTACTGCGGGCACTCATCGGGGCTTCTCCCGACATTACGTCGGGATTAACCTTCCGACGTTGGCCAGGTCTCAGCCCGTATACTTTGCCTTGCGGCTTCGCACGGACCTGTGTTTTAGTTAAACAGTCGACAAGCAATCTTTTGGTGACCCCCGCCGTTTTAGGCGGGGAGGGCATCTCGTTACCTTACGCCCAGCTTTTTTGCCGAGTTCCTTGAACCTCTTTCTCCCGCCGGCCTTAGTATACTCTACTAGCCCACCAGTGTCGGTTTGCGGTACGGGTTAGCTAAATTCTACCCCGACGAAACGTCGGGGACAGCGACAGTTTTCTCGGAAGAAGAAGTCTCCAAATTGCCTTTGGGTTGCCCCGCAGGCTTTTGGAAAAACTCGCCGTCGTTCTGCCGGATTTTCCTAGCAAAACTGGCTTGTTTTCCCAACGTGAGCAACTTTATCGCCCCGCTTGGATAATCCCTCTTCGTCCTGCCCCTGATTCGAATTTAGCCAAGTGCAGGAATATCAACCTGCTGGCCATCAGCTACCCCCGACGATACGTCGGGGCTCGCCTTAGACACCGACTAACCCCACGTCGACGAACGTTGCGTGGGAACCCTTGGGCTTCCGGCCGTCCGGATTCTCACCGGGCTTCCGCTACTCATTCCGGCATTCTCACTTCCCAGCGCTCCACTCCGACTTCCGTCGGGGCTTCACCGCCCTGGGAACGCTCCCCTACCAACCGCTGCTCCGCAGCGGAAATCCCAAATCCCAAATCCAAAATCCAAAAAGTTTTAAATTTTGAAATTTGAATTTTGGATTTATTTTGAATTTGCCTGCCTGCCGGCAGGCAGGGTGCTTGGAATTTGGTGCTTCCGTTGCGAAGCAACGGTCCTCCGTCTTCGGTAGAACTCTTAGCCTCGGTAAATTTTTGGGGCAAAATCCCTCGGCCAGTGAGCTGTTACGCTTTCTTTAAAGGATGGCTGCTTCTAAGCCAACCTCCTGGGTGTCTGAGGAATTTCACTCCCTTTAACACTTAGAGTTCATTTAGAGACCTTAGACGGAAGTCTGGGCTGTTTCCCTTTCGTCCCATCAGCTTAGCCCGACAGGACTGACTCCCCTACCATAAGCTTTTGGTATTTGAAGTTTGGTTGATGGCAAGATCTTGCGACCCTGTCACCATCCAGAGCTCTACCCCCAAAAGCATAAGTAGGAGGCTATACCAATATATATTTCGGGGAGAGCCAGCTATCTCCGGGCTCGGTTGGCATATTACCTCTAACCACAGGTCATCCCATGCCCTTGCAACGGCAACGGGTTCGGGCCTCTCCCCGACTTTCGTCGGAGTTCACCCTGCCCATGGTTAGCTCGCCCGGTTTCGGGTCTGCCGACGGCTGCTTAACGCCCTATTCGGACTCGGTTTCCCTACGCCTCCGTCGCCTGAGGCGACTTAGACTCGCAACCATCGACAACTCGCCGGATCATTCTTCAATAGGCACGACATCCCTCGCGCTCCGCGCGAGAAAATCCCAATTTTCAATTTTCAAATTCCAAATAAGCTCCAATTTTCAAAATCCAAAATTTTGAAATTTTTTTATTTGGAGCTTGAGATTTATTTGGAATTTGCCTGCCTGCCGGTAGGCAGGATATTTGGTGCTTGGAATTTCCTCGTGCGAAGCACGAGGTCTGTCTGTTTGTTAGCAGACAATTTCAGGTTCTATTTCACTCCCTTTAACGGGTTCTTTTCACCTTTCCCTCACGGTACTGGTTCGCTATCGGTCCTGGGGGTATTTAGCCTTGGAGGATGGCTCCCCCAAATTCCCCCGACTTTGGGTCGAGGTACTCAGGTACTCCCTGGGGTACTTTGGATTTCACCTACGAGGCTTTCACTCTCTTTGGCGGAACATTCCAGATCCTTCGGCTATCCGCTGTACTCCCGTCTGGGAGCCCTACAACCCCCCGCCTAAAACGGCGGGGTTTGGGCTTTTCCGCTTTCGCTCGCCGCTACTAACGGAATCACACTCGCGCTCCGCGCGAGAAAATCCCAATTTTCAATTTTCAAATTCCAAATAAGCTCCAATTTTCAAAATCAAAAATTTTGAAATTTTTTTATTTGGAGCTTGAGGTTTATTATTTGGAATTTGGCACTTGGTGCTTGGAATTTCCTCGTGCGAAGCACGAGGTTGTTTTCTCTTCCTTCGGCTAGTTGGATGTTTCCGTTCGCCGAGTTCCCCCACCCGCGCTGCGCGCGGAAATCCCAATTTTCAATTTTCAAATTCCAAATAAGCTCCAATTTTCAAAATCAAAAATTTTGAAATTTTTTATTTGGAGCTTGAGGTTTATTTGGAATTTGCCTGCCTGCCGGTAGGCAGGGTACTTGGTGCTTGGAATTTCCCTGCGCAACGCAGGTGTCCCCCTGCTTGCGCAGGGGTGGGTTTCCCCATTCGGAGACCGCCGGATCACAGGTTGCTTGTCACCTCCCCGACGATTTCGCCGACGGCAGCGTCCTTCATCGGCCCCTAAGACCAATAGGCATCCATTGTCTGCCTTACTTCAGCTTGTGAAGATGTCCCGCCTAAAACGGCGGGTAAACGTTCTATTCACTTTTCAAAGAGCTAAGTGGACCGAAGCGGGTTCGAACCGCTGACCTGCCGCGTGCAAGGCGGCCGCTCTTCCAGCTGAGCTATCGGCCCTAAAGCGCTTCGCGCAAATCCAAAATCCAAATTTCAAAATCCAAAATTATTTTTTCTTTAAACTTTTTATCTCCTCCAACTCTTCTTCTATCTCTTCTAATCTTGCCGTCCAAACTCGAATATCCACATCAGCAATCTCCTAGCTCGAATCTTCGTGCTAACCGCTCTCTGCCATCCTCCTTTTCGCATCCGCTATTTTGGCAAGAACCATCTTTTTCTCTTTTAAGAGCTTTTCCTTGTGTGATTCTTCCTCCATAAACAAAAAAGCTGGCGGAGCCAGCTTTTAAAAGATTCATTGAGAAGTTACCCTACGTCACCCACAAAAACAATGGGTGAAAAAATTTTTTAAGGGTAAAACTTCTCATAAATCTTTTTTCTGTCTCCTTTTTACTGATTTTGAGTATAGCAATTTAATAAATAAATGTCAACTTCTTTTTGTGGGCATGCCTGGACTCGAACCAGGGACCTTTGTCTTATCAGGACAACGCTCTAGCCATCTGAGCTACATGCCCAAAAAAGTTTTTATAAATTCTCTTCCCTTCCCTGTTTTTAGAAATCTTTCTCTTCTCCTTGCTTCTATTCGCGAAAAATACTTTTCTTTATAAACCAAAACAAAAGGCCTAGTTAATTTCGTATATTTACTTTTCCCCCGATTGTGCTCCTCCAGTCTTCTCACCAAATCATTAGTACTCCCCGTATAAAAACGGTTATTTACTAAACTCTTTAATACATATACATACCACATATTTTAAGCTGGGACCTGTCGCCTTAGGCGACCGCTCTAGCCATCTGAGCTACATGCCCCAAACGGAAAGACGATCCCGGATCGTTACTAGCCTTAACCTGCTGAATGGGCTAGGAAAGGAAAAAAGATCTTTTAAACTCCTAGAAAGGAGGTGATCCAGCCGCTCCTTCCAGAACGGCTACCTTGTTACGACTTAGTGCTCATCGCCGACCTCACCTTACGCCGACAAACGTCGGAGTTCGGGTGCTGCCGACTTTGCTCACTTGACGGGCGGTGTGTACAAGACCCGAGAACGTATTCACCGCGGCCTGCTGATCCGCGATTACTACCAAGTCCGACTTCATGCCGGCGGGTTTCAGCCGGCAATCTGAACTGAGGCGAAATTTCAGGGATTAGCTGGGCCTTGCGGCTTCGCAACCCGCTGTTTTTCGCCATTGTAGGATGTGTGTGGCCCTGGGCATAAGCACCGTGCTGACTTGACGTCATCCCCTCCTTCCTGTCGCCTAAGGCGACCCGTCCCTGATGAGTATTTAACATCAGGTGGGGGTTGCGCTCGTTTCCCCACTTAAGGGAACACCTCACGGCACGAGCTGACGACAGCCATGCAGCAGCTTTCCTAGCCTCCTTGCGGATTCCCCGACTTTCGTTGGGGTAGAACGCTAGGATGTCAAACCCAGGTAAGGTCCATCGCTTCGTATCGAATTAAACCACATGCTCCCCTGGTTGTGCGGGTCCCCGTCAATTCCTTTGAGTTTTAGCCTTGCGGCCGTACTCCCCAGGCGGCCCGCTTCACGCGTTAGCTTACCCCCGACGAAACCGTCGGGGTAGCGGGCAACGTTTACGGCTAGGACTACGCAGGTCTCTAATCTGCTTCGCTCCCCTAGCTTTCGTTCCTCAGCGTCAGAGACCTCCCAGAGGCGTGCCTTCGCCCTCGGTGTTCCTCCTGATATCTACGGATTTCACCCCTCCACCAGGAGTTCCCGCCTCCCCTAAGGCTCCCAAGTTGGGTAGTTTAGCCAGCACTTCTTCGGTTGAGCCGAAGGATTTCACCAGCTACTTACCCAACCGCCTACGAAACGCTTTACGCCCAGTAAATCCGGATAACGCTCGGGCCCTACGTATTACCGCGGCTGCTGGCACGTAGTTTGCAGGCCCTTCATCCTCCCGAGTTGCCTCGGAATTTAGGAGTTTACAACCCGAAGGCCTTCATCCTCCACGCGGCGTCGCGGGATCAGGCTTTCGCCCATTGTCCACGATTCCCGGTTGCTGCCACCCGTAGGTGTATAGCCCGTGTCTCAGTGCTATTGTGGGGGTCCAGCCTCTCAGCGCCCCTACCCGTCATCGCCTTGGTAGGCCATTACCCTACCAACAAGCTGATAGGACGCAGGCCCATCCTTCGGCGGCCAGTTACGGCCTTTCCCCGACGAAACGTCGGGGTTATCCAGGATTACCCCCGCTTTCGCGGGGCTATCCTCTCCGACGCCCAAAGGGGTCGGAGTCCGATTTTACATCGGACGACCAAAGGGTAGGTTCCTACGCGTTACTCACCCGTCTGCCATTCTCCGACGTAACGTCGGAGCATTCGACTTGCATGCCTAAGGCACGCCGCCAGCGTTCATCCTGAGCCAGGATCAAACTCTCAGAAAAGAGAGTTTTCCCCACTTTCCTACCGACAAGGTAAGCAGACTAGGTTCATCCTGAGCCAGCCTGCCTGCCGGTAGGCAGGGATCAAACTCTCAGAAAATCAGCCCCAATTCCTTCGCTATAAAAGACCCCTTAAAATTTGGGGTCCCCGTTCGCCGAAGGCGAATGGGGCTTTCGCCTTTCCTAGCCCATTCAACAGGCTAAAGGAAATTTTAATTTTAAAAGTGCTCCGCCGAAGAGCGGATAAAATTTAAAAATCCCGACCAGCGTCGGGAGAAAAAAAATCTTAAACTAACGCTGGTCAAGGTCTCTTAGGTCATAAACTGAGTTAAATAATAGCAAAACTTTTACATTATGTCAACTAATACATATAATATTATAATATTAACGTATAATAAAATCTCAAAATGAAAAGAAAAATTTTTAAATCCCAGGTTATTTTTCTTCTAATAATGACCGCCTTGGGAATATTTAATTCTATTTCTCCCCAAATAATTTTTGCTCAAGAAAAGTCGCAAATTTTCTCCCCAAGAGTCTTGTTTATTGCTTTTAATCCGGTTGAGGGAAATAAAAATATGGCTAAAGAATTTTATGGCTGGTATTATAGCGGGGAAAATGAAAATGTTGAAGAATGGGAAAATCGTCAAGTGCAAAAAAACATCGATTCATTTAAACGATTATCGAACAATACTATTAATTATCAACTTGTTAAAAAAATAAATATCTCTCAGTTCCCTAAATATACCAACGGCTTTCAGTACAGTTTTGCCAAATTTCGAGAATGGGGATGTGCCAGTGGAGATCCTCAGGGAAATTGCGAAAGACAAAAACTGTATTTTGACTATATTTCCTGGATAAAAGATAACCATATTTGCGAAATTGCCCAGGAGAACGATGTTGATGAAATTTGGATAATGAGCATCCCCTTCATTATGACTTGGGAAAGTTTTATGATTGGCCCCTCTGACAGCTTTGGTATAAATGGTCCAGGTTTTAATATTCCAGAATGTCTAAAGCACTATGCAGTAATGAACATGGTTTATTCAAGGGAAGATACCATTTTACACATATTTGGCCATAGAATAGAAGATCAAATGAGATATCTAACCCAAAATTGGAAAGAAGAAGATTACCAACTTCATTGGAAAAATTTTTCGGCTATTGATCGTTATTCCGAACCCTATGACAACATACCTAGAACTTACCCCAGGGTTTATTGTGGTAATACTCATTTTCCTTCTAACGCGCTCACGCATTATGACTATTATAATCATGAAACCAAAACTTCCTCTTGTCCAGATTGGAAAAATTTTCCCAACTACAAGGGGGAAGTTCAAAACATAAATTGTGAATTTTGGGGTTGCAATGATAGTGGCTGGCAAGAGCTTTGGTTCTCTAGCCTTCCTAGAGGTTCAGGATATGCAATAATGACAGATAAAATGGAAAAAAAATTTATTTCAAAAAAAACTGGTGGTATTACCTTCTTTATCCAGATAATTCAATCAAATTTTTCAAAAACGCCTCAATTATTCCCGAGGACATAAATAAAGATGGAAAGGTTGATAACCTTGATCTAAGATCTCTTTTAACCAATTGGCTAACCTCAGAGACTGATTTAACCAACGATGGTACTACCAACGAAAAAGACCTTACCCTTCTTCTTGCCAATTGGCATAATTAATTTTTACCCAAAA
>Ga0272448_1001874_pt1 | contig 27555 bp, 25 predicted proteins | sample YNPCB0191_FD_202220 | JGI IMG/M metagenome (GOLD analysis project Ga0272448, IMG submission 202220) | Hot spring sediment microbial communities from Yellowstone National Park, WY, United States - YNP-CB-019-1 | ecosystem: Environmental > Aquatic > Thermal springs > Hot (42-90C) > Sediment... | reverse complement strand
GGCTCCTCCCCGTTCACTCGCCGCTACTAGGGGAATCAAGGGCTTCGTCTAAAAATTCGAGCTGAAAGCGAAGAATTTTTAGTAACGAAACCTTGACCCCGCCCTCTATGCCCGTTGAACAAGGACTAATTCAAAAATTATGATTTAATCTTGGCGAATTATCCTTCCTTAATTCTACGTGCTTAGAGGGCGGGGCGCTGGTCTTTGTTGCTAAATTTTCCGCGCCTTACGGCTTGAAAATTTAGACAAAGCCCGCGTTGTTTTCTTTTCCTCCGGTTACTGAGATGTTTCACTTCACCGGGTAAGCAGCGCGCCTCGCTACTGCTCGGCGCTGACACTCATTGATACTTGCAGCACTCGCGCTGCGATACTCGCACCTGCGGCGCGATACTCATTGATGTCAATTAGTATCGCAAACCGAAGGTTTGCAAATTTCGCGAGCGAAGCGAGCAAATATCTATTGAATATCGCGCGCTGAACAAGAGTGAGGCGCGCTAGTATCAGTTTATGATACTGGGTTTCCCCATTCGGAAATCCCCGGATCATAGGTTGCTAAGCACCTCCCCGAGGCTTATCGCAGCCACGCCACGTCCTTCATCGCCATCTTGTGTCGAGGCATCCACCATACGCCCTTAATTTGACCTGTCTCTACCCATTGCTCTTCATCTCGCCTACGGCAAGATGAAGGTGGGTTGAGGACTCGACTAATTACCTTTATTAAATTTTCAACGATCTGGTTATTCAGGAAATCTGATTTTTCAGAGAACAACCCCGCACCTATTTTACTAATGATATTTCTTTCTAAATAATTTCTTTTCTGGACAATCTTTTCTTGAGATTAACCCATGTCTTTAGCAAAATAGGTGCGGGGTTCTGTTGGTGATAATAAAATTTTTGTCGCCTTCGGCTCAAAAATTTTAATCCACCAACAAAAAATCCGCCTCACGGCGGACTGAAATTTTGGCAATATAAAAATGCCAGAAACTTCAGCCGCCTTGTATGTTCATTAATTTCATCATATTCATAGTTAAATATAGTGGTCTCATTAAATTTGTCAAGATCTTGTCATTGTGGATAACTTTCTCAATGGTTCTGGGAGACATGAGGGAATTGCACCCTCGCTAACAGGGCCACAACCTGTTGTGCTGCTACTACACCAATGTCTCCATAGATGTTGTAAGTTAAATTTTGTGCCGCGGGAGGGAATCGAACCCCCGACGCAATGCTCTTCCTTGTAAAATTTGGACTATATCATCTTCCAATTAATTAAAAAAATATTGGAAGTTGGGCGCTTCCCGCCCCGCTAAACCAGGGAGGTACTCTCTCGCGAGATAGTCTCTACGCCTTCTCCGACCCTGTGTCGAAGATTGGCTCGGGATCGTCTTAATTTTTATTTAAGATTTCTCCCGAATTCACCCAATTTTTCAGTTCGCATTACTGCGAAAAGGCCCGAAGATTCAGGCATTCGCTCTACCACTGAGCTACCGCGGCAATATTATTTATAAAATTATTTGTTAAATTTCTTTATTCCCTCTACCCATCCCATTATCTGATGGAAAAGTTTTGTATCATTTACTCTAATCTGAATCGTTCCATATTGCAAGCGATTAAACGGTCTTTTACCTAAACTCGATTTACTAACTCCATAATATATTTTACCAAATTTTTCTTTTTTAATTCCAGTTATTTTCTCCCAATATTTAAGAAGATTGTCAGCATTTTGATGTTCAAATATACGAATATCCGCATTTATTTTATTTTCTGGGACTTTGCATATTTCTTTTAAAAATCGTAAATAAATCTTAATTAAATCAGGATCAGAATTAGTTAAACTTACAGAATGATAAGTCACTTCCCGCCCATTTCTTATTATAGGCCTTTTGTACCCCTCTGCCCAATAAAGAGTTGTTCCAATAAATAAAAGATTTTTCTTTGAGATGCTATCGATTTCTTTTGATGCCTTTGATTGTATATTTGTGTTTCTCTTAATCGCTAAAGCAGTTTGATTTTTATTTCTTTTTAACAATCCTTCTAAAGATTTTTTCCTCACTCTTTCTAAAATTCTTTTTTTACTTTCTTCTGATAATTCTAATCCTGAAAACCATCCCGAAAGAGTAGATTTAGGTATGCCTAAAATTTTTGTAATTTCGTTATAGCTTTTACCACTAAGCCGCAGTTTTAAAGCTTTATTTTTATCTTTGCGCATAACTGAACAAGATTTAATTACTTTAAAGTATAGTGATAATTGTTCAATTATGCAAGAGATATTATCCTCTCATTATCACTTTCATTTTCATTTTTTTATATCCCCAATATTCTTTTAGAAATTTTATAACCTCTTTGTGATTAAAATCTTTACAGGAATAAACATCCATTGCGACGTATCCTTTTTCTGGCCAGACATGGATTGAGATATGGCTTTCATAAAGCATCACAAAACCAGATATGCCCCAATTCGGATAGTACTCGCTTGCCACTTTTTTAACAATCGTCTTAGTCAAAGATCGCATTTTTAATTTTTTCGGTAGATTTCTGAGTAATTTTCTTATCACTTGTAAATCTTCTAATTTTTCTCCCTCAATGTCATAAACATCTATTATTAGATGCTTGCCCTTGATTTTACTCATCTAATTATTTTTATTAAGTTTATTCAGTTTCATTTTCGACGAATTTATTTTGCTGGATTGATTGATATTTGATTAATAAATTTGATTTTAATAAATTTTATAAATAAATACAATATAAAATACAATAGTCCAACTAATTTCCGCGCTTTTTGGTAACTTAATCTCGCTATACCCGAAAGGAATATTTAAAACTTTTAGAGCTGCGAAACTTGCCCCGCGCTAATTTTTGCGTCCCCACGAGGATTCGAACCTCGATCTACTCCTTAGAAGGGAGCTATTCTATCCATTGAACTATGGGGACATCATAAAATTTCTAATTTTTAATTTCTAATTTTTAATGAACGCTACCTAACGATTACTTGAATTTTCGCGATTTTTAATTATAATAATCATAATTATGGTAAAAAACAAGATTACACAAAGACATATACGAACTAAAAGAAATAAAACGCAAACTAATACAGATTCACCCGCCAAAGTTTTTAAAAAAAATTTAGACGGGCAAGAAATAGGTCCGCGTGAGTCAGCGTATATAGAGTGGCAGGCGCCGGAATTTGAATATTATAAAAAAGACGTTTCTTGGTACTGGTTAAGTTTAATGGTTAGCATTGTTTTATTAGCTTTGTCTTTTTGGCAAAAAAATTTTTTATTTGCGTTTTTTATAATTATTGCTTGGTTGGTAATTGTTTATTCAGCGAGTCGTTTACCTGAGGTTTGGAATTTTAAAATTGATGATAAAGGAATTGAAATTAGTTTAGCAAATACCAAAGAAGATCAAAAGTTTTATTCCTACGCCGAGATTGAAGGATTTGACATCCACCCAGCTAGCGATCAGTATAAAGAATTGGTATTAAAATTTAAATCCCGACTTTCACCCTATTTAAAAATTAATATTTTAGCAAATGAGGAAGAGAAAATTAAAAATTTTTTACTAAACCATATTCCCAAAGAAGAATATAGAATTTCTTTAAGCGATTTAATTTCAAAATTGATAAGATTCTAATGCGTCTTACTCTTTTATTTGCCCTCGTCGTTCAATGGATAGGACAGGAGCTTGCGGAGCTTCAAATAGAGGTTCGACTCCTCTCGAGGGCACAACTAAAAATCCCCCTTACTGAGGGGATTTTTTGTTGTGCCCAAATTAAATCAATTCAAACTTTCTCTATTATCTTACCAAATTTAATCCACAAATCAAGGAAAAGAAATTTAAAGAAATAATGATAATTGTTTCGCTCGCCCGTCTGCCTTCGGCAGGCGGGGCGAAGCCCTGCCTGCCTCCTCTTTTTTCACTTTTCAACTTTTATAGTTTGAAATAATTTATTTTAAAAATAATCTTTGAAATATATTAAAAATATCCCATTATTAAAATTTGACAAAAATTTACATTTGGTATATAATGAGGTATTTAGTCTAAGAGGACTGAATGATCTTTAAAAACCAAAAAGGAGGTAAAGAAAATGGACGTGATATGGAATTTAAAGAAAATAATTGATAAACTTAAGGAGGTGAAACTATGTTAGGATCTAATGTACCAACAATTGGAGGATTTCATACTGGGTTTAAATGGGGTGACAAATGGGGATGCGAAGTTATCCAAATTTATATTACTCTTTCAAGGAGATGGAATGTACCAGAATTAACCAATGAGGAAATTTCAAAGTTTAAAATGGCATGGCAGGAAAGCACGGTAAAAGAAGTAGTAGCCCATGTACCCTATTTAGTCAATTTAGCTTCACCGGATAAAGAACTCTATCGAAAATCAATCAAGCGCTTATTAACTGAAAGTTCTAGAGCTACTAAATTTGGAGTTTCTTTATTGGTATTACACCCAGGAAGTTATGGGAAATCAAAAAAGGAAGATGGAATAAAAAGAATCGTGGAGGCCTTAGAGAGCGTCGTTCAAGAAATTAATTCACCTCTAATGATTCTTTTGGAAACAATGGCAGGCCAAGGAACGACAATCGGTGCTCGTTTTGAGGAATTAGCTCTGATTATAGAAAAAGTCAAAAAAACAGAATCTTTAGGAATTTGTCTTGATACAGGGCATCTATTTATGGCTGGCTATGATATTAGAGGATACGAAGGATACCAGAAAATTCTTGATGAGTTTGACAGAATTATTGGGATAGAAAAAATTAAAACAATTCATCTTAATGATTCGAAAACAGGTTTGGGATCAAGAAGTGATCGTCATGCCTGCATTGGTGAAGGGAAATTGGGGCTTCAAGTTTTTCATGCAATTTTAAGGGATGAAAAATTTAAAGGGATTCCTAAAATTTTGGAAATCCCCGAGAGAGATACAAAGAGCAAGGATAACTTAGAATTACTGAGAAATTTACAAAAGAGAACCGATCTTCTTCCAAAGGAGAAACAAGATCCGATACAGCTAACCTTAAAGGAGGTGATCTAAGATGCATTTCGAGATTGATTCGAGATTCAGAGAATATTTCAAAGACTTAAAACAAGTATTTCTTTATATTACCGATGAATGTAATCTTCGATGTATTCACTGCCTCTACAAACCCGATCTCACTTTCCATTTAAAGGAAAAAGAGATAGAACCAGAAACTGCGTTAGCGCTTATTTCAGACTTTAGAGAGATGGGTGGTTCTAAATTAACCATTATGGGAGGAGAACCAACGCTTTACGGTATTGATCAAGAATGGAAACCGCTTTTAAAAGTAATCGTTGAAGCTCGGAAGCTGGGATATGAATACATCCGAATCGATACGAATGGACAATTTGAGGGGAAGCTTTTAGAAAAAGAAAAATTCAAATTGCTAGACGAGATAACTTTCAGCCTCGATGGGCCTACACCCGAAATCAACGACGCTGTTAGGGGAAAGGGTTCTTTTGAAAAGTGTGTGGCAAATATTAAGAAAGCTTTGGCACTCGGATATACTGTAGACTTAACTTGTTGTATTCACCGAGGGTTGATCCGACGGGATTCTAAAGGAAATCTTCTTTTAGATAGAATGATTCAATTTGCTGAAGAGCTTGGAATACACCGAATAAATTTCCATGACCTTTTTAAAACAGGCATTCCCAGAGATACTTGGACAGGAAATATAGATATCTCACTGGAAGAATGGATAAATGTCTGGGCGGAAATTCAGACAAACATTGAATCAAGAAGATATCGAATCCCAGTTAGGATTCCCCAATGTTTTGTAAGTCAAGAAGAATTTGATAGACATCCTCAATACTACGGTTACTGTCCGGTAAAATTGGGCGAGAGAGTACTAGTTCATCCAAATGGAATAATTAGAATCTGTGCCTTGATGATCGGAACACCATACGGAATTGCTAGATTTTACAACCAGAAGATAGTTTGGGATGAAAGTTTAACCAACGAAACCCGTGACCACAAACTTGGTGAATATACGCCTTGCACCAATCAAAGTAAAAGTAAGAGTTTTGGCGACTTTGTTCCTCTCTGTGTTTCCTTTAAACCAAAACAGAATGAATTTATTTGGCAACAAAAGTTAGATTGGGAGAGGAAAAGAGGTAAACAAATTTAATAAGGAGCGACTTCTTTGTCGCTCCATTTTTTATTTCAATTTTAAAAAAAATAGTGGTAAAATTCTTTAATATGGCTAATCATGAAATAGAAATAAGAATTCAATTAAAACATCCTAATAAATTTCTTCATTGGTTAAGAAAATCAGCAAAATTGATAGATAATTTTAATCAAATCGATTTTTATTTCGAGCCAGTGAGCAAACCATTTATTTTTTTAGATGCTGAAGGGTATAAAAATGCAAATGAGTGGTTACGGATAAGAGTTGGAGATAGGAATGAAATCTGCTATAAAAAATGGTATCGGGATAAGAAAACAAAGAAATCACTTTACGCTGAAGAAATAGAGACAACTATAGATAATGGTGAAAAACTAATAGAGATTTTGAAACGATTAGAGTTTAGACAGATCGCAGTTGTTAAAAAACATCGCGAGAGTTGGAAGTATAAAGATTTTAAATTTGATTGTGATAAAGTAAATGGTTTAGGTTTTTTTGTCGAAATTGAGTTTGAGGGTAAAATAAACAAACCCTCAAAAGGCAGAGAAAGAATAATTAGGTTTCTTAAAAAGCTCAATATCGGCGATTGGAAAATAATAAAAGGAGGCTATCCATGGATGCAATGGAATAATGATAAAAATTTATTTGAGGAAGACTAAATGATCACCAACCTAAGCCAATTAAGTAAATTTTTAGTAAAAGCGAAAATCAATACTTATGCTTCCAGTGGAGAGGGTGGAGAGAAAACTCTTCCTGATGGTAGTAAAGAGTTTGAATTTGAGGAAAAAGAACTTAAATACCGAGATAGATATTTTGGTTTTAATCCTTTTATTGGCGAAGAGATTGTCTGGCGAAATGAAAAAGTAGTTTGGGGTATGAATTATTACGGAAAGATTGTTTCAGAAATTATTCCAGCAAAAGATATTTATCAATTCCTTCAGGAAGCATTAAATAGAGTTACTAAAGATAAACCATTTAGAGGGCCCAATAATTACAGGAAAGATGATTTTAAATATATTAATAAAACTAAAGGAAATGTCGAAAAATTTGAGGGTCAAGAAACCATCTTTTATAAAAATAAGCTCGTATATAAATTAAACTATCATGGCGGATTGGTAACAATGAAACAATCAAAAATTCCTTAAAGATTATTTTTAAAATAAATTATTTCAAACTATAAAAGTTGAAAAGCGAAAAAAGAGGAGGCAGGCAGGGCTTCGCCCCGCCTGCCGAAGGCAGACGGGCGAGCGAAACAATTATCATTATTTCTTTAAATTTCTTTTCCTTGATTTGTGGATTAAATTTGGTAAGATAATAGAGAAAGTTTGAATTGATTTAATTTGGGCACAACAAAAAATCCCCCTTACTGAGGGGATTTTTATTTTTTTACTACCTGAACTTTTACTTTGGATTTAGGTTTGGTTTCTGCCTTCGGCATAACAATTTTTAGAATACCTTTTTCGTAAGTTGCTTTCACAGCATTTTCTTTAACCTCAACCGGCAGTCGCACCATTCTTTCAAATGAACCTCTCCGAATTTCTTTGCGCCAATATCCTTTTTCTTTTTCTTCTTTCTTTTCATCCATTGAGCCACTAATTTTCAAAACTCCATCCTCAATCGACACATTTATTTTTTCCGGATCAAAACCAGGAACTTCCACCTCCGCAATCACTTCTTTATCCGTTTCCTTGATATCCATAGCCGGCTTTCCAAATTCAACGCGAGGAAGCACAGGCAGAAGCCAATCTTCTTCAAAAAACTTATCCCAATCGAAAAGTGGCCTCCAGGGAATTAATGCCATAGATAGCCGCGATGCTAATATACTAACTCATTTGTATATTGGCATCGGTTTTGTATTTCGACCTTTAATCTTTAATTTTTACTATTAATTTTTACTATTATTTTATAAAGTCAATATTTTCAGTCAAGATGATAAAAGCCTATAATTTAATGATAAAATTTGATAAAATTTCATTAATGGTGAAATTATCTGCTCCTCTTTCTGAAATTAAAGGCATCGGTTATAAATTCGCCGAGCGGCTTAAAAAATTAGAAATTAAAACTGTTAAAGATTTGCTTTGGCATTTCCCTTTTCGTTACGAAGATTTTTCTCGCATTTCTAAAATTGCCGACTTAAAAATTGGCGAGACCGCCACTATTTCTGGCGTTATTTCTGATATTAAACTGCATAGAACATGGAAAAGAAAAATGTTTATTGTCGAGGCATTAATTACTGATGATACGGGCAGCATCAAAGCAGTTTGGTTCAATCAAAGATTTCTACTTTCTATCCTTAAAAGAGGCAAAAGAGTTAATTTAGCGGGCAAGGTGGTTGAAGATCCAGAAGGCGGAATTTGTTTATCACACCCAATCTACGAACTTATTAATCAGCGTCGATCAGCGTACTCATCAGCCTCAATCAGCGAGACGCGCCACACAGGCCGGTTAGTGCCAATTTATCCAGAAACAAAGAAAGTAACCTCTAAACTTTTAAGATATTTTATTAAATCCGTTCTTGATAATTTAGAAAAAATACCCGAGCCCATACCCAAAGAAATTTTAGATAAATTTAATTTTCCAGAAATCAACGACGCTTTAGCTCGTATTCATTTTCCCGAAAATTTAAAACAAGCTCAAATCGTTAAAAAACGATTTGCTTTTGAGGATTTATTTCTTTTACAGTTAGCCAATTTAAGACAGCGATTAAAATTAGCCAAACAAAAGGCATATGCTTTTAAACTTGATATTGATTATATAAAATCTTTAATCACTCAACTTCCTTTTGAATTGACCAGAAGCCAGAAAGTGGCGCTGTGGGAAATTTTAAAAGATCTTAATAAGCCTCAGCCCATGAACCGTTTGCTTCAAGGCGATGTTGGTTCGGGCAAAACAATTGTGGCGATTTTAGCGGCACTTTTGGTGGTAAAGGAAAATAAACAGGTTGCTTTTATGGCACCCACTGAGGTTTTGGCAAGACAACATTATTTTACTTTTAAGAAATTTTTTCCTAATTTGGATAAGGGTGTAGCTTTGTTAACTTCATCAGTGGCAAAAATTTTTTACGGCGATAATTTAGAAACAGAAATTAAAAAATCTGAATTGGCGAAAAAAATAGCGGCTGGCGAAATTAAAATCATTATTGGAACTCATGCCTTGATACAAAAAGATATTAAGTTTAAAGATTTGGCTTTAGTAATAATTGATGAACAGCACAGATTTGGTGTCAAACAGCGCGCCGCTTTAATAGCAAATCGCAAATTACAAAACACAGATCGTAATAGCGATTCGCGATTAGCGATTAGCGCTTTGCCGCACTTCTTAAGTATGTCAGCCACACCAATCCCGCGCACCCTATCTTTGACAATTTTTGGTGATTTAGATTTATCAATCATCGATGAATTACCAAAAGGCCGCAAAGAGGTGATTACCAAAATTGTGGCGCCGGCCAATCGTGATAAAGCGTATGCCTTTATTCGCAATCAGGTTAAAAAAGGAAGACAGGTTTTTGTTATTTGTCCGCGCATCGAACCGCAGACAAACGCGGATGAGACGCAGATAAACGCAGATATCAGCGTGAATCAGCGTGGTAATCTGCGTAAATCAGCGTTGCTTTGGGAGACAAAAGCCGTCAAGGAAGAATACGAAAAGCTTTCTAAAAAAGTTTTTCCGGACTTAAAGGTGGCAATGCTTCATGGAAAAATGAAGGCAAAAGAAAAAGCCAAAATAATGGACGATTTTAAAAATGGCAAAATTGATATTTTGGTTTCGACTTCAGTAATTGAAGTAGGGGTAGATGTGCCTAATGCGACAATTATGATGATTGAAGGAAGTGAAAGATTTGGTTTAGCTCAGCTTTATCAATTTCGCGGCCGAGTGGGTAGGGGAGAGCACCAATCTTTTTGTTTTCTTTTCACTGATTCCTCAGCCAAAACAACCTATAGACGGCTTTATTCGCTTTTGGAAGCAAAAAATGGTTTTGAGTTGGCAGAAAAAGATTTAGAAATTCGCGGGCCGGGAGAGTTTTTAGGAGAGTCGCAAACCGGTATGCCAGATTTAGCGATGAAAGCCATTCAGAATAAAGAATTAGTGAAAATTAGTCGTCAGGCTGCTGAAACAATTTTAAAAAACGATCCCGAATTAAAAAATTATCCATTACTTCAAAAACGTTTAGAGGGCTTCGAAAAAGAAATTCATTTAGAATAATAAATCTTTGCGAGAAGCCGAAGGCGAGAAAACAATCATGTCATTGCGAGGCCGAAAGGCCGTGGCAATCTCATAATTCAAAGTACAAAATACAAAAATTTAAATCTATGGAAGTTCAACTTCCATAGATTATAACTTCCATAGAAGTTAGTTGAACCAAGCTTCGCCTATTAATATAGTTGAGCGGTATAGGCAACTACACCAATCAAAAAATGTTTTTAAAACAAAATGCTTCCCCATAGGGAAGCATTTAAAGAATTGTCAGTAGTAAGTGGTCAGCTGTCAGTAGTCATCGTCATAGTCAGTGATTAGCGTGGTCAGTAGTAAGCAGTCAGAGATTAATAGTCATCGTCAGCAGTCATTAAAATCTCATTATATCCTTTATGGTAATAACAAGCATCAGAAGTAGTAAAAAAGCCATACCAACAGCATTGGCGTATTTTTCAAATTTTAATGACAGAGGCGAGCCTTTAATTTTTTCTATTAATAAGAAGAGTAATCTGCCACCATCCAAAGCCGGAAAAGGTAAAATATTAATTACCACTAAATTTAAAGAAATTAAAGCCAAAAGTTGAAGTAAATAAATGAATCCTAAACTTCCCGCCTGAGCAGTTATTTTAACAATTCCTACCGGACCAGCAATTTGTTCTAAATTAGCTTTACCCACAAAAGCTTTGGCAATAAGATTAAAAATCGCTTTAAAAACTTCTTGGATAATCCCAATTGAGGTTTTCAATCCTTCCCAAACACTGGCCAGTAAATTTTTTTTAGGTAATCCAGATTCCATTAAAGCAATCCCTAAGGCTCCTTCGCCTGATGGCGGATTGACTCTCGGTACTGTTTTAAATTCTTTAACTTCTCCTTGTCTTTCAATTTTTAAAACAATTTCTTTGCCTCGATTTTCGTCAACAAACTTAATAAAGTCATCAACTTTTGAAAAACCAATAATTTCATCCCCCGGCTGTAAGTTTATTGCCGCCGCTGGACTATCTTTGGCCACTGAGGTGATTAAGATTTTTTGAGGAATGCCAAGATTGAAAATAATTGAGATTATTAACCAACCCAATAAAAAATTCATCAAAACTCCAGCAAAAATAATAATCATCCGCTTACTTATAGGAAGCGACTGAAAACTTTTTTCGTCATCTAAAATTTTGTTTTCTTTTTTTATAACTATCTCTTCAGGCACTTCAATTTGTTTATTGGAAGCTAATATTTCCTCGGTTTCTATAATTGAAATTCTTTTTTGTCCGCGTGAGTCAGCATCCAGCCTGCCCCGTAGCGACGCGGAGCGTCTGCTTCGGGGTCCGCGTGAGTCAGCGTTCAGTCCGCCTTCTTCTCTGTCTTCGCCGTAAATTTTGACAAAGCCGCCAAAGGGCAAGGCGTTAATACTATAAATTGTTTCGCCGATTTTTTTACCCCAAATTCTTGGCGGCAAACCAAAACCGAACTCTTCAACTAACAAACCAAATTTTTTAGCCGCCAAAAAATGACCCAGTTCATGAACGAGAACCAAAATTGAAAGAAAAATGATAACAAATACAATACCTAAAATCATAACACGAATCTACGAAATTGCACGAATGATACGAATTAATTTACTATTCTTTTTGGTGTTAAAAATCTTTGTCTAAAATTAACGATTATCCCCAGTTTTTTATTGCTGGACACAAGATATCTTTTCATCTGGAAATAATCACTTTTTGTAATAATTCTTTTAGCTTTGATATCAATAACTATTTTATCTTCGATTATAAAATCTGGAACATTTCTATTATTAGCTTCGCCATTGAAACTTTTAGAGAGTGGTTTTTCACGACAGTAATTTATACCGCTTACTTTTAAAGCGCTCTCTAGAGCATCAGCATATTGTTTTTCATTTCTAAATCTTCCTAGTTCATTATGAATTCTAAAAAACAACCCATTTAATCTATAAGACAGTTCCGGGTATAATACATTATTTTTTATTATTCGTGGCATTCGTATTATTCGTGTTAAATTCGTATTATCTCTATTCTTCTATTTCCTTTATCTTATTCTCTAGAATCTTTTCAATTTCTTCATTAGTTTTATTTATTTTTTCTTGAACTTTTTCTTTAAGCTTAAACTTTTCATCTTCAGTGATTTTTTTCTCTTCAAACTGGCGGTTAATCTCTTTATTAATTTCGTCACGGATATTGCGAACTTTAATGCGAATTTCTTCTGTTTCTTTTTTGGCAAGTTTAATTAATTCTTGTCGTCTTTCGCCGGAAAGTGGCGGCAAATTAATTTTAATTAGATTGCCTTCAAGATTGACGCTGACATTTAAATTTGAAGATTCAATGGATTTCAAAATTGCTGAACCAGCATTTTTGTCCCAAACCGAAATTTGAATTTCTCGTGGCGGAACAACACTAATCGACCCTAATTGTTTGATAACTAATTTCTGACCAAAATATTCCACCGGAATATCTTCAACTAACTTTGAACTCGGCCGACCACCCCGAATACCGGCTAATTGATCTTTAAGATGCTTTATGGCTTCATCAATTTTATTTTCAAAAATTTTTAGAATATCCATATTAATAGTTTTGAGTTATGAGTTATGAGTTTTTATTTACTCATTACTTATTACTTTACTTATCGTTTGCTTCCTATAATAACCCTGTCACCATTTAAACTAATAACCGAAATTTCTCTTCCGTTCAGTTCTGGTTCTAAAATCTGCCAACTTGAACCGTGATCGCAACTTCTATAAATTTTACCATTAGAGGCGGCAAAAATCTCTCCAGGGTTATCTTTAAAAGCCAAAGCAGAAATTTTTGGCTTTTCCACTGGTAAAGATTTAAAAACCTGCCACGTTTCGCCGTTGTTTAAAGATCTAATTAATCCATAATCTGTAGCAGCATAAAGCCCTTTAGAGGCCATTAAAAATTCATTAATTTTATTTGCGTTTCGGAACTCGTCTAAAAATTTCATCTTCTCAAAAGATTGACCGTTATTTTCACTTTTCCAAAAACCACCTGATTTAAGAGTTAAATAAATCGTCCCATCAGCCACTTTTAAATTAGTAATAGGTGAATTTAAAGTGGTCAAAAGCTGCACTTCATTATTTTTTAGAGAATAAAGAAGCACTTGTCCATTAGATAAACCCAAATAAAGATGATTGTTATAAATATCAAAGTCGTAAACTCTCTCATTATCAAACTCCAAAATTTTTTCTAAAGCGAAAAAATTGTCCTGACTCTTATAAATAAACCCTTTATTATTTTCAAAAACAGAAATGAAAGATTGATTGTTGGCAGCTGGATTAAATAATATTTTATAAACAATACTGTTAGAATTGATTTTGTGTTTTATATCTGAAAAGCTGTACCAGTTTAAGCCACCATCGCGGCTAACAAATAAACCATGGTTGGAACCGGCAAAAATTAATTCTGGATTTTGCGGAGAAGTTTTTATATCAAAAATATCTATTTTTTTATTAAAGTGAACAGTGGCACTAAAAAATTTAGCGCCATCAAATACATTAATAATATGTGTTTGTTCATTAAGCGAGGCTTTAAAACTGGAAAGGGTAGATCCTAAAAGATTATCAATGCCTAAATTAACGGCCAAAGGACCTTTTACAAAAAGATAAAGTAGACCTCCCCAAATTAAAACAACGACTATAATACCTCCACCTTTTTCCATAGTTAAATATAAGCAGCTAAAGAATCCTTCAGTGCCCTTAATTGCAAACGCTTATTTGTATTAAATTGTTTTATTAAAACCAAACGATTTAATGTTTCTTTTAATTGTCGAGAATTTTTTACTGGATTTTGCATTAGCCGACTAATTAAATTTTGAAAGAAATCATCAATTTGGTTGTCTTCAACAACTTTTTCTATAGATTCATATAGATCAATAGATTTATCAGCGTTAATCCGCGTTTTAGATCCGCGTTTATCCGCCTTTGGATAAAAATAAATTTTTTGAAGTCGTGAGCTTAAAGTCGGAAATAAACTATCGTGACTTCTCGCAATAAAAATAATTAAAGCTGACTCAGGTGGTTCTTCGACAATTTTTAAGGCGGCATTTTGGGCCTCAGGCGTTAAGCATTCTGCTTCTTTGATAATAGCCACCCTGCGGCCTGAATGCGTTGGTTTTTGCCAAAGAAAATACTTTAAAGATCTAATTTCGTCAATACCAATACCTTTTTTCTTCTTTAGCTGAGAGGTATTATCGTTTGAAATAATTAAGGTTTCTTTTAATAATTTAACCGGCTCTTCAAACACTCCATTTTCTAAAAAATTAGCCAGGGATTGAGCAAAAATAAATTTCTCCTTTTCGTCTCCGCCAAAAAAAAGATAAGCGTGAGACAGCTTATTATTTTCTATCAATCTTTTAAAATCTTCTTGAAGTTGTTTGTAGTTAAGCATTATAACAAACAGATATTAAATAGATATTTATAGATATTTACTCGCTATTGCTCGTGATATTAAACCTTCCACCTTTTCCTCCTTCCCTAAGACTTAGGGAAGGAGATTGGGAGGTAGGGTTAGTATCTATTAATATCTATTGATATCTATAAATGATATCTATAAATATCCGTTTCTATCTTTTATTTAACAATGTTCTCTTATAAACATCCAAATGGGTGAGTATTAGCCCTGCTCCTTTAGCGACACAGAAAAGAGGTTCTTCTGCCACATAGGTATTAACCCCTAAAATTTCCTTAAAAAATTCAGGCAAGTGAGCCAACTGCGCTCCACCGCCAGAAAGAATTATTCCTTTTTCCATTACATCAGCCACCAATTCCGCTGGTGTTTCGCTAAAGACATTTTGCACCGCTGAAGCAATATCAACAAGATAAGGATTTAAGGCCTCGGCTACCTCATTAGAATTAATGGTTAAATTTCTTGGTAGGCCTGAGGTTAAGTCTCTTCCTCTAATAGAAAATTCTAATTTATGTCTCGTAGAAAGCGCGGAACCAATTTCAATTTTTATTGTTTCCGCTGTTTGTTCGCCGATGGAAAGCGAATACTTCTTTTTAATATAATCCATAATTGCTTGGTCAAATTTGTTGCCCGCCACTCTTAAAGAAGCCCAAGAAACAATTCCGCCTAAAGCAATCACTGCCACTTCAGAAGTGCCACCACCAATATTAATAATCATATTCCCCGAAGGAGAATTAATTGGGATACCTGCGCCTAACGCAGCCAAAATTGGTTCGCGAACTACATGGGCCTCTCGGGCACCGGCTTCTTTAGCAGCATTAATTACTGCTCGCCGTTCAGTTTGGGTGATACCAGCCGGCACGGAAATCACTACATCAGGCTTAAAAATATTTAAACTGCCACAGGCTTTAGAAATAAAATATTTTAGCATTGCCTTGGTAATGTAATAATCAGCAATTACCCCATCTTTTAATGGTTTGTAAGGTACGATATCTGCTGGTGTACGCCCGACCATTTCTTTTGCTTCTTTGCCCACAGCCAAAACTGAATTGTCAGGCAAGCTTAAGGCGACAATCGTTGGTTCATTAATAATAAATCCGCGTCTTGGCACAAAGACAATAGTATTAGTAGTTCCTAAATCAATACCAATTTTCCTTGTAAACATATTTATTAGAAACAATCAGTTTCTATTAATATCGCGAAGTCCCGAAAATCTTCGAAAGGCGAAGCCTGAGGATAGATTTTCGCGATCCCGTACTGTCCGCGATGAGAGTATTACTAAACCTTACATTCGGAGATTACGGGATCCTCGCAACTGTATCCGCTCAGTCTTTGACTTCGCGGACAGTTGCGGGACAAATATCTATAAGTATCAAGATACTAATAGATATTAATTGATACTAATAGATATTATTAGTTGTCTATTCTTTTTATGTCAGCACCTAATAGCCTCAGTCTTTCATCCAGCCTTTCATACCCTCTGTCAATCTGATAAATATTATCAATTTCTGTTCTTCCAGAAGCGATTAAAGCAGCGATAATTAAAGCCATTCCCGCCCGCAAATCAGGGCTCACCAATTGCCGACCATAAAGTTTAGTAGGGCCATTAACCACTACCCGATGCGGATCAGCCATTATAATATTAGCGCCCATCTGCGTCAACATATCGGTAAAAAGTAAACGCCTGTCATAAATAGTTTCATGAATTAAACTAGAGCCGTGGGCTTGAGTCATTAATACAGTATAAGGAGACTGAAGGTCGGTGGCAAATCCCGGATATTCATGAGTCGTTACATCGCAAGCCAATAATTTTTTTGCTGGTTTTATTAAAACGCTATCTTTAGTTAAAGAATAATTTACTCCTATTTTATCAAATAAAGTCCAAAGTGCCTCGAGGTGATTAGGCTGACAATTTTTTATTAAAACCTCGCCGCTATTTGAGGCCACTGCTAGCATCGCAAAAGTGCCAGCCTCGATTCGATCAGGAATAATTTTATATTCTCCTCCTTTTAGCTTTTTTATTCCTTTAACACTAATCGTTGATGTGCCGGCTCCTTTTATTTTAGCGCCGCAACCATTAAGATACTCGGCTAAACTAACAATTTCTGGTTCCATGGCACAATTTTTCAAAATCGTTTCTCCTTCAGCAAAAACTGCTGTCATCATTAAACTTTCAGTAGCCGTGACACTAATTTTCGGAAAAAAAATATTAGCACCTCTTAATCTCTTAACAGTTAAATAATAATAGTCTTGTCCGCACTCGTGTCGAAAAATTTTAACTTTAGCACCCATTTTTTGAAAGCCATTTAGAAATAAATCAATTGGCCTGGCTCCTGCGCCAATAACGCAGCCACCTGGATGAGGAAAACGAACCTTTCCGTAAATCGCCAATATCGGCCCAACAAACATAATTGAAGCCCGAAACTTATTTACTAAAGAAGCTGGCAGATCAAGAGATTTTTTGCCGTTAAATTTTATTTCATAAACCCCCTTTTTAATTTTTTTTACTTCGCCACCTAAACTAATCAACATTTCCTGAGCCCTAAAAACATCTTCTATTTCAGGCACATTAAAGAGCTTAATAGGTTCTTGGGTTAAAAGACTAACAGGAAAAATTTTTAAAGCAGCATTTTTTGAGCCAGAAACAGTAATTTCTCCTTTTAATGGTTTCCTGCCTTGAATAATAAACTTTGCCATCCAGGTAGTAGAAATTCGACTTATCAAGTCGAATTTCACTTAATAAATTTGACCTTATATCTAACTTCCAGATAGTGAAATTCTTTAGATTTATTTTTATTCGCCTTTGGCGAATCTGTCGAATTTTCACTACCTGGCATTAATTCCAATAATACAGATTTTATTGAAAAATTCAAGAGAAAAAGATATGATGTAAGTTATAAGTTGTAGGTTGTAAGTTAAATTAACTATGACTCTAAGAACTCGTCGGATTATTTTTTATACCTTTACTCTTTTATTTATCATCGTTGGCCTCGGAGTAGTTTTTTACTCTCAGGGTTGGCGAATAAATATTCAAAATTGCAAGATTAAAAGCTTGCCCCGTAGCGAAGATTTACTTCTGCTTCGGGGATTGAAAGATTGCAGGGTTGCTTTTCAGAAAACTGGAGCGATTTTTATTGAAACTCAACCTAAAGGCGTAGTGATAAAAATTGATGAAGAAACTTTTAAAGATAAATCAGGTTTAATTCAGAGTGGTACCTTAATCAGCAATCTTTTACCAAAAACTTATCGCCTTAAAGTAGAAAAGAGCGGTTATTTGCCCTGGGTAAAAAATGCATTAGTTAAATCAAGTTTAGTAACAGAATTTCCTAAAATAGTTCTTATACCTGAAAAAATTGAAAAAAAACTAGTGATTCTCCCTAAAACAATAAATAATTTTTGGTTGAATTCTCAACAAAAAATCGTCTTTAAAAATAAAGAAAATCTTTACTTTTACCCCAGTCTAGCTGAAACAGAAGAAAAAATTTTAATTCAACCGAATAAATTAAAAGGCGACGAATTTATTAGCTGGAGCGAGGATAACAATAAAATAATTGTCCGCGATTCAAAAAACCAAACCTACTATCTTTATGAAATTAATAATCTTTCAAAGACATTTAATATTAATGCCACTTTCAACAATTTTAAAAAAGCAAGTATTGAAGAAGTTGCCTTTTATCCTTTGGAATCAAACAGATTAATTATCAGAGACAAAAACGACTTTCTTTATATTTTAGATACTAATCGTTTCCAATTAGAAAACATTACTAAAGAACCGGTTCTTAACTGGAAAATCAAAAGCCCCAATCTTTACTACATTAAAAAAACGCGGAACACACGCGGATCAGATCAGCGAGTGATCCGCGGATCCCTCGCGGATCAGCGAGAATCCGTGTATATATTGGTTTCTTTTAATTTAATAACAAAAACTAATAATTTTAATGTTGAATTACCTTCTCAATTAATTAATCAAGAAATATTAGAGATTAATGCTTCCGGCAATAAAATAGCTTTGCTCACCAAAAATGGCAGCCTTTATCTTTTTAACCAGATAACTCAAAATTTTAATCAAATCGCTCATTCGGCTGAAAAATTTATTTTTTCTCCAGATAATAAAAAAATTGCTTTTTTAGATAAAGACGGAAAATTGAACATCTACTTTTTAGAAGATTATCAAAGAGGCATTCAGAAAAAAGCCGGCGAAGTAATTGGATTAAATCTTTATGAGGGGCTCGCGGTTAAAAACATTTTTTGGTATAAAGATTCCCATCATTTGTTTGTAGATTATTTGGACAGTGATGGGATTAAAAAAGTTGATTTTGTGGAAATAGACGACCGTCCGCCGATAAATAAATACACTCTTTTTGAAGGAGTTTCTGATTTCTATTATGAGCCGATTTCAAATCGGCCTTACTTCGTTAAAGAGAGCAAGCTTTATTTTATTGAATTTTAAAATTAAAAGGCCAATTTTAACTATCGTAATTTAGCTATTTATAAGTTCTGGCTTTATTTAAAAACCAGCTGTGTTATAATTTAATTAATGAAAAACTTAATTGAAATAATTAAGGAAGCAGAGGTAAATAAAATCGCCATTGGGCATTTTAATATTTCGGATATTGCTGGTTTAAAAGCGGTTTTTGAAGCGGCTTACAAACTACAGCTTCCTATAATAATAGGTGTGTCTGAGGGAGAAAGAAATTTTATTGGTGTAAGACAGATAGCGGCTTTAGTAAAGAGTTTAAAAGAAGAGTATAGTTATCCGATTTTTTTGAACGCTGATCATACGAAGTCATTAGAAAACATTAAAAAGGCGATTGAAGCAGGTTTTGATATGATAATGTTTGACGGAAGTGAGTTGCCATTAGAAGAAAATATTAAAAAAACAAAAAGTGTTGTTGAATATGTAAAAAGTATCAATCCAGAGCTTTTGGTTGAGGCTGAACTCGGCTACATTCCTGGCACATCTACCATATTAAAAGAAATTTCTAAATCTATCAGCGTTAATCAGCGTACTCATCAGCGTCAATCAGCGTTTCTTGAGCAAGGGGATTTAACGAAGCCGGAAGAGGCAGCACAATTTGTTAAAGAAACAAACATTGATTTATTGGCTCCAGCAGTAGGCAACATTCACGGCGTTGTAACGCAGACTAACGCAGACACCACACAGACCAACACGGACTATACACGGACCAACACAGAAATAAGTCCGCAAAAGTTCGTGTCCAGTCCGCGTGAGTCAACGTTGAGTCAGCGTGAATCTGTTTCTATGATATATATGAACCCCTCTTTAGATATTCAACGAATCAGAGATATTAAGAGAGCGGTTGAAATTCCTTTAGTGCTTCATGGTGGTTCGGGCATTAAAGATGGAGAGATTTTAGCAGCTATTGACGCCGGCATTTCAATCATTCATATTAATACCGAACTGCGTTTGGCTTGGCGAAAGGCGTTAGAGGAAGCATTTAAGGAAAAACCTGAAGAAATTGTGCCCTATAAATTATTGCCTAAGGCAGTTGAAGAAATTAAAAAAGTAGTGGAGAAGAAATTGAGATTATTTAATAGGTCGATATGATCCAAACTGTAATTACCCTCAGCATTAATCAGTAAAAATCAGCATTAATCAGCGTTCAAAAGACTATAGCCGCTGATTTGTGCTGATGAAGGCTGATTTATGCCGATAGTCAAACCAAGCATGGAATTACAAGTTCAAAAACGCGAAATATTTGGCAAAAAAGTTAAAGCCTTAAGAAAACAAGGTTTTATTCCCGCTGAACTTTATGGCCATGGCGTTGAAAATATCCATTTAAGCGTTCCGGCTAAAGATTTTTTAAAAATTTTTAAAGAAGCAGGTGAAAGCACAATAATAAATCTCAACTTTGAAAATAAAAAGTTGCCGGTTCTTATTCATGATGTAGCAGTTGACCCGATAAATGATCAAATTATTCATATTGATTTCTATCAAATAAAAATGGATGAAAAGATTACTACTTCGGTTCCTTTGGAATTTATCGGTGAAGCGCCGGCGGTCAAAGAAAAAGGAGGTATTTTAGTGAAGGCGATGCAGGAAATAGAAATTGAAGCCCTACCTGCCGATTTACCGGCTAGTATTAAGGTTAATCTTAACGATCTTTCTGAAATTGGGAAAAGTATTTATGTGAAAGACCTTCAGGTAACTAAAGGACTGAAAATTCTAGTTGAGCCGGAAACAGTAGTAGCGACAGTAATTGAGGCAGCTAAAGAAGAAGTCGAAGAAAAACCTATCACTGTTGAAGAAGTAAAAGTAGAAGGAGAAGAGAAGAAAGAAATGAGTAATGAGAAATGAGTAAATTTATACCTCATAACTCAGTACTCATTACTCAAAACTTTGTCAAATGAAGCCACGTCTTATTATTGATATTAATAAAAAACAAAGTAAAACGCTTAATTTAAGCGCTCAAAAGGTAATCGTTATTCCTCTTAAAAACTTAATTCAACTGATATTTATTTTATTGATTATTTTTTCTTTTGTTTTTGGCTCAGCCGCTGCGCCAACTTTCAGCGGTGCTTTAGCGGCTCAAACCAATACCGAGGAACAAAGAAAAATTTTAGAAGACCAACTCGCTCAATTAGAAAAGGAGATTGATCAGTATGAAGCACAAATCGAAAATTATAAAAAACAAGGCAAAAATCTTCAATCTGAAATAAAAAAATTAGAAGCCCAAATTGCTAAGTTAAACCTTCAAATAAAAGCCATTAATCTCACCCTTAGTAAGCTTGATGCCGAAATTAATTCTACCGAAGCTCAAATCAGGCAAACGGAAAGCGATATTGATTTTAATAAAAAAAATTTGTCTCAAGCCCTCCAACTACTTTACGAGAATGATAAACAAAGTTTAGTGGAAATTCTTTTTAAAAATCCTAAATTATCAGATTTTTTCGCTGATTTAAACAATCTTTTAGCCATCCAAGATAATATAAGATTAGTAATTATAAAAATCGCTGAGGATCGCCAAAAATTAGTAGACCAAAAAGAAGTTTTAGCCTTGCAGCGGGAAGATGCGGCTGCTCTTAAAGAATATCAAGCGAATCAAAAAGCCCTAATTCAAAAAACTCAAGCAGAAAAAACTAATCTTTTAAAAATTACCAAAGGCAAGGAAGCAGAGTATCAAAAAATTTTAATTGAAAAGAAAAAGACCGCCGCGGAAATCAGAAAACAAATCTTTAAATTATTAGGCGGCGGAGAACTGGAGTTTGGCGATGCTTATCAATTGGCAAAAATGGCAGAAAAAGCCACTGGCGTGCGGGCGGCTTTAATTTTAGCGGTACTCGATAGAGAATCAGCCTTAGGTAAAAATGTCGGTCAATGCGACTATAAAACCGCGATGCATCCGACGCGCGATATACCGATATTTTTACAGATAATCAAAGAATTAAATTTAGAGAAAAATTTGGAGTCAGGAATCATAAAAGTTTCTTGTCCTAATGCTGACGGCGCTTATGGTGGAGCGATGGGACCAGCCCAATTTCTCCCCTCTACCTGGAATCGTTATAAAGATCGGATAGCAGAGATTACTGGTAATAATCCACCTTCGCCTTGGCGGAATGCCGATGCTTTTGTTGCCACTGCTTTGTTTCTTAAAGATGCTGGCGCTGGACCAGGCGCTTCTTTGGCCGATGAAAAAAAAGCCGCGGCTAAATATTATGCTGGTTCACGTTGGAATTATTATTTATCAACTTATGGCGCAAGAGTAATTGCTTTAGCCCAGAAGTTTGAAGAAGACATCGCCATTTTGGGTTCATAAATCAACAAATAACGAATCTGTACGCTTTTGCGAAGTAAATCCTCGGAGGGTTTATATACGAATTCGCGAATTCGTATATTCGTAAATTCGTAATTTATTCGCTATTCGCTGATTCAAAAGCTTTAATAATTGGTTCAAGTTCTCCGTCTAAAATTTTCTCAATATTATGGAATTTTTTGCCAATCCGATGATCAGTAATACGGTCGTCAGGAAAATTATAAGTTCTAATTTTTTCTGCTCGTTCTGCACTGCCGATTTGTTCGCGACGAAGAGTGCCTAATTTTATTTGTTCTTCGATTTGCTTTTGCTCATAAAGTTTAGCGCGTAAAATATTAAGCGCTGTTTGGCGATTAGCATACTGCGAGCGGCCAGCCTGAGAAGAAACAACAATGCCAGTTGGTTTATGTAAAATTCTCACTGCTGTTTCTACTTTATTGACATTTTGGCCGCCCGGACCAGAGGAACGAAAGAAAGAAATTTCTAAATCAGAGGGGTTAATTTGAATTTCTTTTTCTTCTACTTCAGGAATAATTGCCACCGAAGCAGTGGAGGTATGAATTCGGCCAGACTTTTCTGTTTTAGGAATTCTTTGGACGCGATGCACGCCTGCTTCGTTTTTCAAAATCTCGTAGAGATTTTGCCCTGAGCTTGTCGAAGGGTCCTCAATTTCAGCCACAAACGTTTTGTAGCCACCTAGTGGTGTTTGATTAAAATCAACAATGCCAAATTTCCAGCCGCGACGAGTAGCATATTTTTGATACATTCTTGCGAGGTCGCCGGCAAAAATCGCTGCTTCATCGCCACCGGCTCCGGCGCGGATTTCTAAAATAACTTTGTTCGACATATTTTTATATCTTGTGATTAGCAAATTAACTTCTAAATTGTAGCGCAAAATCAACCAAATTTCAAGGCGAGCATTGAACCCCCTTTGTTTACTTGATTTTCGTTTCTTACTATTTTTTTCTTATAGATTTTAGAATAAATTAGATTCTAGTAAATTCTAGAATTAGTAAATTCTCGAATAAGATTATAAGATTAATAGTAGATTCTAGAATAGGATTTATCAGAATGTTGTGCTATAGCACAACAGCGCAACATTGAAGTAAAATTAAGGTATAATTAATTGCGTATTATGAATAAAAAACAATTAATAAATCTGCCATCAATTAGCGAATATTCTTCTCGCAGGGAATGGGAGAATGCGTGTTGGTTTAAAATAATAAAATCGGAGGAATTGTTGAAATTGTTGACGACTTCTCATGAGCGCCACAATTTGGTAATGCGAGCCGCTACTTTAAAAGAGCTTATATCAGGAAAGGGACCCAGACAAATAAGCAGAGAACTTTTTATTTCTTCGCAAACCATTAACGTTATTAAAAAAGCAATGACTGAAAATAAGTATAGGAGTTATTTAGAGAGAAGTAAGAAAGAAGGAAAGAAAAAAGAATATAGCATCGATCGCAGGCCCGTTAGAAAATTGCCCAAGGGGAGACCAAAGCGCACAAAATATGGAACGATTTACATGTCTTAATAAGCGTTGTGATATAGCACAACACTCTAATTTCTTAAAAATAACAAAGACAATACAGCGACCTAATTTAAATTGGTTAAATTAAAAAAAGGGCTGTTTGGCCGCCTTAATTTAATTATTATTTTTTAGATTTTTTAACCGCTTTCTTTTCTGATTTCTTCCTAATTGGACTTTTTAAAGCTCTTTCTTTTCTCGCTTTAAATTTTTCCACCCTGCCGGCAGTGTCAATTAATTTTTCTTTACCGGTATAAAATGGATGGCATTGGCTACAAATTTCAACCTGAATTTCTGGTTTCGTTGAGCCAACAGTAAAAGTAGCGCCGCAGGCGCAGCGAACTTTGGCATTAGGATAATATTGAGGATGAATATCTTTTTTCATTTTGTAGAAGCTGATTTACGCTGATAATTACGCAGATTGACGCTGATTTTTCAGCATACTCATCGGCGTAGGTTCAGCGTTTTCAGCGTATTTCCGCGTACTCATCCGTGTTGCTCTGCTTCTATAAAAATAGCATTGTTTTTCTCTCTTGACAATAGTTTACTGATTTCTATAATGATAAATGTATTTCAGAAATTGGCAAGTTCTTTGAAAATTAAAAATAGTCGAGTCAGAATTTTTTTAGTTGTCCCAATTTTGTTACACGGATTCACACGGATATAGGTCGCCTGCGGGCGACTACACGGATTAACACGGATATTTTTATCTGTGTTTATCCGTGTTCTTATCAGTGTGTATCTGTGTATTTTTGAGAGTTTGATCCTGGCTCAGGATGAACGCTGGCGGCGTGGATAAGGCATGCAAGTCGAGCGATGCCGATGCTTCGCATCGGCACACGGATAAACACGGATAGAGGCGCCTTCGGCGCAACACGGATAAACACGGATAAAAATAATATCCGTGTCAATCCGTGTGGCGAGCGAAGCGAGCGTAATCAGTGTAAATCAGTGTGCCGCTGCGGAGCAGCGGCATAGCGGCGAACGAGTTAGTAATACCTTGGTAACCTACCCCCGAGATGGGGATAACCCATCGAAAGATGGGCTAATACCCAATAGTCTGGTAATCGATTAGTGAATGAAAGATTATTGAATATTTCGAAATTCGAAAATCGTTAAAGAAAATTAGAAAATTGTTTTGAGAGGCGAAGAAAAAGAAATTTGTTTTTCGCTTTTCCGTTTTCGATACCACTTTCGATTTTCGACTTTCTAATTTCTTTTATTTACTAATCGGTTACCAGTAAAGGAGCAATCCGCTCGGGGAGGGGCCTAGGCCCTATCAGCTAGTTGGTGAGGTAATGGCTCACCAAGGCTATGACGGGTAGGGGGGCTGAGAGGCTGTTCCCCAACGACGGCACTGAGACACGGGCCGTACACCTACGGGTGGCAGCAGTCGAGAATATTGGTCAATGGGCGAAAGCCTGAACCAGCGACGCCGCGTGCGGGAAGAAGGCCTTCGGGTTGTAAACCGCTTTTTATTCCGAGAAAGTCTAACGCACCTCACTGCGTTCGGTGCCACGGATTTATACTGATTAAACTGATTTATATTGATAAAAATATCCGTATTAATCAGTGAACGCAACCGAGCATAGCGAGGTGCGTTAGATTGATAGTAGGAATAGAATAAGGGGTTGCTAACTCTGTGGATCCAAAAAGGATTAGGCGCAGAGTTCCGATGGTAACATCGGATAGGAAAATCTCGCTATATGCTGGGAACTCTATTTAGGTCCGCTGAATTCCTGATTAAAATATCAGGGATTTCTTGATAGAATTAAAATATCAGGACGCCTAGATAGACAATCAGCAGGAAACCCGATCGAAATTTCGAAATATCGATATGTCGATTTGGGGCTCCTCAGAGACTATACGCGAGACCCCCGATATAAGTCGGGGTGATGATATAGTCCAGTTAAATTCGTATGAGCGAAGAAATAAGAGCAATTATTGTTGGACTAGTTTTAGGCGATGGCTATTTAACTTCATTGGTTGGTAAAAGCAATAGGTCAAGAGTTGATATAAAAGGCGATAATAAAAATCTGTCATATCTTAAATGGTTGCATTCAAAACTTAAGCCCTTAGGAGTTTCAAAATTGAAACCAAAGAAAAATTACCATCAGCATCGCTTTTACACCAAAACGACTAAAGAAATTGGAGAGTTAAGAAAAATATTTTACCCAAAGGGAAAGAAAACTATCCCCAAAAATATAAAAGATTTTCTTAACAACCCTTTAACTTTAGCGGTTTGGTATCAAGATGATGGTAATTTAGATTGTCGAAGTAAATATCATTACAATGCTATGTTTGCTACTTATTGTTTTTCGCTCAACGAATGTAAGCTACTTGCGGAAGCATTAAGAGAAAATTTTAATCTTGATGTTAGAGTTAGAGTATGTAAGTGCCAGATGCGCGGAAAAGTGCGCTGGCGTTTATATGTTGCTTCTCAAAGCATGGAAAAATTTATCAATTTAATAAAACCATACATCTGTCCATGCTTTAAATATAAAATTCGCAAGTTTAACTAGCCAGCAGCAGCGGTAATACAGAGACCCCGAGCGTTATCCGGATTTATTGGGCGTAAAGCGCGGGTAGGGGGTTTTCTAAGTCCAATGTTAAATCTCAGGGCTCAACCTTGAGGCCGCATTGGATACTGGAAAACTAGAGGGCGCCAGAGGTAGATGGAACAGCCGGTGTAGGGGTGAAATCCGTTGATATCGGCTGGAACACCCAAGGCGAAGGCATTCTACTGGGACGTTCCTGACCCTGAGCCGCGAAAGCGTGGGGAGCAAAAAGGATTAGATACCCTTGTAGTCCACGCCCTAAACGATGTCCACTAGCTATTGGGAGTGTCGACCCTCTCAGTGGCGAAGCTAACGCGTTAAGTGGACCGCCTGGGAAGTACGGCCGCAAGGCTAAAACTCAAAGGAATAGACGGGGACTCGCACAAGCGGTGGAGCATGAGGTTTAATTCGACGATAAGCGAGGAACCTTACCAGGGCTTGAAATCCTAGCGAAGATTGTCCGAAAGGATGATCGTCTTTCAAGGACGCTAGGACAGGTGCTGCATGGTTGTCGTCAGCTCGTGTTTTGAGATGTTCCCTTAAGTGGGGTAACGAGCGCAACCCTCGTCAGCTGTTACAAGTGTCAGCTGAGACTGCCCTCTTTCGGGGGAGGAAGGTGAGGATGACGTCAAATCCGCATGGCCCTCTGATGCCCTGGGCGACACTCATGCTACAATGGCCGGTACAATGGGTCGCTAAGGCGCAAGCCGGAGCCAATCCCATCAAAGCCGGTCCCAGTTCGGATTGAGGGCTGCAACCCGCCCTCATGAAGCCGGAATCGCTAGTAATCGCGCATCAGCCATGGCGCGGTGAATACGTTCTCGAGTCCTGTACTCACCGCCCGTCACACCAAGGGAGCCGGGAGTACCTAAACTCCGACCTCGGTCGGAGCAGGGTAAGCTCGGTGACAGGGGTGAAGTCGTCTCGA
>Ga0272448_1001873_pt1 | contig 27559 bp, 24 predicted proteins | sample YNPCB0191_FD_202220 | JGI IMG/M metagenome (GOLD analysis project Ga0272448, IMG submission 202220) | Hot spring sediment microbial communities from Yellowstone National Park, WY, United States - YNP-CB-019-1 | ecosystem: Environmental > Aquatic > Thermal springs > Hot (42-90C) > Sediment... | reverse complement strand
AGGGAATGATGAGACTGCTGGTTAAATCAAAATCCTTTTTAATATCTGAACTTAATTCTTCAGAAAAAACGGGTTTATGTTTTTGTTGGATATAGGAGACTATCCCTGAGTCAAAAGAAAGCTTAAGGGGAAAATTTAAGAAACTATCCTTTGTTTTGTAAAGATACTTCTGGGTTAATTCCTTATAATTTTTATCCGCTAAATAGATACAGCAGAATTCCACTTTCATTACTCTTTTTATCCTTAGGACAATGAGTTTAAGCAGTCTTTCTAAATCCTTTATCAGAGTCAATTTTGAAGAGAGTTCCCTTAAAGTATTTTGATAGCGAATCTGGTCTTGAAGGATAACGATCTCTGCTTGCCGGCGAAGAAAATTATAGATAAATACGCCTAAAGTAGCCAAAATCCCCATAAGCAGAGTAGGAAACCACCAGAAATTCGTATGAATGAATTTAGGGGCAATCCAGAAAGGAATAAAGACTACAGGAAAATAAACCAAAGCAAAAATACCGGCACGGGTGAGGGCAACTCTAATATCCATTAAGCGGTATTTGACGATGGCATAGGAAATAAAAGGTGCGCCAAAAGAAATTGTTATATTAAGAAAAGGTGGGAAATAAGGGATGCGATACCAACATAGATAGTTTGTCCAGCCACCAAAAAAACCAATTATAGTTCCTAATATAACATATTTAATCTGCTCCCTAAAAATACCACTACTTCTTGATAATGTTTTAAAAATCAAAAAATAAGAATAAATAAGATTAATGAAAAAATGAAGCAAATGAATAGGAAACAACTTACCGGGTAAAAGCCAATACGGAAAAACTAAAAAAGGACCTCCTTTTAATGCATAAAGGGGTGTATAAACAGTAAATGCGATAATGAAAGCTATTAGATAGTTTAACAAAAGAAGTATTTTATTTCTCTTTTTTCGAATAAAAATCAAAACAAAATGGGTAAAAGTAGCAGGTATAAAAATAACCCCAATCATACATGTTCTCATATAAAAATCAGCTAATTGTAAATTTTTAGTTGATAACCAAAGATAATAAAAGAATGACCACTGAGCTATAGAAAACAAAAAGATAGAAAATGATCTATTCAAATTTGATTTAGGATTTTTAAAAAGCACAAATAAAGCATAAGAAAGTGTAACAACAAAATTTATGAATGCAGAAAAGATATAATAATTCAACGGTATATTTTGTAATATCCTCATAACACTTCTTTATTTTTTGTTTTTCTTAACATAAAATAATAAATATACTCAAACTCATCTGAATTTATAGAAAGAGAAAATCCAGAAATTCCAGAATCATAAAATAGCTCCACAACTTCATCTTTATTTCTAGATACAAACTTCCAATCGCAAGCCCAATCTGGTGGAACAGCTGGAAATGCCTTTTCTTTATTTTTATGAGTTAAAATAAGCATTCCGTTTTTCTCTAAAAGTTGATACATTACATATATTAATTTTTGTAAAGCAACATTAGGTAAATAATCAATTAAACCTATACTATAAATTAAATTTTGTTTATTTAAGGATTTTGTAATCGATCTATTTCTAATCACATTCATAATGTTTTCTTTTATAAATTTAAACTTTATATTATTTTTTTTAATAGTTAACGGGGAAAGAGCATCCTTTGAAAATTTTAAAGCTTCTTTATCCCAATCAAGACAAGTAAATATAATAGACTTTTTTGTATTCAAATTTGGAAGCAATTCTCTAATTTCTCGACAAGAACCGCAAGCGATATTCAAAATATTAATTCTATTTAAATTTTCTTTATTAATATAATCTCTAAGTATTTCTCTTAACCGATCCTTACGAATTCTTACTGCTATTGCATACTGACTTTTTAAAAAATAGTTATCAAAATAAGCACCTATATTTTTTGAAATTGGTCTATTATCATAAATTAATTCTAACAATTTATAATCTCCAGGATAACCACAGGGTTTTTCGTATGCCCGTTTTAAAATTATGCTTTTATAAATCCAAGGACCTACTAATTGTCTAAACTTATCTTTTACTTTTCTTATAATATGTTTATCAGAAATTGATTCTTCTAACTGATATCCACATTCTAAAATCTCAGTATTTAGCCGATCCAATTTATCTTGTAATTTTTCAGAGTCTACTTTCTTTTTGAGTATTTGTGAGTTAAGTTCATCAATTTCATTTAAATAATCCAATACTTTTTTAATAAAAAAAATAGAAATCTGTTCCCTTATTTGAGGTACCTCAATTTCATTCAATAATTCCTTAATTTGATCTTTAATCCATTCTTTCTTCAATATATTTGACTGCATCTCTTACCCTTTTTATATTTTTCATATCATCTTCTTTAATTTCTATATTAAATTTATCTTCAATCTCAAACATCAATTCAATTGCCTTAAATGAATCCATCCCTAAATCCTCAATAAGTCTTTTCTCAGGGGTTATAGCTTCTCTTTTTATCCCTAATTCTTCAGAAAGAATCTCTTTTACCTTTTCCTCTATTTCTTTTCTATCCATTATTGGTTAATTTCGTTAATTTCGTTGAGTTCGTTATTTTCGTTAATTTCGTTTTTTTTACTTCCTAACTCACCTAACTTGCCTAACTTGCCTAACTCCCTAAACTCAACCTTCCTCTTTCCAATCTGCTTCCTTAAATAAAAATTCTAAAACTCTCTGAAACATATTTTCATCTTGAGGGATATTTTCCTTTTTAGCAATCTGATTAAAGATAACTTCTAAACGCGCCTGCCTTTCTGCTTCAGGATTTAGTTCTTCTTCTAACTGGCTTTCCTTCTTCTCAATCTCCTCTGTAGATAATCCTTTTAGGATAAGGTCTAATTTTACCTGCCTTAAAAGATAATCCCTTTTTCTTTTAACTAAGGCTTGAGGAACTTTAAAATCCGTTTCTTTTAAAAGGTATTCTAATATACAATTCCGCATGCTTTGATACCTCTGATTTTCTTTCTGAACAAAAATTTGCTTTTCAATAGAATTCTTCATCTCCTCTAAATTAAGATAACCTAAACTGCGCGCAAAATTATCATCTATCTTTTCTATATTTCTTTCTTTGGCTATCCTTCCCAGATATTCCTCTATTTCTTTCTCGCAGACATTTATTTTTTGGTAAGCAAGTTTAATCTTACGATAATTCTTTAGATTAATCTCTGGAAAAATCTCAACTTCTACTTTAAAAGATAAACTATCCCTTTCCAATTTTATATCGTAAATATCCGGATAATCGATCACCTCTAAATTACTTTTTTCTATCGCCTCTTGATAAATTTTAGGTAAAAGTTCATCTAATACTCTCTGATTTGCCTCATTGCCATAATGCTTTTCTAAAATATTTAAAGGGACATAACCCGCTCTAAAACCAGGTACTTTTGCTTCTTTATTAATCTGTGCAAATACCTCCGCAAATTTTTTCTTTACCGCCTCGCTATCCGCCTCAATATAAAGTTGAATTTTTGTAGAATCGATCTTTTTGGTCTCTATTTTCATTTTTACATCCTGAATTTTTCTCCTAAATAGATCTCCCTTGCCTTGGGATCATTAATTAAATCAGAAGCGGTACCGGAAATGAGTATCTTTCCTTCCGCAATTAAATAAGCACGGTCAGTAATGGAAAGGGTTTCTCTTACATTATGATCCGTAAGCAAAATACCCAATCCTTTATCTTTTAATTCCTTAATAATCTGTTGGGTTTCACTTACTACAATGGGATCTATCCCTGAGAAGGGTTCATCTAAAAGTAGAAAAGATGGCTCGGTAACCAATGCACGGGTAATCTCTAATCTCCTCCTTTCTCCACCGGATAGTGTATATGCTTTATTTTTTGCCAAATGGGCAATCTTTAACTCCTCCAAAAGCATATTTAGTCTTCTTTTTCTTTCTGTTCTACTTAAAGGTAAAGTTTCTAAAATCGCCATTATATTTTCCTCAACGGTCAATTTCCTAAAGATAGAAGGTTCCTGCGGCAAATATCCAATTCCAAATTTTGCCCGTTTATGGATAGAAAGTGCGGTAATATCCTGATTATCAAAAATAATCCTTCCTTTGGTCGGTTTAATTATCCCTACAATCATATAAAAGGTGGTAGTCTTTCCTGCTCCATTAGGACCTAAAAGCCCTACAATCTCTGACCTTCTTACTTCTAAATTTAGACCTTTAACTACGGGTCTGGCATCGTAATATTTAGTGAGGTCTTTAGTTTCCAGAAGTTGCATTTTTTGTCTTCAGTTCTTCAGGATAAATAATTAAGCGGGGGCTTCCCTTTAAAACTATCTTTTTATCCTGCGGTTGATAAACCGCCTCGTTACTAAAAGAGATATTATCCCCTCTGATAATCCGCACATTACCCGAAGCAAGGATATTTTTTATCTGAGTCTCTGAACCAGAAGTTTGTGTTTTTTTAATGGATTCTTTTAAAAATTCCACTTCTAAACGGTCACAGTAAATCTGAATATCTTCCTTTACTACTTTAACATTATTATAAAATATAGCGATGTTTTTATCGTAATCGATTTCCATTGGACCATCGCAAGTAATAGTGATTCTCTCAGTAGGATTAGAACTTAAAATATTTTCATCTTTTGGACTAATCTGAACAGAGACTTCCTTCTCTAAACTTATCTTTTTTAAATCGGTATGGGCAAAGGCACCCAAAGCAGAAGCAATAATGTTGTTGCGTTTAATATCAACTCTATCCTTTGTAGAGATCACCTGCTGGGTTCTATCCCAATCTAAGGTTTCGGTAGTAAGACTGCCGCCTTTGCTCGTCGTAATTATTACATCTTTTTTCAGACTTAAAAAACCACTCGTCTTATTAAAATCTGCTTCCTCTGCTTTTAATTGAACATCCTCTTCATCACGGTAGAGTTTTGCGGATAAATTTTTTATCTTTATATTCTCAGAAAATATATCTGCAGATTTTCCGGAAATTTCCCAGGATTTTTTACCTTTATCAGAAAAACCTGAGAGATTAAAATCAGAAAGTTGTTGCTCTGTCTCTTCTGCAATTAAATTATAAGTTAAACTTAAAAAGAGAAAAAAAAATAAAATGCTAGCCTTCATTAAATCTCGTATTCTTTAACTAAAGCCTCCCAAACTCCCTTTGCTTTTAAGATAATCTCCGCTATTTCCCTTACCGCGCCTTTTCCTGCTTCTTTTAAAGTAATGTAATGGGCTAATGATTTTATCTCTGAACAGGCGTTAAATACCGCCACCCTAAATCCCACTCTCTTCATCAAGCCCAAATCTACCAGATCATCACCGACAAAACAGATCTCCTCAGGTTCTACCTTAAATCTCTTTAAAACTTTATCTAATATAGAGGTTTTAGGTGAAACATTTTCAAATACCGCTTCTACCTGCATATCGCGTGCACGTGGTTTAATTGCTGAAGAGCCTTTTGCAGTAACAAGCACAGTGGGGATGCCTGCTTTCTTTAAGAGATAAACTCCCATCCCATCATGAACATAAAAGAATTTTATCTCTCTACCTTTAGAATCGTAGATAATCCTTCCATCGGTTAAAACCCCATCCACATCTAAAAGCAACAACTTAACTTTTTTTGCCTTCTCAATAATCTCATTATCCATTTAAATTAAACCCACCTTTAAAAGATCCTGTATATCCAAAACCCCTACTACCTTTTTATCCTTATCGATTACCGGAATTTCATCTATCCTTTTTTCTTTTAAAATCCTTCCTGCCTCCACCGCCAGCATATTAGCATTTATAGTAATAGGATCTTTGGTCATTACCTCTTTTACTTTTCTTTTAATTAAATCAGGATCTTTTTCTAAATGCCGACGCAAATCTCCATCCGTAAATATACCTTTTATCCTTCCTTTCTCATCCACGACAGTTGCAGAACCTGCCCTTGCCTGAGTAATCTTTAATAAAACTTCCGATACTTTTTCATCCTCTCTTACCAAAGCAATCGCTTTTCCTTTGCGCATAATCTGTTCTACTTTCAAAAGTAACCTTTTACCCAAAACTCCTCCGGGATGATAAAAAGCGAAATCCTCTTCTTTAAATCCTTTTAACTCTAACAGAGTTATTGCCAAAGCATCTGCCATCGCCAGCATAGCGGTGGTAGAAGCAGTGGGAGCCAATCCTAAGGGACAGGCTTCTTTCTTTACCGATACATCTAAAACTACATCCGCATATTCAGCCAAAATTGATTTCCTATTTCCAGTAATCGCAATGATTTTAGAGCCGATCTTTTTTAAGAGGGGAAGGAGTTGCTGTATATCTTGCGAATGCCCACTGTAAGACATAACCACCACCACATCCTCAGAAGTTACTCTTCCCAAATCTCCATGGCTTGCCTCAGCTAAATGCAAAAATAAACTCGGAGTTCCTGTGGAAGCCAAAGTTGCGGATAACTTTTGAGCAATTATTCCGCTTTTACCCATTCCACTTACCACCACTCTACCTTTAGATTTAAGAATTAAATCCACTGCTCTTTTAAAATCATAATTTATCCTTTTCTTTAAATCTCTAATTGCCTCTATCTCGATTTCCAAAACTTCTTTAGCCCTTCTGATTATCTTTTCCATAAAACTTCACTAATTGCTTTTATTTCTTTTAAAACTTTATTTAAATCTTTTAAATCAATCATATTCGGTCCGTCGCATAATGCTTTTTCAGGTTGGGGATGCACCTCTAAAAATATTCCATCGCAACCAAAAGCAACCGCTGCCCGACAAAGCCCTGAAACAAACTCCCTTTGCCCTCCGGAAACCTTTCCTTTTCCTCCGGGAAGTTGTACACTATGCGTAGCATCAAAAATTACGGGATAGCCAAAATCACTCATAATTTTTAAACTTCTAAAATCAACCACTAAGTTATTGTAACCGAAAGAGCTTCCTCTTTCCGTAATTAAAATATCTCTATTTCCGACTGATTCTACCTTTTTAATTATATGCTCAATATCCCAGGGGGCTAAAAATTGTCCTTTTTTAATGTTTATTATTTTGCCGGTTTTTGCTACTGCAATTACCAGATCTGTCTGCCTGCATAAAAAAGCAGGTATCTGAATTATATCTAAAACATCCTTTGCCAAAGAAACCTCTTCTTTACAATGCACATCACTTAAAATAGGTAAATTTAATTTTTCTTTTATTTTTCTTAATATCTCTAAACCCTTCTTTATCCCTGGTCCCCGAAAAGACTCTATTGAAAGACGGTTTGCCTTATCATAACTGGATTTAAAGATAAAAGGTATCTTTAATTTTTGCGTTATCTCTTTTATCCTCTGGGCAACTTCAAAGCATAACTTTTCTGACTCAATCACACAGGGTCCAGCAATTAAAACTAAAGGATTGTTTTTACCGATTTTAAAATTTCCGATATTTATCTCTTTAGTCATATTTTAGTTTGTTTTCTCTTTTTTAAGATACTCCTTTACTTTTTCTAAATCCTGCGGTGTATCTACTCCGATAGTATCGTATTTTGTCTCCAAAACTTTTATTCTGTATCCTTCGGATAAAACCCTCAGTTGCTCTAATTTTTCGGTCTTTTCTAATAAAGATACAGGGATATTTTTGTAGATAAAAAGAAAATCCTTAGTATAACCGTATATCCCAATATGTTTAAAGTAAACCGGCTCTTTAACTTCTGAATCAAAAGCCCGATAAGGTATAGGAGCGCGTGAAAAATATAAAGCAAAATTATTCTTATCTACCACCACCTTTACTACATTGGGATTGTTTATATCATTAGGATCGGTAATCCTTTTCATCAAAGTTACCATCTCTAAACTCCTATCCTTTAAAAGTGCATCCACAATGCTATCAATCATTACGGGTTTTATTAAAGGCTCATCCGCCTGAATATTTACTACTACCTTTACATCCATAAGTGCCACTACCTCCGCAATCCGATCAGTCCCTGAGAGATGTTGTTTGGCAGTCATCACCACCTTTGCCCCAAAACCTTGGGCTATCTCTTTAACCCTTTCATCATCACAGGCAACAATTACCTCATCTAAAAGTTTTGCCTCTTTAGCACTTTCCCAGACATACTGAAGCATAGGTTTACCCAATATATCCGCCAAAACTTTTCCTTCAAAACGACTGGACTTATACCTTGCAGGTATTACCGCTACTGCTTCCATATTCCTCTATCCTTTTTAAAAGCTCATCCGGGTTAGTTGTGGCTACACCGAATTTTCCTACCACAATTCCTGCGGCAAAATTTGCTAAAACCGCTGATTCTTTAGGCTCTGCTCCCGCTACTAAACCTAAGGTAAAAACAGAAATCACTGTATCTCCTGCCCCCGAAACATCAAAAACTTCCTGCGCTACCGTATCAATCTGATAGGGTTTTTTGTTCCTTTCAAAAAGACGCATCCCTTTTTCTCCCAAAGTAATTAAAACCATCTTTATCTCCAAATATTTTAACAGTTCCTTTCCTGCTCGATTAATTTTAACATCGGTATCGAGTTTATCAAAATCTATATTTAATATTTTTTGATTATCCTTTATCTTAATATTCCTGATGGCATTTTCTGCCTCTTTGCGATTGGGGGTAATGGCAGTGGCTTTAAGTTTAGCGTACATATCAAAATGGTCCTCTTTAGGATCGATGGTGACTATCTTTTCCTTAAATCTTATCGAAGGACAGATTCTACTTAAAAAATTACGATTAATCACCCCTTTTCCATAATCCTCAATAATCAAAGCATCCACATCTTTTAAATTATCTAAAACGTATTGGATAATTTTTTGAGAAATCTGATCTTTACTGAAATCCTCAACTACCTCTCTATCCAAACGTACTACCTGTTGATGTCCCGCAATAATCCTGGTCTTTTTTATCGTCGGCCTAGCCTTATCTACAAATATACCTTCCGTATTGATTTTGCGTTTTTTTAATTCTTTAAGTAAAATTTCTGCTTCGTGATCAGAACCCACTCTACCGCAAAGTAAAACATCAGCCCCTAAACTCCTCAAATTTGCTGCCACATTAGCAGAGCCTCCGGGTAGATACGAAGGTTTATCTTTTTGTAAAACTACCGGAACGGGTGCTTCGGGTGAAATCCTCTCTACCTCACCACGTATATACTCATCTAAGATCAGGTCTCCAACTACCAGAATCTTTGCCTGGGAGAAATTATTAATTATTTCTTTTAAATCCCTCATCTAATTCCTTAATATAATCTCTGATCCCTTCTTCTAAACTGAACTGCGCTTCTATCTTAAGGAATTTTTTTAAATTTTCCGTATCCGCCTGGGTAAAATTCTGATAATACCCCTCATAAGGATTATCAAAATATTCGGGTTCTAAATTTGTTTTAAGGTTTTGATTTAAAATCTCAATAATCTCGTTAAAACTGCGCGCTTTGCCCGTCCCTACATTTAAAATCACCTTACCTTTAAATTCCAATGCCTTTAAAGTAATGCGTGTAACATCCTTTATATAAATAAAATCTCTTCTCTGCTGGCCAAATTTAAAAATACGGGGATTTTGACCTCTCTTCATCTGAAGATAAAGTTGATAGATCATACTGGCAGATTTTCCTTTATGCGCCTCACCAAAACCATAAACATTAAAGTATCTTAATCCTACAAGGGTAAAATTCTTAGGTATACTTTTAAGGCTTAAAACTAAACGATCGCATAAGGCTTTGGAAAAACCATAGGTATTTAAAGGTCTTAAAGGAGAGGTTTCCTTTACTTTTCCTTCTGTATTTCCATAAACCCCCGCAGAAGAAGCATAAACTAAATTTATCTTTTTATTTAAACAGAATTCCAAAATATTTTTAAAACCTTGATAATTTACCTTAAGCATAAGGGTATCATCTTTAAGGGTAGTATCGGTAATCGCTGCGGTATGAATTACCGCATCTAATTTGGGAAGCTTTTTTAAAAGAGCTTTATCTAATATATCTCCAAAGATAAATTCACCTTTAAAATCAGGAAGATTTTTAAAATTGCTAGAGGTAAAATTATCTAAAATAATTACCTTAGCCCCTTTTTCCTCCAAAGCCCTTACTAAAGATGAACCGATAAAACCAAAACCACCTGTAACTAATACTTTCATATCTTTAATTTTAACATCAAGTCCTATCTAAATCAATAAATTTAAAGAAGGATTATGGATTTATTAGTCTTAAGAGTTTTTTATATATTTTTTTATTGGAAGCGATATAACCTTGACAGTTTATATCCCAAAAGTTTCCTTTTAAATCCGAAACTTTACCTCCTGCCTCTTCTACCAGAAGTAAACCACTGGCAAAATCCCAAATCTTATCATTATACTCTATCTCTGCCTCGACTTTCCCTTCCGCAATATAACTTAAAGAACGCACCGTTGAGCCAAACATCCTTATGTTAAAGACCGCATCGGATAAGACCTTTAAATCCCTTAACATCCTTTCTTTCTGATAACGGATACTACTATCAAAGATAAGGGTTGCTCTCTGGATATCTCTATCGGAAACGGAAATTCTTTTGCCATTTTTAAAAGCACCCTCTCCTTTTATGGCAAAATAAAGCTCATCTTCGACAGGCATATAAATTACTCCTAAAACTACTTCTTTTTTATAAGACAAAGCAACCGATACTCCAAAGATGTCTATATTATGGATATAATTATGTGTCCCATCTAAAGGGTCAATTATCCAACTAAAATCAGAATCTTTTTTAAGCGGATTTTCTTCTGAGATAATATTTTCCTGGGGGAAATTTTTTATAATTAAATCCTTAATAATTTTCTCTGCTTCTAAGTCCAGTTCGGTAACCAACTGGCGGTGTCCTTTTTCCTTAATCTGTTTTACTTTACCAAAATTATCCAAAAGCAACTTTCCTGCTTGTTTTGCAGATTGAATAGCAATATCTCTCCTTAATTCTATATCTTTTATTTTTTCCATATCCTTAAATCTTTTTCATTATAACAGAATAAATAAATCTGGCAATATTTTTGTAAATTTATATTTTCGTTAATTTCGTTGAGTTGGTTATTATCGTTAATTTCGTTTAGTTCGTTATACTGATTAAAAATTCACTTTAATTACCATTTACCAATTACTGATTACTAATTACTAATTTTATCCCTAACCCCTCAATACTCAATACTTACTACTCACTACTCACTACTTTTTCCCTAACCCCTATCTACTACCTACTAAATTTTAGAATTTCTTCTGCTACTTTTAATACCTCATCTGGACTAATTGCTTTAAGACATAAAAATCCCTTTTGACAGTTATGGGCAAGGCAGACTTGACAACCTACTTCTTTATGGATTATCCTATCGTATTTTCCCAAAGGACCCCAGCGCAAAGGACTTAAACCCGCTTGATTCCTGCCAAAAATAGAAATCACCGGTGTTCCCACCGCAGAAGAGATATGTACAGGTCCAGAGTCATTAGAAATAAATAACCTACATCTTTTTAAAAGATAAGCAAGTTCTCCTAAAGAAAGTCTTCCTGCCAAATTAATTGCCTTTTCCTTCATCATATTTATTAACTTTTGGGCTAAATCTGTATCTTTTGGACCTGCTACCACTAAAATTTTAAGGTTATATTTTTCTTTTAACTTATCGCAAAGTTCAGCAAATCTTTCTGGTGGCCATCTTTTGGAAGGGCAAGTTGCGGAAGGATGAACTGCTATTAAAAAATCATCTTCTTTTATACCTTCTTTTTCTAAAAGTTGTTCTACATATCTTCTGTCTTTTTCTTTTATCGGAACAAAAAGTTCAACCTTTAAATCTTTTAAACCTAAATAACGTAAAAGGTCAAGGTTATATTCCGCTTCATGTTTTTGGCCTAATTGTTTTGTATGAGGGATTCTCTCTGTAAGCAAAAATCCTAACTTGCGGTTATAACCTAACCTTTTAGGTATACCTGCAAAGAAAGTTACTAAATGCACACGATTTGTCGGATGTAAAATTATGGCTAAATCAAATTTTTTCTTCTTTAAATTTATACTAAAGCGCATAGAGGAAAACCAACTTTTATGCTTATTTTCTTTATCGTAAACAATCACTTCATCTAAATAGGGATTTCCTTCAACCAGTTCTTTTGTATATGGTGATACCATCATCGCAATATAGGAATTGGGAAAATAGTCTCTTAAATTTTTTATTACCGGAGTAGATAAGACTACATCTCCAATCCTATCTGTGCGCACTACCAAGATTCTTTTATACTGACTTCTGCCCTGTGCCTGATGACTTGTGTCTGGTGTCTGGTGACTGGTGACCATTAATATCTTTTTTACTGCGTTTAATACATCCTCTACTTTAATTAGTTTCATACAATCTAAAGTTTTAAATCTACATTGGGCTTTTTCGCAAGGTCGACAGAAGAGCTCTTTTTTTACGATTAAAAATTTTTCTGACCAAGGACCGTATTTCTCATCATCCGTAGGACCAAAAATGGCTATTATCGGTATATTTAAATAACTTCCCAGATGCATCACCGCACTATCGTTGGTGATTAAAAGTTCTGCTTTCTCAAGTAAAATAGCAAGTTCTCTTAAATTAGTTTTTCCTGTAAAATCAAAAACATTATTTTTTGTATTTTCAAAGATATAACTATTTATCGCAATATCATCTTTATCTCCCACAAGGATTATTTTAAATTCCTTTTTTAATTCATTTATTAAATCCACAAACTTTTCTTTCTGCCAGCGTTTAAGATGACTGCGCGCTCCTGAGGCTACAACTATAATTTTATCTTCCTTTAAAATAGAATTTCTCCTTAATAGATCTTCTACGTATTTTTCATCATTCCCATCGGTATAGAGACTTCTCGTTTTTATCTCTTTAATTTCAGGGATAATTTTTCTTAACAGGTAAAGATGACGTTTTCTCATATGTTTTATCTCTTTGGGGATAATCCTAAAAAAGGTGGAGGTTTTAAATTTAGCAGGAATTAATAATCCATATAAACTATGCCTTAAATCTATGACTAAATCAAATTTTTCTTTTTTTAATTTGAAAAAGAGCTCTATCTTCTTCCTTAAGGGCCATTTCTTATCGTAGAGGATAAAATTGTGGATAAAAGGATTATGTTCAAATATCTCTTGCGTACGCTGACCTGCCATCACCGTAATTAAAGCAGAAGGGAAATTTTCTCTTAAGGCATCTAAAACTGGCAAAGTCAAAATCACATCACCGATATTACTTAAGGTTATAAAGAGGATTTTATTAATCATAATTATCTTACTATCCGCTATACGCTATCCGCTTAATTTCTTTCAAAACCTCCTCAGGTGTAATCGCTTTCATACAACGGTTATCCTTACAGTTGACTACATAACAGGGGATTTTACAACCAACATCTTTTTTTAAGATAATTACATTATCTATTAGGTAAGGTGAGGTGGTAATTAAAGAAGTAGGACCAAAAAGGGCAATAATTTTTTTTGTTCCCACAGTGTTTGCGATATGTAAAGGTCCGCTATCCGCACTGATAAATAGATTAAGTCTTTTACATAAAGCACCAAACTGTTTTAAATTGAGTTTTCCGCAGGCAACAATTACCGATGGATTATGGGTTTTTATATCTTGGGCTAAAGAAAGATCATTTTCTGCACCGGTAATAATTATTTTACAGGATAACTCTTCTGTAATTCTTTGAGTAAGTTCTTTCCAATAATTAACCGGCCAGCGTTTAGGAAGCCAATTTCCTGAAGGATTTATCCCCACTAAAAAATCAGTCTCTAAAACTTTATTTTCTTTTAAAAAATTATCTACAAAAGCGAAATCTTCTTTATTGACAAAAAAATCTAAATGCTTATCGATTATTTTAAGTCCTGCTTTCTTAATTACTCCTAAATAATAATCAATCCGATGCAAAGAATCCCTATCCGGAGGCGGAATTTTTTTTGTAAGTAAAAAAGCTCTCTTTTTAGTAGTATAACCAACTCTCTCTTTAATCCCTGCCAACCATAAAATAAGTGTGCGGGTAAACGAACGGTGCAATAAAAATGCCATATCAAATCTTTTGGCTCTAATTAAATTAATAAATCTTAATTTTTCTTTAAGACTGCGCTGTTTTTCTCTTTCATCAAAAAAAATTATCTCATCTAAATAGGGATTCCCTTCTAAGATCTGATAACATCGAGGCGGAATAACGCAGGCAATAAAACTATCTGGAAAGTTATACCTTACATTTCTTATTACGGGAGTGGAAAATAAAACATCGCCCAACCAATTAACATTAAAGATGAGGATGCGGGATGGTTGTTTCATTTAACGTTTTCTTTTAATAAAAGAATACAGTTTTGTAGTCTTAAACCAGAAAACAAACAAATTATCGTCGTTTTTCTCCGAAATCCTTATCCTTTTATAAACAAAGATATCTGAAGGGTTAGCTTTCCTTGTTTTTGAGGCAGAAACTGCCAAAATATAACCTGCCTGTTTTACTAATTCTTTAGCCCTTTGGTCAAAAAAACCACCGGGATAGGAAAAGATTTTTATCGGAGATGATAATTTCTCTTCTAAAATTCTTTTTGATTCAAAGATCTCTTTCTTTTTTTCTTCATCATTTAAAGAAATTAAATTCGGATGGCTTAAGGTATGACTCCCAAAAGAAATTAGCCCAGAATTTTTCATCTCAAAAATCTCCTGCCAATTTAGTCTATCCGGTTTATCTATGTCATTTACCACTAAAAAGATGGTGGCAAAAAGATTATACTTTTTTAATACAGGAAAAGCATAAAGGTAATTGTCTTTATAACCATCATCAAAGCTAATGGCGATAGTTTTAGGGGGGATTTTCTTTTTATATAAGATAAAATCAGGGATTTTTTCCAAAGGGATTACATTATAATTATGTTTTTTTAAAAATTCCATCTGACGGCTAAATGTGTTTACAGAAACAACTAAACGATTTTCTTTTAAAGCGGAAGGTAAAACCGAATGGTACATAAGTACCGGTATATATTTAAATTGACTAACTTCCCAGGCAAAAACTAAAGTTATAATTAAAAGAAAAATACCAAAAAATCTTAACAATCTTTTTCTAAACATTCTTGATAAACTTTTTGAGTTTTATCTAACATTTTCTCTTCTGGAAAATTATCTCTAATAAAATCTTTCGCATTTTCTCCTAAAAGCTTCATCTTTCCTTTATCTTTAAGAAGCTCGATTATCCTAAAACTTAAATCTTTTACATCTTTGGGTCTAACTAACAAACCATTAAAATTATCTTTAACAAAATCCCTTATCCCACCTGTATCCGAAGCAACTACCGGAAGTCCGACTGCCATTGCCTCCATCAAAGAAAGCCCTAAACCCTCTTCAATTGATGGTAAAACAAATAAATCTAAAGTAGAGAGAATCTCATAAGAATCAACATGCGAAACAAAAACTACATTTTCTTTTATTCCTAAATCTTGCGTATATCTTATCAATTTATCCTTAATTTTCCCGGTTCCTGCAATAATTAATTTTGCTAAAGGAAAGACTCTTAAGATATCTTTCATTGCTTCTATTAAATAGAAATGCCCTTTTACATCAGCAAGTCTAGCTACTATTCCTATAAAAGGACCATCTTTTAAATTAAATTTATTCTTCATACTTTGTTTAAATTCTTCTGAAGGAGGCTTAAACCTTTCTAAATCTATACCATGATTTATCAAAACTATTCTTTCTTCTTCTAACTTAAAATCAAAGATAAGATGCCTTTTTACTTCTTTACTTATGGCGATATTTTTTTTACCCCAGCAGGGAAAAATTCTTCTTAAAGGTCTTCTTTTATAAAATCCATGGCAAGTATAGATATGAATAGCTCTATTTTTCCTACATAATAAATGCGCTAAAACTTGCGTAGTGCGAGTTTGCGAATGAATAATTTTGATTTTCTCTTTTTTTATTAAAGGAACTAACTTTAAATATGCCAATAAGATATTTAAACTTATCTCCTTCTTTGTCTTTAAGGGAACTTTTATAAATTTAATTTCTTTTTCTAAAAATTTATCTTCCCATTCTCCACCCCAAGAGGCAACATATATATTAAAACCTCGCTTTTTAAATCCCTTTGCCAAGCTAAATACATAACTGGTAATCCCACCCCGATTAAGGTGATTGGTTAAATAAAGGATATTCATTCTAAAAGTTTCTCTACTGCCGCAAGGACTTCTTGAGGTTTAATCAGATACATACATTCTTTAGTCTTACAGGTCTTTTTATAACAGGGACTGCAAGGGATTTTTTTATAAAGTAAAATACTTTTTTCAGATAAAACCAAATGTCTTTGGGGATCCGTTGGTCCAAATAAAGCAACATAAGGAGTCTTAACTGCTAAGGCGATATGTAAAGGTGCAGAATCAGATGAGATATAAACTTTACAGCGTTTAATTAAACAGGCAAGTTGATTTACGGTAGTTTTTCCACAGGCATTGATAGGTTTTGTCTCGTAAATTCTATTAATTAAATCCCTTGCCAAATTTAAATCCTTTTCCGTTCCCGTAATCACTACCCTTAATCCTTTTTGGGATAATCCTTGGCATAACTGCTGAAAATATTCCAAGGGCCAATTTTTAGTCTGCCATTTTAAAGATGCGGATAGATTTATTCCGATAAGTTTTGTAGAATGATTTACCCAGTTTGCATTTAAAAATTCTTCAATATATTTCTGGTCTTGTTCCGTTGGCCAAAGTTCAAGTTCTTCTTCTTTAAATTCAATATCCAGCATCTTTAAAATCCGACCCTGATGCTCTAAAGGACCTTTGTCCATTTCAGTATAAGGAATTTTTTTATTAAGTAAAAATCCTAACTTGCGGTCAAATCCATAACGCAGAGGAACTCCTCCTAAATATCCTAATAAATGACTGCGGTAATTATTTTGAAAATCAATTAAAATATCAAAATTTTTCTTTTTTATATTGCGTGCTATCCTTAACATCCCTAACAATCCTTTATCTTTCCCTTTATAATCATAAACTATTAGACCATCGATATAGGGACAATTAAAAAGCACATCCTTAAATTCTTCAGCCACCAAAACGTATATCTTATAATTGGAGGAGAATTTTTTTCTTATAAGTTTAAGACTGGGGACAAATAAAATCAAATCGCCTAAGGCACTCATTTTAATCAAAAGGATCTTAAAACTACTTATTGCTTCCTCATAAACCTTAAGGGTATCTTTAGCAAAATTCTCTAAGGTGAATTTTTGTTTTACCCTCGCATAAGCATTCTTAGAAATATCCTCTGCCATTTTTTCATCCTGAATTAATCTTATAATTGCTTTTGCCATATCCTTAGAATCAAAAGGATTTACCAGTAAACCCGTCTTTCCATCTTCGATAATCTCAACCGCTCCTCCTAATCTCGTCGCCACTACTAAAACCCCTGAGGCTTGCGCTTCAATAATTACTCTACCAAAACTTTCCGGTCTAATACTGGAAAGCACCAAAAGATTAAGTTTTTCCATAATAGAAGGAACATCCTCAGTTGCGGGAAGAAATTCTATAATACTTTCTAAACCTAACCTTTTTGCTTCAATTACTAAATCCTCTTTATATTCTTTTTTCGGGGCATCACCTACAATTAATATCCTTAAATTTTTATTCAACTCTTTTACTACATTCGCCATCGCCCTTAAAAAATAGATATGACCTTTAAGGGGAGTAATCCTTCCCACCATTCCAATATAATATGGATTTTTATTTCTCTTTTCATAGGGAATAAACTTAAATTTTTCCAAATCCACTCCCCGCGGAATAACTCTTATCCTTTCATAAGGAACACCAAATTCCTTCTGCATAAATCTGGCAATAATTACACTGGGACAGATTACTAATTTCCCCCAACCCATTACGGAACTAAAAGGACTTTTACTGTAATAACCATGACAGGTAGTAATAAAAATGGTTTTAGTTTTACGACAGGCAAAGTAAGCAATCCAAGCAGGTATACGCGAACGGGCATGCACAATTTGGATATTTTCTTTTTCGATAATTTTTATTACCTCAGGGACCATCCGGATAATATTAAATAAAGACTTTTTATATACGGGTAATGTACAATGAATCACTCCGTAAGATTCCAATTCTTTTACTAACCTGCCACCTCCTGATACCACCACTACTTTATGACCTCTCTTTACTAAATATTTTGATAAATCTAAAACCCCGGTCTCTACACCACCTAAATTTAACTGCGGTAAAATCTGTAAGATATTCATTGTTCTATGTGAATAATCTATATTAAGACTATAATATCTTTTCTATCGCCTCTTTAATTATTGCCCTATTATCTAAAACTTTTTTGGGAGGTTTCTCCTTTAATAATTTTTCTATTAAAAGAAAAATCCTATCAGGTTCAACCAAATATATATATCCATCTTTAGCCATAGAATTTAAAAATCTTCTATGTTTTAAATCTAAATCCATCTTAAAAACAATAACATAACTATTACTACTGGCTGCCTCAGAAACCATCGATATACTTTCTCCGGATACAACTACTATTTTACTTAAACCTAAAATCCCTCCTACGGTAAAAGTTGGGTTATACTCATTAGCGATCACTAAAAATTTACAGAGGGAATAATATTTAAATTCTTCTTTTATTAGCTCTTCTATCTCTTTAGGGGTCCTTCGTGAAGTAGTGACTAATATATTCAAACCGAAATTCCCGGCAGATAATTTTATCTGATTTATCACTTTAAAAACCGTATCTTTATCCATAAAAAAATTCTTGGTATTGCCTCCGATTAATAAACCGATATACTCTTGATTAATAGGTAGCGAATATTGACTGAGCAATTCCTTTGATTTTTCTTTTAAATAATCTGAATCTATTGGGCTTAAGGCTCCTCTAATGGTTAATATATTCTTTCTTTTATAAATCAGATCATGCTCTGGCATAATCACTAAATCAAACCTCTTTGTGCTTAAAATACCTGGTCGCATAATTACGATCGACTTCGCCTGATTTAAACCGGAAACTACAAAATTTACTCCTGCCAAAGAAGAACCGCAGGAAACCACTATATCCGCATAGGTGGAATTTATCTTTAAAAAACAATCCTTTTTTAAAAAACTCTTTAAACACCAAAGACATTCTCTGCACTGAGATTTCCTTGCCAAACCTACACCCATAATCTGTAAGTCTTTAAAGAACTTATTCTTAAAATCTATTTTTATCCTTTCTAACTTTATCAAAATACCCTTTTCAACCGCTACCTCCTTAATTATCTTACCTAAAGCCTCTAACTGCGTTAGATGTCCTGCCTTTTTATCCTCTAAAAATAAAATAGTTCTATCATAATTATACTTAAAACGCTTATAAAACCATAAATAATCAACAGGGTTTTCTTTAATGCAGGTCTCAAATATCCGGTTAGCCTGTTTTAAATTGTAAATTAAATCTTCTTTGGGATTTTCTGTATCTTTCATCTCTAAAGGAGCCATTAAAACGATCTTATGCTTAAGGAGTCCTTTTCGAATGATATATCCAGGAATTACTACCGCTTTTGTATCTAAAGCCAAACGGATAGCTAAAGTGGGGATGTGCGTTAGGTGTCCGAAGAATTCTAAAGGTATGCCTTCCTTTATCCCGTGGTCAAAGACCAATCCCAATATATTTGCTCCTTTTAAAATACTTATTGCTTTCCGAGCCTCTCCCGCATAGATTATCTTTACCCCTTTAGAAGCCCGTATTTCATTTAAAAATTTATCTAAAAGGGGATATTTTCTTTGCGGTTCTACCAGAATATAAAAAGGCAGTCCCAAAACCCCCGCCACAGAAAAACAAACCTCCCAACTTCCCATATGGATTCCTAAAAGGATGACCGCTTTCTTCTTTTTAAGTGCCTCATTTATATACTCTAAACCTTGAATCTCAATATTCTTCTGGATATACTCTTTATTGATCTTAGGAACAATTAAAATATCCATTAAACTCATCCCAAAATTTTGAAAATTTTTCTTAAGGATACTTTTTATCTGCGGTAGGCTTTTGTAAGGAGCCAAACACATCCTTAAGTTTTTAAAGGCTGCTTTGCGGTGTTTTCTATCCAGATAATATAAAATAATGCCCAATACCTTCCCTTTAAATACTACTATTTTGGGAGGAATTATATTAGATATCCTTAAAAGGAATTTAAGAATTATATAAAGAAAGTATTCTTTTATGGAATTTTTCCTCTTCATTTATTCTAAGGATTATTTTTAAAAAATAAATTTCCATACCCGAGAAATCAAATCCTTTTAACCTTAAGGCATCTTTTTGGGTAGTGATAAAAATATGGGTAGAATTTTTTTTACCTATATCTTTTATCCTCTCTATATCAACTTTACGATAAAAGTAATGATCAGGAAATACTATATGTTCTTTCACTTTAATTTCCATATTTAAAATTAAATTCTTAAAAGAAAAAGGATCCGCAATACCGGAAAATAGAATCACATTCTTGTCTTTAAAAAAAGAGATACTGCTAAATTTTTCTTCTCCTAACTTATAAAATCCCAAAGGTAAGTATTCTGCCTCAAAAAAAGAAACCGATGGGTTTATCCTTTCAAGAAAAACTCTTAGATCCAAAGTGTCCGGATTAAAGTTAGTTTTTGTCAAAACGATGATCTGGGCTCTTTTTAAACCATCTAAAGGCTCACGCAGGATTCCCCGGGGAATAAGTCTTCCATTACCAAATGGATCAGCCACATCAACGGTTACAATCTCTAAATCCTTTTTTATCTGCCATTGCTGAAAACCATCATCAAGGATTACCGTATCCACCTTATCCTGTATATCTTGAATTGCCTTTAGCCTATTTCTGTTAGAAATTACCGGGATATCCACTAAATTCTTCTTAAGCATCTCTACCTCATCAGTTAAATTCTGTCGGGCACTAAAGCCCCTGCATAAAACAGCGATTCTTTTCTTTTCTTTTTTTAAAAATAAAGCGATATACTCAACTAAAGGTGTCTTTCCCGTTCCCCCTAAAACGATATTGCCTACACTTATAACTTTACAACTGAATTTATAACTTCTTTTTATTTTGTAGTTCCTTAGCCATCTTATAATCAATTCATAAAATAAAGATAAAAGATAAAGGATTTTTTTTATAAGATTAGAGAAAAGATCGTTTCTTTTATCCCTGGCTAAACTATAAAGGTAATTTAACATCTCTTTTATACCAACACTGAAAATCCTCTTTACTCCAATCACCGGTTAAAAGATAAGAAAGCGCAGGACAGCTCGAACAACCCTTGATATCACAATCTGCACAACGACCCTTTTTTCTTGTTTCAATTATCCTTTTTAAAATCTCTGAATTTATAATCTCATCTAAAGAATTCTCCAATAGATTCCCCAATTTAAGGATAAATCTCCTGCAAGGATAGATATCCGCATTAGGCATAATACAGAAAGCATCCTTTCCCACATTGCAGGGCGCTCCTAAAATTTCTATTTTTTTCGGGAAAATCTTTATCCAGAAAGCACGGTAAATCAAAAGGTCTTCTAAATTAAAAGAAAAGTTATCCAATTTTAAAAGTTCTTTATTTAAATTATACCAATCCTCACTTTCTAAAAGTTCCTGGCTTATAGCCTTCCCTCTTCCTAAAGGGAAAAAACGCTCGATGATAATCCCGCAAAACCCTTTATCTTTGGCTAAATTAAAAAGTAGAGGCAGTTCTTTTATGTTTGATTTAAATGCGGTAAACATAATTAAGCAGGAGAGGTTTGTTTTTTCTCTAATTAACTGAACCGCTCTCATGACCTTTTCGTATGAGCCCCTGCCTCTTATTATATCATTCGTTAAAGCGGTTGCACCTTCCAAAGAAAATTTTATCTCTTTAAGTTTACGGTATCTCTTTAGCGTATCTATCTTTTTCTCATCTAATAAACTACCGTTAGTAATAATAACTAATTTTTGTATCTGCTCTTTAGAATCTAAATAATCCAGAAGCAAAAATAATCCCTCTTTTAAAAACGGCTCTCCTCCCGTAATATTTATCACTATTTTTTTTCTATTTCTTAAGGCGTAATGTAATATCTTATCGGATACCCTCTTTAGACCTTGCCAATTTAGGTCTTCCTGATCATCAAACCTATCCTGATAGCAATGTTTACACCTATAATTACAGAGATTCGTTATGTGCCACTGAAAATAGAGTTTATCCATTTTAGATTTATCTCGGTAATTCCTCTATTTTTTTGGATCAAATTATAGGCTCTTTCTCCTAAAAGAATACCTTTCTTAGGATCTTTCAAAATCTCTTCAATCCTCTGATAAAGTTCATCCAAACTGCGCACCATTAAGGAGGCATCTTCTTTTATAAACTCTTCACTTATATCCTTAAAATTAAACATATAAGGACCAAAGATTATCGGTTTTTTAAATAAGGCAGGCTCTAAGATATTATGTCCTCCAATCTTAACTAAACTTCCTCCTACAAAAACAATATCCGCAATTGCATAGTAATTCATCAGTTGACCGATAGTATCTAAGATAAGTAGTGAGTAGTAAGGATTAAGTATGGAGGAGATTTGGGAAATCCTAACAGGATTAAAACCGAATTCTTTAGCCAACTTTTCTATTTCTATAACCCGCTGGGGATGCCGGGGAGCAATTAATAAATTAAGAAAAGGGAATCTCTTTTTTAATTTAACATAAACCGCAATGATCATCTTCTCTTCTGGAGGATGCGTGCTTCCCGCAACTAAAAGTTTATCTTGGGGAGTTAAACCTAATTTTTTTCTATACTCTGAGTAATCAAATTTTAAATCAGCGTAATCTTTAATATCAAATTTCATATTTCCGGTTATCTTTATCTTCTCTTTATCTAAACCCAAATTTAAAAATCTCTCTTTATCCAATTTAGTCTGAACTAAAAACAGGTCTATCCTCTTCAATAATGGCTTTAATAGAAATTTAACTAATCTGTATCCTTTAAAAGAAATTATGGATATCCTTCCATTTACCAAAACGATGGGGATATTTTTCTGCTTTGTACAAAGGATGAGATTAGGCCAAAGTTCTGTTTCTAAGAGGAGCAATAAGGAAGGATTTATCCTTTTTATAAAAGACCGCATCAGAAAACTTAAATCCAAAGGTAAATAATAAGTATCCTCTTTAGGTAAGATAGATTGGGCTATTTTTTTTCCGGTGGAGGTAATGGTAGTAATAACTATTTTCTTCTGTGGATAAATTTTTTTTAATTCATTAACTAAAGGCCGTGCGGTCATCACTTCTCCTACACTTACCGCATGTATCCAGATAGTCTTTTCTAAATAATTTTTTTTAGGCAGAATAAATCTCTTTAAGAATTCTTTAATTGATCTTTTCTTCAAAAAATAATAGGGAAGATAAAAAAAACCTACGATTAAAAATATCAAATCATAGATTAGATAAATCATTTAGGATAACCTATTGGGATTATATAGAGTGGTTCTTCTCGACTTAAAGAAAGTAAATCTTTAACTTCCGAATCATCAAACGCACCCACGCAGACACTCGCCAAACCCAATGCAGTTGCTTCTAAAATAATATTCTGTGCTACATGGCCTACCTCTATATGTACATACCTTATCCCCCTCTGACCGTATTTTTGGGTTGTCCTTGCGTAAACCGCACAGATAACTATACTTAAAGGTGCTTCTTTAATAAAACTCTGTCCCCAGCAAGAGATACTCAATTTTTCCCTTAAGTCTTTATCAATAATTTGGATTAATTTATGCTCTAAAGGTAGATAATGAAAAACTCCTTCTTTGGTTAAAAGATAAATCTCTATGGGATAAAGTGCACCCGCAGAAGGAGCGGTTCTAAATTTTATCCCGAATCTCTCTAAAGTTATACCTTGACCTGCCCAGAGGATTTGACTTATCTGATTTAGGTCTAAATCCTTATCAAGAAATTCTCTATGCGAGCGCCGTTTAAAAATCGCCTCCTCTAATGAAACATTACCCTTTAAAGAAGGTGAAGGTAAAATTATCTCTTTATTTTTTGCCATCACTATCTCCCTGTTAAACATAAGAATTATAAATAAAATAAATATTTTTTTCATCTATTTAATTTTAACATAATAAATCACTAAAAGCAAAGGAATAAGATTTAGGATTTTTGATTATTTAAAACTTCCAGGAAAGTATCTACTATCTGGGGATCGAAATGAGAGGCGCGTCCATTTTTAATTATCTCAACCGCTTCAGAAAACGAATAGGCTTTACGGTAAGGACGGTCAGAAACCAAAGCTTGAAAAACATCTGCTACCGCCAGAATCCTTGCTCCTAAAGGTATCTCTTCTTTTTTTAAACCATTAGGATAGCCTTTCCCATCCCATCTTTCATGATGAGAAAGAATTATCGGTAAGATGGGATGGAGGAAATGAACTGACCTCAAAATCTCCACTCCTATACGGGGATGCTCCTTTATCTGAAGGAACTCTTCGGGAGTTAATTTTTCTCTTTTAAGTAATATCTTTTCTGGTATCCCTACCTTACCTAAATCATGAAGGATAGCTGCCTGTTTTATGTACTCAATTTCTGACTCTGCTAAATTTAGTCTTTTGGCAATTTCAGTAGCATAATAAACGGTACTCTCTACATGCTCTCCAGTATAGCGATCTTTTGCCTCAATGGTTTTGGCTAAAGCATAAATAGATTCCATAAGATTCTGATTTGTCTTTCGCATAATTCTTTCAATATCACTTTTCAATACATCTATTTTTCTGGTAGAAATCTTATCTTTCTTTTTATATAAATCAGAAAGGGAAAGCACAGTATCTCCTCCCCTCTGTTTGGCTTCAAGTAAAATCTTCTCTGCTATTTCAATTATGTCTTTACTTTTTACAATAGGATCTTCAGGATAGGAAATTACCGCCAGACTCAATTTTATCTTTACTTTTTCTTTACCATTACCGAATTCAACCTTAGAGAGTTCATCTTTTATCCGTTTAGCCAAATTCATCGCCTGGGATTTATCTATCCCTAAAGCAACAATAATAAACTCCTCTCCTGAATAACGCACAACTATATCGTATCTACGTACCAGTTTTTTTATCTTTTCCGCCAAATCTTTTAATACCAAATCTCCAAAATAAAATCCATAGATTTCATTTATGGATTTAAAATAGTCTATATCCAACATTAAAACCGATAAAGAAAATCCTTCCCTTTTGGCACGCTGAAATTCATTCTCGATTATCTCCTCATAGTATCTACAATTGTAAAGGCCAGTTAAAGGATCCTTTAAGAGGAATTCCTTTAATTTCATATTGGTAAAAAGAAGCCTCTTTTGCATTCTTCTTTGCATAATCGCATAGGCAAAGATTTCACTGGCAACTTTAAGGATAGCGATATCTATATCCGAATACTCTTTAGGCCTTCTTACATTATCCAGACCCAAAAACCCTATTACCTCTGCCTCATAAACCAAAGGAACGCATAATAATGACAAAACCCGATGCGTCTGCATAAGTTTTTTTAAAGGCTCTGCTTCTTTAGGAAGTTGATTGCGCTTGAGGATATAAACTACCTCTTTATTTTTTATCTTTTGCGCAAACCATTCAAAATCTTTAACTTTTAAATCCTGAAGTTTATCGCGGGAAGGTTTAATCCCTTGCCTGCACCATTCGTGAGTATTGCGTACAATAGTTGCTTTTTTATAACCTAAAAATATATAACTCCTATCTGCACCTGTAAACCTACCGATTTTGCCTAAGGCATCATTTATCTCCTTATCAATATCGGTCTTAAAGGAAAGGTCAATAAAATGTGTGGCTAAATCACTAATTAAATTTTCAGATTCTTTTCTTTTCTCCAATTGTTCATTAAAATTTATATATGCTTCTTGAATACTAATAAAGTTAGCGGTTAATTTTAAAATTAGGATATCTTCAGGTTTTAAATCTACATTTTTCTTGTAAACCACATATAAAGCGCCAATTATTTTATCATTATATTTTACCGGATATCCGGCAAACATTTTAAGCCCATATTTTCTCACATTGGGGTCAGTTTTATAATAAGAAGTGCGGTTTAAGTTTTTTAAAATAAAAACATTTTCTGTCTTATTTTTTATTAAATCATAACCAATATAACCCTCTGCCCTGGCATTATTTTTTAATGAATAAGGCAACTTCCAGCCACTTACCGTAGAGATTAAATCTTTATCTATCCGATTATATATACAGGCATATGCATTAAGAAATTCACCACAGAGATTAACTAAATTAAAAATATTCTGTTGGGGGTTATGTTCAGAGAAAGATAAAAAGAAAGAAATTAGGCTTTTTAGCCGATTTTGGGCAGATAAGGTCCTCACATTTTAAGTATAGAACATAAAAATAAGAATTTCAAGGGCAGGCTTCTAAAAAAAGACTTTTTAATAATTACTGAGTTGCTTTATCCTTTTAAGCATATTAGGATGGGTACTTAAGATTTCTAAGAGTTTATCCGCAAAACTCAATTTTATCCGTTTATTCTTTAAGATTTCCAACTCATAAGGGTCGATAGTTCCGCTTCTGTTTAAATCCAGTTGACTTAACTCAGTTATCTCGTTTAAAGCACGCGTAGGGTCATTTAAAAAGAAGGCTTTTATACCCTCTACCTGACTAAACTCTTGGCGCTCCAAACGGGCAGAACCCAAAACGAGTTTATATAAAGCGGAGGCTAAGAAGTTAGGTTTATTGCCTAAAAGCACTGAACCCCTATCTGCAAAGTACTCACGGATTCTCGAAGCATAGAGCACTAAGAGATTAGTAATAAAGTAAAATAAAAATGCTACCAAACCAATTAAAGCAAGACTCGGAGCTCTTTCTTCTCTTCTGCGTCCACCTCCGTACCACATCAGATGCCAGGCTAATCTATAAAGAAGCATAGGAATTACTGAAAGTAAAGTAATAGTAAGCATATCCCGATTTTTAATATGACTTATCTCATGGCCTAAAACTGCTTTAAGTTCTTCTTCTGAAAGGATTTGCATTATACCCTTTGTAACACAAACTCTTCCATCAGATAAAGACCTACCAAAAGCAAAAGCGTTGGGCAGAGAAATCATCGAGATACCTACTTTTGGTTTGGGAATACCTGCTTTCTGAGCCAACTCCTCTACCATTTTATGAAGTTGGGGGTATTCTTTTTCTGAAACATACCTTACCTGCATCATCCAATCTATCAGTTTGGGACCTACCATATATTGGATAAACATCATTACTAAAGAAAGAAAAAGATAAAAATAAAAATTAGTTATCCCCAAAGCATAACTGACCATTGAAACGACAGCATAAACAATGGCAAATAAAATTATCAATAAAAGATACATCCTTATTCTTAAAAACCACATTTTAACCTCCTAGTTTAAATTGTTAAATTAATAATTCGTTAATTTCGTTATTTTCGTTTAGTTCGTTATTTTCATTAATTTCGTTAATTTACTTCCTTAAAACCTTAATACCTAAATACCTTAATACCTAAACACCTAACTCACCTAACTTCCTAACTTCCTAACTCCTTCCTGATTTAAAGGTATATCGATTATAAAAGTAGTTCCACCTTTCTCATTAGGCTCTAAAGTTAATTTCCCTTTATGCTCATGAGTAATAAGGTAAGCCAAAAATAGGTTTATTCCACCTACTT
>Ga0272448_1001872_pt1 | contig 27565 bp, 17 predicted proteins | sample YNPCB0191_FD_202220 | JGI IMG/M metagenome (GOLD analysis project Ga0272448, IMG submission 202220) | Hot spring sediment microbial communities from Yellowstone National Park, WY, United States - YNP-CB-019-1 | ecosystem: Environmental > Aquatic > Thermal springs > Hot (42-90C) > Sediment... | reverse complement strand
AGCAGACCCGTACCGCGTCTCCCGCCGGCAACTACGCTCAGGGCTTCTCGGGGTACTCCTACTTTGCTCCGTTTACCTACGGAAGCACAAACTACGGCACATGGGCCGATTTCGTGCCGACATTCCAATCCCAGGTCACCAACAACACCGACGCGCCCATACCGGTTCGACCGTGGAAGGCCAATCCCACAAAGGGACACATCTGCGGTACGGTCACGCTGCTATCCAACGGTGCGTGGGCCGACGGAGCAACCGTCAGCATTACCGGCCCCGAGAACCGCTCGATGTATGTTGACGGCACCGGATTCTATGCATTCATCGACCTGACGCCAGGCACTTATACGCTCACCGCCAGCCTTCCCGGACAGCCCAGCGCCGTCCGCACCGTCAACGTGCAGTTGGGCGGAGTGACCGGAAATATGTATGTCAACGACATCGCGCTCGGCGCAACACCGCCCGTGATAAGCAACGTGCAGGCCGTCGCCAACTCATCGACGGTAGCAACCATAACCTGGACCACCGACCAGCCCTCCACCAGCCAGGTCAACTACGGCACCACCACGTCCTACGGCACGACGACCCCGCTCGACTCCAATCCGGTTACCACTCACTCGGTTGTGCTGACCGGGCTGCGATGCGGCGTGACGTATCACTATCGCGTCCGAAGCGTCGGCTCTTATGGAATGGAGGCGGTTTCCGGTGACTTCACATTCTCGACGCCCGTGGACAACACGCCCGCGGTCATCTCAGCCGTGACGGCCGCCGACATAACCCCGTCCACCGCCACCATTAGATGGACAACCGACGATCCGGCCACCAGCCAGGTCGAATACGGCCCCACCGGCACATACGGCACGCTCACAGCCATCGATAGCAGCCTCGTCCAGAGCCATTCCGTGCCGCTCTCCGGCCTCAATCCGGGGCAGGTTTATCATTATCGAGTCCGGTCCAAGAACTGCGCGGGAACGGAGACTGTCTCCAGCGACTATACGTTCACCACGACCACGGATACAACACCGCCCAACATCACCAACGTCGCGTTCCGCGACGTCACGTCCAACAGCGCCAGGATCACCTGGACGACCGACGACCCCTCAACCAGCCAGGTGGACTACGGCTTTACCACGTCATACGGCTCGACCACCACGCTCGACGCGAATCTTGTCACCGACCACTCGATCAACCTGACGGGCTTGCTCTCCAGCCAGTTGTATCACTTCCGGGTGCGATCCAAAAACGCCGTAGGTCTGGAGGGCGTGTCCGGGGATTATGCGTTCACAACGGGCGTCGACACGACTCCACCCGTAATAACCAACCTCCAGGTCGCCGGAGTCACGTCCAACTCGGCCACCGTCACCTGGACAACCGACGACCCCTCAACCAGCCAGGCGCAGTACGGCATGACAAACGCCTACGGCCAGTCGACCACCGAAGACACCAGCCTGGTCACCAGCCACTCGGTCACCATCACCGGCCTGGCGCCTTCGACCATATATCACTACAAGGTCAAGTCCACAAACAACGCCGCCCTGACATCCTATTCGGGCGACGGCACGTTTATGACCCAAACCGCGCCGCTGGAGATCGTCTTGGACAACCTTCAGGGCAGTTCCACGGGCACATGGACAGCGCTTTCCGATCCCGGCGGATGGCCGACCACTGCGAGCCAGTGCGTCTACGCCTCCAATTCCCAATCGACGACCACCGCCACGTTCACGTGGACCCCGAACGTGCCCGTTGCAGGACGCTACAATGTCTACTGCTGGTATCCGTCAGGTGCCGACCGCACCACCTCGGCCCGCTACACCATGGTCTACACCGGCGGACAGATGACGGTCACGGCCGTCAACCAAACCGTCAACGGCAGCCAGTGGTTCCAGATCGCCAGTTCGCTGCAGTTCGATGCGGGCACGTCGGGTTACGTGCAGCTCACCAACAAGACAGGGGAGACTTCGGGTACCAAGAAGGTGATTGCCGATGCGATAAAGCTCGAATACGCCGAACCGGATTCCACCCCTCCCAGCGTTCCCGACGGCTTGATCGCCGTGCCCGCGTCCACATCCCAGATCGACCTTACGTGGACGCCGTCAACTGACAACCTGATCGTGCTAGGCTACAAGGTCTACCGCGACTCGCAGGTCGTGGGCAACACTACCTCGCCGAGCTATCGCGATGCCGGCCTCGACGCCAACACGCAGCATACGTATGCCGTCAGCGCATACGACGCCAGGTCCAACGAGTCCGCTCAGTCCGATCCGGTGACCCGGTGCACGCTGGCGCGCCCCGTATCGGCCTCGCATATCACCTGCAACAAAAGCGCCAACACCTGGTATCAAACGCCCGACTTCATATTCACAAACGACGGCTTCGGCCCGGGCAAACTGGCATACTATCGATACGTTTGGAACAACACCCCTAACTACATATGGGCCGACACCGAGGATCAGTGGGCCGCAACCTCGATGACTCTCAGCGCAACATCGGCGTCGCCGTATTGGTACCTCCACGTCAAGGGCTATAACGCGGACGGAGTCGCCTGCGGAACCGCCGACTACGGCCCGTATTGCTACGGGACGCTTTACAGCAATATAGCCGACGCCGCCGACAACCCCAACGGCACGCAGGTGTTGATCACTTCATACAAGCCGATAACCGGCGTTTTCGGAACGTATTTCTACATCGAGGAACCGGACCGCACTCGCGGCATAAGAGTCAACGCAGCAACCGACAGATCCGTCGGAGACGCCGTTACCGTCGCAGGGTGCCTAAGCGACTCCGACGGCGAAAGATGTCTTGCCGATGCCGTCATCCTCGACTGGACGGCCGCCGACCCGCCACGGCCGCTCCTGACGAGGGTCGCTTACCTGGGCGGTCGAGCGCCGGACCCATACACGCCGACTCCGCCACAAGCATCCGGTCTCTATAACATCGGCCTGCTGGTGCGGGCCGCGGGCGTGGTCGTATCGCACACGTCGGGATGGTTTATGCTCGACGACGGCTCCGGCGCGGCAGTAAAGATTTATTCGGACGCCCAGGTCTCGGATTCGTCATTTGTGGGCGTTACAGGAATCTGCTCCACGGAAGGAGGCGCGCTCGTCATTCGCACCAGAACCGCGGATGATGTGCGAGTTTACTCGGCTCCATAGTTGCCGGAGCCGGACTGTCTGCCAGAGAGAGCAGGTGAACTATGGGGGGACACAGATCGAATCCGGTCGTTGCGGTGCTGTTGACGCTGGTGTGCGTGAGCGCCTGCGCCGCATACACGCAGGGCGACCCGGAGTTCCGGGGCATCTGGGTCGATGCATGGGGCGCCGGCTATATGAGCCAGAGCCAGGTCGATCAGCTCCTGGGAGTCGTTGGCGATCCCAACAGCAAGGGCGACATCCGAAACGCCAACTGCAACGCCGTCATCGTGCAGGTCCGTAGGCGTGCGGATGTATGCTATGAGTCGCACATGGGCGAGCCGTATATGACCGGCCTCAGCCCGGCAAATTTCAACGCCCTGCAGGCAATCTGCGCGGCCGCGCACGACACCACAGGCGGCAAGAAGCGCATCGAAGTACACGCCTGGATAGTCACGTTCGCCACCGCCTCGGGCGTCGCCGGACCCGTCTACTACCAGCACAACAACCCCGCCGATCCCGACAACTACTGGATGACCCTCGACGACGCCGGAAACGAGACCTCCGACAAGGCATTCGATCCGGGCCATCCCAAGTGCGAAGAATACATCGTAAACGTCTGCATGGACATCGTCAACAACAACGATGTCGACGGCATTCATTTCGACTACATCCGCTTCACCGGCGACAACCAGGGCTACAATCCCACCTCAATCGCCCGTTACAACGCCCGCTATGGACTCAGCGGTCAGCCCGAACCCGACGACGAGCTTTTCCAGCAGTGGCGGCGCGACCAGGTGACGGCGGTAGTGCGGCAGGTTTATGCAAGGGTACAGGCGTCCAAGCCGCACGTCAAGGTTTCGGGATCGTTCGTCACATGGAACCCCTCGGCGGCCGCTTCCACGCGGGAAGCGTTTATGGCGACTCGCCCCTACTACCAAGTCTACTCCGACTGGGATAGCTGGATACAAGAGGGGATCGTGGACTGCGCCATGCCGATGACTTACTACAACTGGGCGACGTATCCGAACGACTACACCAGATGGATCAACTTCGAAAAAGACCGCAAGTTCAACCGGCATATGTATATCGGCGTCGGCCTGGGTTCCAACTCGCTTGCAAACGCGATCCGCGAACTCAACATGACCCGCGATCCGTCCCCATCGAACAACTACGCCGACGGCTTCGCGGGCTATTCCTACGGCAGCCCCTACAGCGGAGGCACATGGTCGGGATTTGCTCCGACATTCGTTTCGCAAGTCGCCAACAGCATGGTCGATATTCCGGCGATGTCCTGGAAGTCCAACCCGAACAAGGGACACATCAGCGGCACCGTCACCCACGTTCCAATCGTCTCCTGGGCCGACGGAGCCACCGTCAGCATCTCCGGTCCCGAAAACCGCACCATGGTCTGCGACGGCACGGGTTTCTACGCATTCATAGACCTCACCCCCGGCACCTACACCGTTACCGCCAGCCAGGACGGCTGCGTAACGCAGCAGAAAGTGGTGAACGTGGCCATCGGCGAGGTGACCGGCAACATGTATGTCACCGACTTCGCACTCATCACCGCGCCGGTCATAACCAACGTCCGACCGCTGGCAATGACCACTACGACCGCGACCATCGGCTGGGACACCGATCAAGTCTCTTCCTCGCAGGTGGAGTACGGCCCGACGACGAGCTACGGCATGGTATCGCCCCTGGACCCCGCCCAGGTCACGGCCCACTCGGTGGCGCTCGCCGGATTGCTGCCAAACAAGCTCTATCACTACCGGGTGATCTCGGCCAACGAGAACGGCACCAGGGTTTCAGGCGACTACACTTTCACAACCGGCAGTTTCTCGCTGACATTGATCCCCAACCCCGCCGCGGGGGGTTCGTGCAGCGGGGGCGGCTGGTACCCGGCCGGAACGTCGGTCAGTGCACACGCGGCCGTCAACCCCGGCTATTTCCTCGTATCGTGGTCAACCGATCCCGACGGCACCGACGTCGTCTCGACCGACAACCCGTATGCGTTCAACACGCCCCAAAGCAACGTTACGCTATACGCCAACTTCCAGAGCAGCGTGGCGGACATCATCATCGAGTCCGAGGTCGGCGGGCTACACCACGAATGGTATACCGAGGTCGGCCTGGCGCACAGCACAGCCAAAAGCTCGGCGCCGGGCGTCACTCCGGGCATAGGCAGCCGCTACGGCTCGATCACCGAAACCACGAACAAGGAAGCAAGCTACTTGCCTGCAATCCCCATATCAGGCTGGTATCAGGTCTCGGTGACGTGGGGAACTTCGTCGAGCGGTGGTACGAGCATCAAGCATACCGTCACCCACCGCGACGGCCAATACACAGTGACATACAATCAGAGTTCTTCCGGCAACCTGCAAAACAAGTGGAACGTCATCGGCACGTTCCCGTTTGCCGCAGGCGCATCGGGCGCGTGCGGACAGCTCAGGCAGTATGTGACCGCAACCCAGTCCGGCAGGCGGATTATGGCCGACGCGGCAAAGTGGGTCTATGTCGGGCCGTTCAAAGTGACCAAGCCCAGCCCCGCAAACGGCTCAACGAACGTGCCGCCGACCGGCACGATACTGAGCTGGACGCCGGGAGGCACCACCCTTTCCTACGACGTCTACCTCGGCACCAGCACCGCGTCCTTGACGAAGGTATCCGGTGCCCAGACAGGGACAAGTTACGCCCCTGAAGCACTGGCGGGAAGCACCACTTACTACTGGCGCGTTGACGCGAATTGCCTCGGCAAGACCACAACCGGCGATGTCTGGAACTTCACGACCGCCGCCCTCCCGCCTGCAATCTCGGACCTGCAAATAAGCAACATCACGGTTGGCAGCGCTACGATTTCGTGGACAACCGACACGCCCGCGACCACACAGGTCCACTATGGGACCAGCCCCGCCTACGGCCAATCGACTGCCAAAGACACCAACCTTACCACCTCACATATCGTGAACCTGACCGGTCTGACACCCAACACCGTCTACCATTTTTGCGCGGAATCCGCAAGCGCAGCGGGATTGCTGGGCCGCTCGGAAGATCGCACGTTTCTGACGCCGGCCAACGCGCCGGAGATCATCGTGGACAACCTCGAAGGTGTCTACACCGGCACGTGGAACCCGCTTGCCGACGCCGGCGGATGGCCGACAAGCGCCAGCCAATACGTCTACGCCGACAATACCAAATCAACGACGACCGCGACGTTCAAGTGGGAGCCGAACGTGTCTGTCGCCGGCAGGTATAACGTCTACTGCTGGTATAAGTCCGGTTCCGACCGCACCGCATCGGCTCGTTACACGATAGTCTATACCGGTGGGCAGATGTCGGTGGTGGTGGTCAACCAGACCGCCAACGGCAGCCAGTGGTATAAGATCGCGGACGCACTTCAATTCGACGCTGGCAGCACCGGATACGTCCAGCTTACCAACAAGACCGGCGAGAACGACGGCACCAAGAAAGTAGTGGCGGACGCGATAAGACTCGAATACGCTGAAAACGATACCACGCCGCCCACACCGCCCACAAACCTCGCGGCGACTGCGGTTTCCGAGTCTCAGATCGATCTCACCTGGAGCCCATCGACGGACGACCGCGTCGTGCTGGGCTACAGGGTCTATCGCGACGCTCAGATACTGGCCCTGACCGCGTCCACCAGCTACTCGGACACCGGCCTGGACGCCAACAGCCGGCATGTCTACACCGTGACCGCCTACGACGCGAAATTCAACGAGTCGGCTCCGTCAAACCAGGCGGCGCGATTTACGTTCGCCAGACCCGTGCTGCCGCAGCACGTAGCGTGCAATAAGGCGGCCAACACCTGGTACAACACGACCGCGTTTACTTTCACAAACGACGGCCTTGGGTCGGGCAAGCTCGCCAACTACCGGTTCGCCTGGGATCACTCGCCCACGCACGCCTGGACGGATTCCGAGACCGTCTGGGCGACGCCGAGCGTGATCGTCAACGCCGCATCGAGTTCCGACGGTTGGTATTTCCATGTCAAAGGTTACAACGGCGACGGCGTACCGTGCGGCGCGGTGGATATGGGGCCGTATTTGTGCGACACCCAACCTCCCGCCGCTCCAACCGACCTGACGGCTGCTGCCGCCGGCACTTCGCAGATCGACGTGTCCTGGACCGCGTCCGCGGACAACATCGGCGTCACCGGCTACCGGATCTATCGTGACTCGCAGTTGCTTACCGCCTCCGCGCCGCTTGCCTACTCTGATACCGGGCTGGTCGCCAACAAGCGGTATACCTATCAGGTGGCGGCGGTTGATGCGGCGGGAAACGAATCGGCCAGGTCCGACTCCGCTTCGCGCTACACCCTCGGTCGGCCGGTTCTACCTGCTCACATAACCTGCAACAGAAACACGAACACGCCCTATCCAACGCCCGGCTTCACATTCACCAACGACGGGTTCGGCACCGGAAAACTGGCTTGCTACCGGTATGTCTGGGACAACTCTTCGACGCACGCCTGGACAGGCGGTGAGCCCCAGTGGAACTCGACGCAGATGACGCTAAACGCTTCGTCGACGGCTCCGTGGTATCTGCACCTTCGCGGCTTCAACGGCGATGACGTCGCGTGCGGCGATCTCGACCGCGGGCCCTACTACTGCGGCGTGCCCTATGACCGAATATGCGACGGAATGAACAACCCGGACGGCACGCAGGTCATCTTCAACCTCTTCAAGCAGATCACGGCCGTCTTCGAGAACCGTTTCTACATCCAGGAGCCGGATCGCACACGCGGGATCAGGGTCGAGGGGCAGACGACGAGATCGGTCGGTGAGTTGGTGAGGCTGTCCGGCACGTTGGCGACATTGGCGGGGGAGCGCTGCCTGACCGCGGTTCAGGAGTTGGGCGCCGCTCCGGGCAGCGAGCCGCGCCCGATGCTGGTGCGGGCGAGTCTGCTGGGCGGTCGAGCGCCGGACCCATACACGCTGGGAATTGCCGGCGCTGCGACGCCGTATAACGTCGGCCTCCTGGTTCGAGTGGTCGGGCGCGTCGCGTCGCAGACGTCCGGATCGTTTATGCTCGACGATGGCTCCGGAGCGATCGTCAAGGTCTACTCCAATAAGACCGTCGCGAACGGCAGCATGGTCGGCGCGACGGGGGTCTGCGGCATCGAGTCCGGCGCGCCTGTCATATTGACCAGGCAGCAGTCGGATGTAATGATATACTGAATATAGGACACTTGCTTTGTGGGGGAACTGGAATGCGTAGTAGATGTATCATACCGGCCCTGTTGATCGTGATGGGCCTGTGCGGCAGAGCGTGCGTTGCATATAATGCGGGCGACCCGGAGTTCCGAGCGCTATTTGTGGACGCCTGGCACGCCGGCTATCTCAACGACTCCCAGATCAATCAGTTGATTTCGGACGCGCAGTACGTCAACGCCAACGCCATTATAATGGAGGTGCGTCGCCGCGGTGACGCGTTCTATTCGTCATCCTACGAGCCGTGGGCGTATACGGTCGGTTTCGACTCGCTGGCGAAGGTCATCCAGAAGGCGCACGCCGCTTCCCCCCGAATCGAGGTCCATGCCTGGTTCGTAGTCTGGCCCATCGCCAGCGGCAGCAACCCGCCGGCCGACCCAAACCATCCCTACAACAAGTACCCGCAGTATCTGACCAAGGACGAAAGCGGCAACACGCTCTGCTCCGGCGACTACTGGTTCGATCCCGGCCACCCCGGCGCGGAGCAGTATACCTACAACGTCATCATGGACGTGGTCAATCGCTACGACATCGACGGCATCAACCTCGACTACATCCGCTTCGGCGGCTCCCATTTCGGCTACAACGACGTGAGCGTGGCGCGCTTCAATGCCGCCAACGGCCGAACCGGCCAGCCCTATTATACCGACAGCGCGTGGTGCAACTGGCGGCGCGCCCAGGTGGCCAACTTCGTGCGCAAGGTCTACGCCAATGCGATCGCCGTCAAGCCCAACATCAAGATTACCGCCGATCTGATCTGCGGTCATCCCGCACCCGGCGTTTTTTCGAGCTGCCAGGCGTATGGCTCCTATTTCCAGAACTGGCCCGCGTGGATGCAGGAAGGCATTCTTGACATGGGCATGCCCATGGCCTACTTCGAATGCGACGGCTCTTACGCTTCGGACTACTATGGCTGGCTCTGCTTCACGCGCAGCAACATGTATAACCGGCAGGCCGCCATGATCCCGGGCGTTTACTCCGCGTCCTGCCTGGTCGAGCAGATCAACGCCGCTCGAAACTACTCGTGCTCAGGCTCGCCGCCGGCTCTTGCCGGAGCGGGCGTATACTCCTACAACGGGATAGTCAGCTCCGGCCTGCTGTCCACGCTGAGATCGTTGTGGACCTCGCCGGTCTCGCCGCCCGCCATGACATGGAAGACCGCGCCGACCAAGGGCCACATCAAGGGCAATGTAACCTACGGCGGCGGCGCATGGGTTGACGGCGCAACAATTACGCTCACCGGGCCTGCCAACAGGACGACTACCGCCGACGGTACCGGCTTCTACGCGTTCATCGACCTTCCACCCGGCAGCTACAGCCTTACCTGCGACGCAACCAACTACGGCTCACAATCGGGCGGGTGCAGCGTCACGGCGGGCCAGATGAGCACCGTCGACTTCGACTATCCGGCCTCATCCGTCAACATCACCAATATCGCCGTCACCAACGAGACATCCTCCGGCGCGACCATCGTGTGGACAACCGACGCACCCGCGACGAGCAAGGTGCTCTACGGCACCGACAGGACATGCTCTCTGTCGACGGTCGAGGACACCGCGTTGGTGACATCGCACAGCGTTACCCTCACGGGCCTCTCGCCGCTGACGCCGTACTACTATCGAGTCTACTCCAAGAATCCTGCCGCGCCGGTCGCCATCTCGCCCGTCTACGCGCTCGTTACGGGACCTGCGCAACCCGTGATAATCGTTGACAACGCCGATGCAGGCGCGTCGTTTTCCGGCACGTGGTCCACAAGCTCCTCGTCAAGCGCATGGAACAGCACCTACAGGGTGTCCTACCTCAGCGGCGTGCAAAACGCTACCTATACGCCCGAAATACCCATGTCCGGCAACTACAACGTCTACGAATGGCACGTTTCGGGGAGCAACCGCTGCACGGTCGTGCCGTTCACTGTAACCTACAACGGCGGTAGTCAAACATATAGCGTTGATGAAACCACCGGTGGCAGCGCATGGAACCTGCTGTGCACCAAGCCGTTTGCGGCCGGCACCGCAGGCAGCGTGCGCATCTCAAATCAGGGCGCGTCGGGCGGCTCTGCCGTGATCGCCGACGCAATCAAGTTCGCCTGGGTCACGGAGACCACGCCGCCCAGCACGCCGACCGGACTGACTGCGGCAAGCGTGGGCGAGGATTTCGTTAACCTGACCTGGACCCCGTCCACCGACAATGTGGCCGTGGCGGGCTACCGGCTGCTGAAAGGCGGCATGGTTATAGACGCAAGTCCCACCAACTCCGCCCTCGACACGGACGTCGCGCCGAACACGCGCTACACCTATCAGGTGTCGGCCTACGATACGTCCGGCAACAAGTCCGCCGCCTCGGCGAACTACTCCGTTTGGACACTGCCTCTGCGGCCCACACTATCCACGATAGTGCCCAACAAGGCCGCCGGAGTGTGGCATACATCGGGGCCGTTTGTGTTTACGGCGGTTAACGGGTGGGGAGTCGGCAAGGTGTTCGTCTACCGCTACGCCTGGGACACCGAAACCACGCACGTATGGACCGGCTCGGAGACCAGTTGGTCCCGCGACACCATCTCGTGCGCCGCTACGTCCTCCGCCAACCCATACTACCTCCACATTCGCGGTTACAATCAGGACGGCAGGCCCGGCGACCCCGCCGATCTGGGGCCGTTCTACGTGGACTCCACCGGCCCCGATGCTCCCGTCGTGACCGATGGCGGCGCCTACACAACCGTTCGCAACAGAGCTTCCGCGTCGTGGATCGCAAACGATCCCGAGAGCGGAGTTGTCGCCTATAAGATCGCGGTTGGCAACACCCCCGGCAGCGATAACCTGCTGGCCTGGACCGACTGGCCCACAACCGACGCCACTGTCGTGATCCCCACGCAGAGCTACGGAGCGACTGTTTATGTCTCGGTCAAGGCTCAGAACGCCGCCGGGCTGTGGGGAAGCGTCGGTACATCCGACGGGATCAGGATAGCCAAGCCGATCACGTCGGTGGTTCAGGCGAAGGGTCAGACGGACGGGACCGTAATGCGCATCACCGGCAGGATAGTCTCGGCGGTCTACAGCAATTGCTTCTACGTGCAGGATCCGGCCGTTGCGTCCGGCATCCGATGCGAGGGAGTCTGCCCGTATCCGGTCGGGACAAAGGTGGACGTGGGCGGGGAGCTGTCCACGACATCCGCAGGCGAGCGGACGCTGCTTAACGCGGAGGCCGTGCTCTCGCCGTGAGGCGAGCGCGTATGACCCTGATTTCCTTTGAAGGCAGGAATGCTTAGACTCGGGGGACCTGTCGGCGGTTACGGAAACGATCCGGCCGCCTGGATCGATGCGCTGCGGCACGAGGGCTACAACGCGGCTTACTGCCCCGTCGGCGCGGACCCAAGCGATGAGCTTGTTCGGGCATTTGCCGAAGCGGCGGCCGACGCAGGGATCGTGATCGCGGAGGTCGGGGCATGGAGCAATCCTATCAGCCCGAACGCCGAGGTTCGGCAGTCGGCTTTGGAGCGCTGCAAGGCCCGGCTGGACCTCGCGGATCGCATCGGGGCGCGATGCTGCGTCAACATCTCCGGGTCGATGGCGGAGGAGTGGGATGCGCCCCACGCCGACAACCTCACCGATGCCGCATTCGAACTCATAGTGGCCTCCGTCCGCGAGATCATCGACGCGGTGCAGCCCACCCGCACGTTCTACACGCTCGAAACTATGCCCTGGATGTATCCGGACTCCGTTTGCAGCTACGAGCGGCTCATCGAGGCAATCGACCGCGAGCGGTTCGCCGTCCACTTCGACCCGGCCAACCTCATTTGCAGCCCGGAGCGCTACTACGGCAACGGGGCGCTGATTCGCGAATTTATCGCCAGGCTGGGCCCGCACATCAAAAGCTGCCATGCCAAGGACACGCTGCTGTCCTCCGCGCTCACGATCCACATAGACGAAGTCCGGCCCGGCCTGGGCAATCTGGACTACGCGACACTGCTCACCGAACTGAGCCGCCTCGGCACGGACGTCCCCGTAATGCTGGAGCACCTTCCCAGCGACGAGGACTACCGCCTGGCCGCCGAACACATCCGGTCTGTGGCCTCACAAGTCGGCATAGACATGCCTCGGCCCCGATGCTGATCGCGGCTACTTCAACTCGAGGACGTATCCGGCCGACGGCACCGCCCTGCCCGGCGACTTGCCCAGCAACGTGACGCCGTCCTCGGCATAGACCTCGAAGACGCCTTCCAGCTCCGTGCCCTGCGGTAGCTTGATGATCTGCCGATCGGGACCAAGCGCGCCCGCGGGTTCATAGCGCGTGCCATCCGAGGCGACGAACACCACCTTCTTCTGCAGCCATCGGCCGAAGATGCGATTCCTGCAAAGCTCGGGGATCGCGCCCGCGCCGTAGAGGAATCCGAGCACCCGGTTGGATCGCACGACCCATCCGACCGCGACGATGTATCTGTCCGCATCGCCCAGGTTCTTGGCCAGTTCGCGGGGCGCGTCGAATCGCATGCCGTCAGCCGACAGGCTATACCACAGCTTGTCGCGGTTCATGTGCAGCGCCATCAGATAGACGGGCTTGCCCGCCGCGCTGAACTTCTTGACGTCGTTGACGCACGCGCCGAACTCGAGTGCGGTCCCGTCGAAGCTGAAGCGCTTCCCGTCCTTCGACGTAGCGCGGTAGACTCGACCGAAGTCCTTGAAGTTGTTGAAATATAGGCGCAAGACGCCCTGCCCCTCCGCTGCGGAAGAGGTTGGGGTAAGGTCCTCATACAGAATGACGTTCATGCCGTTGATGTCGGAGGCGGCGTATTTGTCGTAGCCGTCGATGGTAATGATGTCGCTCTGTTTGGCCAGGTAGGGCGCGGGCGAACCGTTCCACGCGCTGCCGTCGGCGCTGGTAAACGTAGCAGGTTTGTTGAGGCCGTCCTTGTCCGGATACGCCGTGCACATAAGCCGGTAGGAGCCATCCGGCAGCCGTAGCGCGCTGACGTTGCAAACATGCACGAACGCCCCATGCTCGATCTCGGTGCGGCGATCTCCGAAATCGACGAAGTCGGCGGTCGTAAGCGAATAGATGCGATCGTTGCCCGAATCAACGCCGTCCCACGCGCCGTAGAATACGCGCCAGCCGTCGCCCGTATCCACAATCGAAGGCGCGTAGATGTTGCGGTAAAGACCCCTCAGCCTGGGAGCTATCAGCGGGGACCGCACGTCCGGCACGATATTGAGCTTGCCCGACCGCCAGATCGCCGGGTCGAAGTCGCCGGCGGCCACGCCGTGTATCTCGATTGTTCCGAGCTCCGCCTGGCCGCCGATCATGCGAACCGATACATCCGCCATGCACACAGCTCCCATTATCAGAATCGCGAATGCCGAAAACACCGTTCTGCACATACGTCCGCTTTCGCGGCCCGAAATCCAACTTCCTTCACGCGTGTCGGCTGCGGCGCGGCGGGGCATAAGTATGAGGGTGATGGGCGATGTCGAAACTGGCGTCGGGTGTGCTTGCGCTGGTGTGGATGATGCCGTGCCTCGCGGCTAACGTGCAGAGGCCGGTAACGGTGCTGATGGCGCCGACCAAACACGATCTCGCGCCCGGCGAAACCGTCACGCTCAAGGTGTTCGTCAGAAACAATCTCACCGCCGCGCCGCCTCTCGTCATCGACGCGGCCGCAAAATTCACCGATGATGAGGGAAACGAGCACGTCGCATCGACATCGCTTGAACTGTATGTCAGCCACCCGGCCCACGTTGACCGCATCAGGCTGATCGTACCCTGCCCGCTCGCCTATGTGCCCGGCAGCGCCGCCGCGAACGGCCAGCGGCTGACCGCCGTTGTCGAGGGCCAATGGGTGAACGTGCAGCTTGACGCCGATATTCCAGAACAGCAGACCGTGCTGGTCACGCTCGATGTTGTTCGGCCCCCGTTATAGGAGGCGTCTCCAGACGCCACCCCTTCGCTGCGTATGCAGCTGCCGCCCACTCAGGGCGAGCGGAATTCGGAGTCGCAATGCTCCACCTACGGGCCTTGTGCCCGGTTCAATATCTCCCCATCCACCATCACCCGGCCGTCGGAGAGCTGGATGCCGTCCGCGAGTTCCACCCGCCCGTTTCTCACCACATACGCCCGGACAAACATGCCGGCGGAAAGCCCGTGGTCCCGCTCCCATCCTTGGGCCAGGTAGACAGGCAGCAAACGCCCGTTGCGCAGCGGCGACGCAAGCGCCAAAGCCGTGCTTGCGGATTGCGAATCGGGATCGTCACAACCGACCCGGTAGTCGCAGTTCGCTGTCACCGTAACCACGTCGCCGGATCGCGCCGCCGCACACGCAGGCAGCGCCGCGCCGAATATAATACATCCCAGGGCGAGTGTCGCGCCAAGGATTCGGAAGAGATCGTTCATCGTCACGCCTCACATTATGCAGTTTACTATTGCTATTCCCAGATAGCGTCATAATCATTACATGCACTGTGAGGCGGTTAGTCGGCCTAAGTAACACACGCCCGCGAACCGGCATTCCGTTGCTACGCACCTGGATCGCGTCATCCCGAACGCAGCACCCTGTCATTCCAAACGTGCCAGCCCGTTGTTCCGAACTTGGGGTCGCGTCATTCCTCACTGCGTTCGAATTGACGCGTGATTGGCTCGAAACGACGCGTGCGCAAGCTGTAAAGTGAATCAGTTAGAACGTGGTGCGGTTGAGCCTAAGCCTGCGCGGAGGCCGATTGGCGCTGGGTCCGACTTCAAGCGCGAGTTTGGCCAGCGGGAACGGTTCCAGCGCGCGGTCGAGGATGCCGTGGACTTTGGCGAGCAGCACGCCGTAGTTGGTCATCGGCACGCCGGCCTCGGACGCGACCCGCTGCCGATACAGCATCTCGCGCCGGTTGAGCATGCATCCTCCGCAGTGGACGATCAGGTCGTATTTGTCGAAATCGGGCGGGAAGTCGCGGCCCGAGCTGAACCCAAACTCCAGCTCCCCTCCCACAAGCTGCCGCAGCCAGCGCGGAATCTGCACCCGGCCGATGTCATCGGCCTGTGGGTGGTGCGTGCAGCCCTCCGATATGAGCACCTTGTCGCCGATCTTGAGCCGGTCGATTGCCGCGGCAGCCCTGACGAACTCCGCGAGATCGCCATGATACCGCGCCATCAGTATCGAAAAACTGGTCATCCAGATATCGCGCGGCGTATCCGCATCGACCTTGAGAAATGCCTGCGAATCCGTGATCACCAGCTTCGGCTTGCGTGCGAGTCCCTCAAGGCACGCCCGAAGTTCGCGCTCCTTGACGGTAATCGCCACAGCATCGTGGTCCAGCGCATCGCGGATGGTCATTACCTGAGGCAGGATCAATCGCCCCTTGGGAGCGGCCTTGTCGATGGGCACGACAAGCACCACTATATCCCCGCCGCTGATCAAATCACCGATGATCTGCGGTTCGGCGATTCCCGTCGGAGACAGCTCGCCCAGCGCCTTCTTAAGCTGCTCGATGCCTTCGCGTGTAACAGAGCTGATGGGCAGAAAGATAGCACTATGCTCGGCGGCCCATTTGCGGATGGGTTCCGCGCCAGGGCCCCGGGCCGGCACATGATCTGCCGGCCCAACAGAGACAGAAGCTTGATCCGCCGGCCCAACAGAGACAGAAGCTTGATCCGCCGGCTCGACGTCCCGGCGTGCAGACCCGGCGAGTCTATCGATCTTCGTGGCGCAGATGATCAGCGGGATGTCACGGTCCTTGATCTTGTTGACAAGGTCTTCTTCCCATTCGCCCGGCTGAGTGCCGCTTTCGATGACCAGGACGGCAAGATCGGTGTTTTCGAGCACTCGCAGCGTCTTTTCGACGCGCATCCGGCCAAGTTCGCCGACGTCGTCGATGCCCGCCGTGTCGGTGACGACCACCGGCCCGATGGGCAGTATTTCCATCGACTTCGACACCGGGTCGGTCGTGGTGCCGGGCACGTCGCTGACTATCGCAAGCGACTGGTTCGTCAGCGCGTTTATCAGGCTCGACTTGCCCGAATTGCGCCTGCCGAATATGGAAATGTGCACCCGCTCCGAAGACGGGGTCTGACTGAGGTCGGTCATAGTTGTGGGCTCCGAATTACACGCACATTCTGCTTCCCTTCAATTATAGCATCACTCGATCATCGGCAGCGGTTCGACGTCTTCTTCGGGCGGTATCACGGGCTGATGGCGGATGATGGGCCGTTTCCAAAACCCGGAGAGATAGCAGATGAGACTGATGATCATCGAGATGGCGTTGGAAATCGTCATCGCGTAGAACACGCCCTCCACGGCGTGCATTTTGTGCGATAAATACGCAGCCAGAGGCACGCGCCCGGCCCACAGCGCGACCAGCGTGATGATGGTGGTCACGAACGTATAACCCGCGCCGTTTATCACGCCGTTGGAGACGAAAAGCACGGCGAAAAACACGTAGGAAACGGCGACTATCCTGAGGTAGTGGACGCCTGTGGCAAGGGCGTCGGCTCTGTTCAGGAAAATGCTCAGCAGCGGCTGCGGTATCGACACGCACAAGATTGCGATCGCCAGCGCGATGCCGCCGCAAACGATGATCCCCCACCGGAACACCTCCTTCGCGCGGTGCGTCCGCCCTGCCCCGATATTCTGGCCCACAAGCATCGATACAGCCCCGCCGAACGTCAGCGCGGGCATGAACGCGATCTGATCGACTCGCATCCCCGCTCCGAACGCCGCGTCCGCTATCTCGCCGAAGCCGTTCACGATGCCGATGACGAACGCCATTCCCAAAGACACCAGTGATTGCTGCACCATCGACGGCAGCGATACCACCAAAAGCTGGCCCAGCACGGGCAGATCCACCGACAACCGCCGCCAGTCCGGCGAGACGACGCTTTTCGTGCGCGCCACGTACGCGATCAGCGCGAGCGCCCCGATCGATTGCCAGACGGTGCTTGCAAAGGCAGTCCCGTTCAGCCCTAGCCGCGGAAAGCCGAGCCAGCCGAACATGAGAATGGGGTCGAACACGGCTGTAGCCACCAGCGCGGATATCTGGAAGTAAAGCGGCGTCTTCGAGTCCCCGATCCCGCGCAGCGCGGACGCGATCAAAAACATCAGAAACATCGCGGGGGTCGAAATGATGAAGATGCGTAGGTAGCTGACTGCCATGTCGTAGACGTTGGGCGGCGTGCGCATCAAGCGCATGATGTCGCTTGCGAATACCCAGCCGATCACAAGAAACACGACGCCCAGGCCGGCAAGGATCGTCGTTGAGGTCTGGATTGTCTTACGCAGCCTGTCCCACTCGCGCGCGCCGGCGAACTGCGACACGAGGATGCCGGTGCCCATCGTCAGGCCCATTGCCACCGCGCCAAGCAGGAATACGACTGGCATGCTGACCGTCACCGCCGCCAGCTTCGCCTCGCCCAGCTTTTTTCCGACCCAAAACGCGTTGACGAACCCATACAACGTTTGAACGACGTTGCCGGTGAGCATTGGAATGGAGAAAGCTATTAAGTGCCGCGGGATGCTCCCGCTCGTCATGTCGCGCCCGTAGTTGCGGGCTGATTGTGGTTCGCTCACGTATGCCTCGGAGCGCAAGTGGCGCTGCGTCTATTGTACGACAAAAGGCAGGCGTTAGGGAATCCGAACGCAGTTCCTGTCATTCCGAATGCAGCAAGGAATCGGCTTTTTCCCGCGTTCCCAAAAGCAAATTTCTCGCTTCGCTCGTCAATGACGGTCGCGCCCGAGGTGGCGGCTGCGAGTGGTCATGCAACTGCGCGCTTGAGCTTGTTATCGGAGCTTGCCCTCTTCTTCGATTCGCTGCTGAATGGCTCGGAAAGTGCTCTGCGGCACCTGTGAGGGGGGCTCGCCGCGCATCATGCGATCGATCTGTGCCGGCGGGGCCGGCTGATCGGGATCGGCTGCCTCGGCCTCAAGCCAGGTCTCCAAGGCGTCGCCGATGTAGCCGGCGTGCTCGTATGAGTGGGCGAGCATGTGGCGGGCATAGAACGGCGCGTCTTCGAAGCCGAGGCATGCGGCAAAGAGCGGAATGGCTTCCTCAAACCGCGTGCGGAAGTAGTAGTACATGCCCAGTTCAAAGTACAGGTCATATACTCCGGTATTGTTGGCCAAACCTTCGCGCAGAAACGCCTCCGCGTCGGCCTCGCGCAGGTCGCTCCACATCAGCCATGCGGTGTTGGAGTAACACTCGGTGTCGTGCGGATCCATCTGGGTGATCAGACGCATCGCGGCGATGCAGCGATTGAACGCGCCGTCGTGCCAGTAATGGTCGTTTTTGATCCAGAGCGCGTCGCGGACGCTGCTGAGGACGTCTTGGAGCACGGCGAACGACTTGTCGGGTATATCCTGCTCAGCGCGCACCGCGCCTGACGCGAGCAAGCCGACCACTAGAGCCGTCCCGATCCATCGTATACGCACAATCATCGAGCTACCTCTTGCGCCAGGAATAAGACCGCCGCACCAGTTCATCCGCTTCTTCAGGCGAGGAAGCCGAGGTGATGATGTTCAGCCCCTCCGGGCCGAACTCCTCGACAAGTTCCTGTGCCTGCTGGGGCGACACGCCAAGCATCAGCAGCGACTTGCCCGCGGCTCGCACGCGATGATGCAGCGGATACCAATGGGGGTCGCCGACCGCGGGCTGGCCGGCGCCGGGGGTCCATTGAATCGCCTGCAATCCGCGCATGGCAAGCAGCGGGCCCTCGTGCTGCAGCGCGCACGTGCCGTCCCAGTGGTAGACCGTGTGATCTAGCGCCTCGATCTGCGGCTCCATATACGGAACCACGAACTCCTCGAACATCTCCGGCGAAATCATCGCCGAAAAGTCGCACTGCAGCTTCGCGATCCGGCCCTTGCCGTAGATGTTGAACGCACAGAAGCTCGATCCCCCGATGTCGTCCTTGATGATATCGTAGAGGCGGCGGTGATACTCGCAATACAGCGGCCATATCGCCCGCTGGAATTCATGCACCTTTTCAGGGTAGTCCACCAGCGCCAGGAGCAGTTCCCGGTTGCCGAAAAGCGATGAGATCGTGTCCAAGTTCTCGATAAGGTCCGGAAACGCGACCAACGCCCGCCCAGCAAATCGCTCCACCGCCTTCCGTGAAAGCTCCACTACCTTCTGCCAGTATCGGTTTGTCTCATCGAACACCGGCGGCTTTGCATTGGCTATGTCATCGACGCACGGATGATACCACACCGTGTTCGGTTTGAACTCCGGTTTCGCGCCGAGAAAGGTCGATAGCGTGCCGGGGCCGAGGTGCGGTTCCACGTATGGAAACGCGTCGCCCGCGTAATAAGTGCGGTTCAGGTTCCACTCGAACCAGTCCAGCCGCCACTCGACGTCCATCCACTGCTGGGTCGTGTCGCGAGCCGGGGGCGGAGGCGGGGGCGCGTCCTTGCGTAACACATACACCTGCAGGAGCACGCGGTCGATCACCTCTCCGTGCCACCACGCCTCGTGCCTCTCGCGGGCTTTTTCCCAGTCCACATTGTCGATATGCAGCATACCGTGACTCTCCAATCTCAAAAGCAAGAAACGAATCCGTTTCCCCCTTTCTACCTTTCTGTGCTGCGCGGTGGGTTTCCCTTCTCTCCTGTGCTATACTTATGACCGATGAGAACGCAGGACATAATCGCGGCCAAGCGTGACGGCGCGGAGCTGTCGGATCAAGACATCCGCGCGCTGGTGCGCGGCTACGTCTCCGGCGCCGTGCCTGATTACCAGATGTCGGCGTTTCTGATGGCGGCGTATCTGCGCGGCCTGAGCTTCGCCGAAACCACGGCCCTCACCCGCGCGATGATCGACTCCGGCGGGACGCTCGATCTGTCATCTATCCCCGGCGTTAAGGTCGATAAGCACAGCACCGGCGGAGTCGGCGACAAGACCACGCTTGTCGTGGTGCCGGCAGTGGCGGCGTGCGGGCTTAGGGTGCCCAAGATGTCCGGACGCGGGCTGGGATTCACCGGCGGCACCCTCGACAAGCTCGAATCCATCCCCGGCTTCACCACCGCTCTTTCGCAAGACCGCTTAGTTCGGCAGGTCGCCGAGATCGGAGCGGCGCTTGCGGGCCAGACGCCGGACATCGTCCCCGCGGACAAGAAGATCTACGCGCTGCGCGACGTGACCGCCACGGTCGATAGCATTCCTCTAATTGCGGCGAGCATAATGAGCAAAAAGATCGCGTGCGGGGCCGACGTGATCCTGCTCGACGTGAAGGTCGGCAGCGGCGCGTTTATGAAGACCGTCGACAACGCCCGCGAGCTCGCCCGCACCATGATAGCCATCGGCGAGGGGCTTGGGCGCAAAGTCGGCGCTGCCTTGACGGACATGAGCCAGCCGTTGGGCCGGGCGGTCGGCAATGCGCTCGAGGTGCGGGAGGCAATCGACGCGCTTCATGGATCGGGACCGGCGGACTTTGCCGGTCTCTGCGTCGAGCTGGCCGCAAGGCTTCTCAACTTGGCCGGGACCGCCTCGCTGGACGAATGCCGCCGTCAGGCCGAACGCACGATCTTGTCCGGGGCCGCTTTGGCGAAGTTTGGCGAGATAGTGCGCGTCCAGGGCGGCGACCTGCGCGTGCTCGAAGACACGTCTCTGCTTCCGAAAGCTTCGATCACCCACGCGGTGAAAAGCGACGCGGCCGGCGCAGTGAGCGCGATCGATGCGGCGCAGATCGGCGTCGCGGCGTCGATACTCGGCGCGGGTCGTGAGAAAAAGGAGGATGTCATCAACCCGGCGGTCGGCATCGTGGTCGAAAAGAAGATCGGTGACCGCGTGGAATTCGGCGAGCCGCTCGCCACCATTCACGCGGACGACCCTGCTCGCATCTCTCAAGCCGAATCCATGATCCGCAAGGCCTATACGTTGAGCGATTCCGCCGCCGTCCCGCCCGTCATCCTCGACTTCATCGGCTGATCCATTCGGACTTCCGGCCTCAGACCTCTGACCTCGTACAAGAAATAACCCTGGCCGGTCTCGAAGCCAGGGTTAGGAGGAAAGGAGGTGAAAGGAGAAGAAGATGAGTTAGTTCGATCTTCACTTGTTACTACGCATTAACGGTTTCCCAAGTTCCCGTTTTTTTCAACGTTGCCGAAAACGCCGCCGCGCCCGGTTGCAGGGTCCCCTTCGAGGGGCATCTTCTTCCGTAACGTAAAGTGTGGGCAGTTCAGTTCTGCGAAAATCGCAGCCCCATGGCACCTAAGCAGGCCCGTCCTGAGCGCTCTAGGTTTGTAGAATGAGCGAACGACGGGCCGTATGGAAGGGCCGTAAGGGGGCACGCGCAATTCGACCGCCTCCGGACGCGTTTCGATCTCGTCGCCGGATGCGGCCTGCTCGGCACTTACGCTGTTCTTGCCCCCTAAAGATGAACAATCACTCGCCTTGAGACTGTTCAGTCCACTGGGAATGTCCACCCCGCTAGCCCGTGTGCGAAGCGTATCGAAGGGCGGTCAAGGCTCCACCGCACTTCGATACGACCTTCGCTGCACAGGTCTACTCAGCGCCAGCGGAGTTCTGTCCCGCAAGACTGAACAGACACCTCGCCTTCCGTCCCTTGACCGTGCCGCCCAAACGCGGGTATCATGGCTGAAAGGCAATCGGCAAGGGAGCGTTTGTGTGCAATATCGAGAGTTTGGCAAGACCGGCGTGAAGGTGTCGGCTTTGGGCTTCGGCGCGATGAGGCTGCCGGAGGATGAAGACGAGGCGGTGCGCGTAATGCGGCGCGCTTTCGAGCTTGGTGTGAACTACCTCGACACGGCCCGCGTCTACGGCGAAAGCGAGCGCAAGTGCGGCATTGCGCTGAAGGGTTGGCGCGACAAGGTATATCTATCCACAAAGAACCCGCTGGGCGGCGACAACACAGTCGAGGGCTGGTGGAGCAGGCTCAACACCTCGCTGGAGCAGCTCGACACCGACCGCATCGATTTCTACCAAGTCGTTCACAGCCTTACCTGGCAGAGCTACAACGACTTCCTCGTCAACGGCGGCGGAATGGATGCCGTGCGCAGGGCGCGCGACCAAGGCATCATCAAATACGTCTGCTTCAGCAGCCACGATACTCCCGAGAACATAATCCGGCTCATCGACACGGGTGAGTTCGACGGATTGACCGTCCAGTACAACCTTCTCGATCGCGCCAACGAGGAAGTGATAGCGCACGCGCACGAGTCCGGCATGGGCGTGGTGATAATGGGGCCGGTCGGCGGCGGAAGGCTCGCGTCGCCATCCGAGCAAATCAGAAAGATGATCCCGACGCCTGTTGCGAGTTCCGCCGAGCTCGCATTGAGATTCGTGCTCGCCAACCCATACGTTAGCACCGCGATTTCCGGGATGAACACGATCGAGCAGGTCGAGGAAAATGTCGCTACTGCCTGCCGCACCGAGCCGCTTACAACCGAGGAAAAGCAGTCTATTCTGGCCTCTCTCGACGAGAACAAGCGGCTCGCAGAGCTTTATTGCACCGGCTGCAAATACTGCATGCCCTGCCCGAACGGCGTCAACATCCCCGAGAACTTCCGCCTGATGAACCTACACCGCCTCTATGGCCTAACAGACCACGCGCGCGCCATATATCGCCGCCTTTCCAACCCCGAAAAGCCCAAGCGCGGCAAACGGGCCTCTGACTGCATCGAGTGCGGCGAGTGCGAGCCGAAGTGCCCACAGAACATCAAGATCATCGAGCAGCTCAAGGAAGTGGCCCGGACGTTCGAGGAGTAGCTGAGGTCAAACGCGCGGATTCAGGGGCAATGGGCAGACAGCCGACCTGGCCGCCGGTTTCATCCCACTTCCGCCAGCAGATCCTTCACCGCCTCAAGAATGATAGCTTCGCTTTCCGGGCCGATCATCTTCTCGCCGTAGTACTTGATTGCGTCGTTGACCTCGTAGCCGCCTTCCCTGTAAGCTTCGGCGGTGGGGATATAGCCGATGTTGCCGTTTGCGTAGGCCACGGGCAGCACGGGGCGGTCGGTCATCTTCCGAAACGCCAGCCCGTATTCGCAGAACGCCTCACCTGGGTGGGTTGCCAGAACGGCATCCCCGATCCGGATCACCTGCAGCCCCACGTTCACCGACTCCGGCCCGCCGCCGTCGAGCACCAGCTTCAGCGACGCCTCCGCCCACCCCGCCATGGCCGCCGCGATCTGAAACTGCCCAATATTGCCTTCCGCCTGAAACTTGCGCATCTGTTCGCGTTGGAAGCTGATTTCCTGCTCCAGCGCCTCCTCTGACGGCAGCGGGAAATACGGCAGATCGACTCGCGCCCAGGCCACCTTGATCCCGGGATTCTCGAACGGTCTCGCGTTGGTCAGCGCCGCCAGTAACGGGTTCGCCACGGACTCGCCCGCGCGCTTTACTTCATCGAACGTTCCCCGCCACCGCGGATTTATGTTGCCGCAGCAGCCTTGCAGGAAGACTGCAGTCCCGACCATTCCGCTCGATTCCAGCACACTACGCGCCGCGCCGATCCAGTCGGCGCTGATCTCGAGGTTATCTGCGCCCATCACCACCCCGTGGCACGCGTAGTTGAACAGCAGCACCGGCCCCGCAATCGTGTCATTTCGAGCATCGCGAGCAATCCGCTTTTCCTGGACGGGCTCAACGAACAGCCCGCCGATCTCCGGGTCGGTAATCACGCCGGATGTCGGACTCTGCTGCACGCCGGCGTTGATGACCCACTCCCGCCGGTTCCAGGCCAGATCCGACTCAGCGCGCACATAGGATATCTCCACATCGGCCAAATTCTCGCACGCCTGAGCGGTCACTGCCCCAATCTGCGCGAACAGCCGGCGGATATACGCTTCATCAGGCACGCCGCACTGCCGCAAGATGCCGATCGCCGGTGCCGAGTGCGTGTGCGTGGCCGCGATCATCAGGTTCTCCGGCGCGATCCCGGTCGCCCTTGAGATGGATTCGCGCAACGCGGCGTCCTGGTCGAGGTCGGTGCCGATAATGTCAACCGACACAAGCCCGATCCGCGTCGCGCCGTCGTCGAACACGAGCGCGGTCGCAAACAGATCGTCGTGAACCTTTGTTGATGGGCCCGTGCGCCCCACGTAACCCGTCAGGTCAACGCCCACCGGCGGCGTGATTTTGACCCTGGCAATGCCTGACCGCATATCGGATGCCCTCCCGTCGGCAATCGACAATCGTCAATTGCCGGTAGTTGACAATCTCTCCACTCTGACATTCGCGCCGCTGCCGACATTTGCCAGCCGCTTTGCGTCGCCTTCTATTCTGCCGAAGACCTCGACCGCGCTGGCGGGGCGGATCTCATCGCCCCGGCTAATCGGCGTCGGCCCAAAGAAGATGCAGAAACAGCTCCCCTCCGGCCAATAGCCCAGATCTCCGACCTCGACGATCTCTTTGGGATTTTCCGGGCCGGCAGAGACGGGTATGCGGAAGTAGATTTCGTCTCCCCACGTGTAGGCAGTGGCCTCCAGCGGAAGCGCGTCCCATATCTTCCGGGCGCACTCGCTGTCGTTTAGCTCCGCGGTCAGACTTACGTCCCCAGCCGTTATGCGAATCCTGTTCGCCATACGTTCCTCCCAGAGAGAATCCCCACCGCGAAAACCTGAAACGGGAGGGAGCAGCATCCGTTTCCCTTCTTTCGGTATTTCGCTCGTTTCGCGTTTTCGCGATTAGTTCTGCCCGAAGCCGTTCTGCTCCGGCTCGAAGTAGCTGACGTCGCCCGAAAGCTGCCTCTCGGCGTGTCGGCGAATGCGTTCTTCCTCCTCGGCCATCTCCGTGATCTCGCGCTCCTGCCTTTCGGCCTCAGTGGCGGCTATCATCGCGCGCGATTCCGCACAGATCCCGCAGTCCGGTCTGGAACACAACAGCGACGCCGGATCGGCCCTGAGCATCTCCACAGCCGCGTCCACCACCGCTCTGGCGCTCATCAGGCGTGCCTTGCAGTTGCCTATCATCACTTCCTTGATCGCGCCCCGTTCGAAAAGCGGTTCATCCAGTTTGTCGAACCCCTGGCTGCAGCCGGGTCTGCGAATCCACTTGTGGATCACCTTGCCGTTCGGCTGCTTGATGCCGACGTATCTCTGCCGCTCCAGATACGGAACGTTCGCGATCTCCTCGGCAACGTGGACCGTCGAATTGGTCGTGTGCGTGACGCCGAGCTGCAGAATCTTCGCACCAACCTGTGCTGCCTTCCACAGCGCCGATCCCCGCCCGAACGGGTTGACCTTTTCGTGGTCTTCGATGATCGCTTCGGTAAGAGGGCCGATGCCGGTGATGGAATGGGTGGGGTGCTTGGACCGGAGCGCGTTGGGTCGCGCGCGAACCACCTCGGTGATCTTGCCCACGACCGACGGCGTGGTGGCGGGGTCGAATACGCCGGGCTCGTAGTTGAACGTAGGCACCAGCAGAGTGCCCCTGTCCGTGAGCACCTCCAGCAGCGCGTCAACTACCGTGTCCGCACCGCCGTCGACTTCTCCGAAGCTCGAAAGCGAGCTGTGGACGATCACCGTATCCCCCGCCTCCAGGCCGAGTTCGCGAAGTCCGTTGACGATGTCTTGCTTGGTAACCATGATGCGTTATCCTTCGCAACACGGGGCCCGATTCCCTGCACACAAAGCAAAGAGAGGCGAACAAAACTCGCCTCTCTTGCTTAAATATGATATACTACGGCGTTGTAGGAAGGTTTTCCACAGCCCGTCTCGGCGTCTGCGCAAAAGCCTGCTATGACTGCTCGGCAGTCTTTGCGGCGTTTGCTCGCTTCATGAGCCGGGACTTGCGGCGAGCCGCGGCGTTGGGATGGATAATCCCGCGCTTGGCGGTCTTGTCGATTATGCTGACAGTCTTGCTTACGAGCGCGGCGGCTTCCTCGGAACCTTCGTCAATTGCGGCCTTGGTCTTCTTGATGAAGGTCTTTATCCTGGACTTGGCGTCCAGGTTGCGCAGCCTGCGCTCGCGAGACTTCTTAACGTCCTTTACAACTGACTTGATATTCGGCAACTGGTTCTCACCCCCTATCCGGGTCAGACGACCCTATGAGTATATCAGTTTCCAATTCAAATTGCAATAGGTTGAGGCGAGTCGGGGTATAGAGCTATACGGGTAAGGGACCAAGACAGGCTGTGACAATAGCCACGTGCCGCGTCATTCCGAACGGATGTGAGAAATCCGCTTTTGAGCCTCGCGGAAAGCAGATTTTTCGGTCTCCGACCTCGCAATGACGGCCGATCGCAGGTTGTACTCAGGACTGAGCAGTGACTTATGCGCAGGAGGACCTAATGATGGCTGAAACATCGACGAAGCGGGTAACGATCTACTCGACCCCTACCTGCCCTTACTGTCGGCAGGCCAAGGATTACTTGACGCAAAAGGGCATCTCTTTTACCGAGCTCAACGTTGCCGCGGACATGGAAGCGCGCAATGCGATGGTGCAGAAATCGGGTCAGTTGGGCGTGCCGGTGATCGAGATCGACGGGCAAGTGGTGGTCGGCTTCAACCGCGGCAAGCTGGACGAATTGCTGAAATAGCGGGGGCTACGAAAACTGGGCGTGTCCGAAAAAACGTATTACGACCTGATAATACTGGGCGCGGGGCCGGCGGGCATGACCGCCGCCGTGTACGCGGCGCGCAAACAGATAGACGTGCTCGTGATCTCCGAAAACGTCGGCGGCCAGACCACCTGGAGCGCGGAGATCGAGAACTACCTCGGCTTCAGGTTCATAACCGGCCCGGAACTTGTTGCCAAGTTCGAGGACCACGTAAGCAAGTTCAACGTTCCTCGAGTGTTTTCGAAGGTCATAAAGCTCACTCGCCCCGGTCACACGTTCTCGATAGAGACCGAGGACGGCCGCACGTTTGCGGCAAGGGCGGTCATCGTGGCGACGGGCAAGTCGCCAAGGCTGCTCGACGTGCCCGGAGAGAAGCAGTACATGGGCCGCGGGGTGACCTATTGCGCCACCTGTGATGGGCCGCTGTTTGCAGGCAAAAACGTGCTTGTGGCGGGCGGGGGTAATTCCGGTCTCGACGCGGTCGTTCAACTTATGAAGATATGCCCCAAGGTTTATCTCGTCGAGCGCGAGTCGGAGTTGCGGGCCGACGCCGTTATGATCGAGCGGGCACGCAAAGCGCCAAACGTCGAGATACTTACCGATACTGCCGTGGTCGAGATTGCCGGGGACGCATTCGTGAACGCCGTCACGGTCCGGAACCTGAAAGGCGGCGAGATGCGCCGACTCGAGGTGGAGGGGGTTTTCGTGGAAATCGGTTTGGT
>Ga0272448_1001870_pt1 | contig 27583 bp, 25 predicted proteins | sample YNPCB0191_FD_202220 | JGI IMG/M metagenome (GOLD analysis project Ga0272448, IMG submission 202220) | Hot spring sediment microbial communities from Yellowstone National Park, WY, United States - YNP-CB-019-1 | ecosystem: Environmental > Aquatic > Thermal springs > Hot (42-90C) > Sediment... | reverse complement strand
CCACGAGCAACTGACACCAAACAAAGCAAACTACCCTAGGGTAAAAGTCGGAAGGCAAATTGTCTAACTAGTCCTTCCGACTCTTAATTTGGCCGTTTGTTTGCTCGATTGTGCTTAAATATGCTTGATCCATTTCTGCTGTCTGCGCCCTTGATTCTGGAAACACAACTTATAACTTTGTCAACAACAGTTGGGGGCGATCGCCAGTTTGATTTAGCCGTCGAGACTGACAACAAAATACGGGAAAGGAAAAAATTTTTTCACCAACAACAGCAACAAACATCACCACAGTTAACTTCCAGCAATAAGGCGATCGCCACCGAAACACCTTCTTCACCTACTCAACCACCGTCTTCTACTTTTGTTAAAAAAGCCGCAGCTTTAGGCGAACCTTTGTCTGTTAGTTCTGAAATTGTAGAATTTGCTCAATCAAACAACAACAAAGTTATTTTCGGCAAACCTTTATCTGTTGGTTATCCAGCCCAGCATTCGTCGTCACCTTCCTTGGTTGCGCAATCAGTTTCCTTCCACACTAACGGCAACGCTAACGAACCTCCAAAACCTTCTACAATAGAATTTAAGTCTCGCCCTCTTCTCGGGCAATCGCAACAACCATCTTCTCCATCTCCACAAACTAGGAGAGTAATTGAAGTTATAGCCGACAGCCAAGAGTACGATGAAGTACGGCGAGTAGTAACGGCGGAAGGTAACGTGGTCGTACGTTTTGACGGCGCAGTTCTAGACGCCGATCGAGTACAAGTAAACATAGATAATTTGATTGCTGTTGGAGAAGGAAACGTAGCACTCTCCAGAGGCGATCAGATATTGCGGGGACAGCGCTTCACTTATAACTTTATTCAGGACAGTGGAGAATTAATAGCAGGTAGTGGTGAAATTTTTATACCAACAGCAGGGCAAGATTTTTCTTTTTTACCTACAGACGTAACGCCTGCTGGAGTTGCAACTCCTCCGCTCAGCGACAGAATCAGACGCAATCAACCCTTAACTGGAGTTAGCAGTCCAGGGGGAATCAATATCGGAATCGGTACCGGTTCCCGCGCTAGAAACTTTCCCGGACAGCAACAGGGAGGACAAATCAGACGGTTGCGCTTTGAAGCAGCACGAGTTGATTTTTATCCCCGCGGTTGGGTAGCTAAGGATGTGCAGATTACTAACGACCCCTTTTCGCCTCCAGAATTAGTGCTTAGAGCTAATCAAGTCACGCTGACCCGGGAAACACCTCTGCGCGATCGCATCCGCACCCAAGGACAGCGTTTGGTATTTGACCAAAAGCTCAGTGTACCGATTCCTGCAGATGAGCAAGTCATTGACCGCAACGAGCGGGAAGTAACGCCAGCACTAGCTTCGATTGGCTATGATGCTAAAGAGCGGGGTGGTTTGTTTGTGGAGCGCAGCTTTCGACCCATCGACACGGAAAGGTTTCGTTGGAGTTTCACGCCGCAGTTTCTGATTCAAAAAGTTGCACAAAAAGGTGTTAGTAACATTCCAGCTTTGTTTGGCATCAGAACCAGTCTCAATGCCACTTTCACTCCACGATCTAGAATCGATGCGTTTGGACAATTGAGCAGTTTGGACTTGACCAAAATCGAAGATAACCTGCGAGCAAGTGTGCACTGGCGCCAACAATTGGGTGATGTTAGTGCTCCCCACACCTTGACTTTAGAATATAGTTACCGCGATCGCCTCTACAACGGTACCCTCGGTTTTCAAACCGTTCAAAGCAGTCTGGGTGGGGTGCTCACCTCTCCTGTGATTCCTTTAGGAAAAGACCTCAATTTTAGCTATCAAGCTGGCGCTCAGTACATCAACGCCAATACCGATCGGCAAAACTTGCTAGAACCAAACCGCAAAAACGACCGCGTCTCTCTTGCTCGCCTGCAAGCGAGTGCAGCATTAAACGGAGGTATTTTATTGTGGCAAGGCAAAGCTTTACCAGCTACTGCTCAACAAGGTCTGCGATACACGCCCAATTCCGTTGTTCCCTACCTGCGAGTCTTTGCAGGAATCACTGGTACTACTAGCTATTACACCAGTGGCGACAATCAAACCTCTTTGTTTGGGACCGTCGGTTTGGAAGGACAGTTAGGACATTTTTCTCGTCCTTTTTTAGATTATACCGCTTTTAGTGTCAGTTACTCCCAAGGACTCAATAGCGGTCAATCTCCCTTTTTATTCGACCGCGTGGTCGACACCAGAATTTTGAACCTTGGAATCACGCAACAAATCTACGGACCATTTCGCTTCGGTTTTCAAACCTCGGTTAACTTAGATACGGGAGAACGCAGCAGCACAGACTACATCTTAGAATACAGCCGCCGCACCTATGGTATTACCGTGCGTTACAATCCAGTTTTAGAAATAGGCAGTATCAACTTACGCATTAGCGACTTTAACTGGACTGGCGGTACAAATCCCTTTTCGGAAGTCAAACCCGTAGCTGGTGGCGTGCAAAAGTAAGTTTATTCTATCTTTTACCTTGAGTTCCAATTTTGAAAAAACCTTGGAAAAAGTAAAAAATCTTGACAAAGAAATTTTCCAGCCAAAGCATAAGGCGGTCTAACCATTCTAAAATTAGCTCTAAGGGATGCTTTTCATAGGCGATCAACTTGGCTTTGATTTCGATCCACTCTGGTTTCGCCTCAACTTCAGGATTGCGAACTTCATGTGTGGCTAGGTGAGAATTAGCTTGTGATTTTTGTGTTGGTGAAGTGTTCGCATCTTGAAACTTTTGTAAGTTGACAGCATGACCAAACAAATCTCTTTCACTAAGCCATACATCTGTTAGTTCGCTACCGGGTAGCTGAGTAGTTGCAGGTAAAGGTTGACAGCTGCAGTCCGGTTGAAGTCTTTGACTGCAAGTCACGGGTGATGTGGTTTGTTCTAATTTATTACCCTGGTGTTCTCCAAAAAAGAACATTATCGCCGCCCAAATCAAGGCTTTGATCTTGAATGTTTGATTTTTCCAATAATTTTCAGCTGCGTTTGTTGTTTGCTTGCTCACAGATATACGAAATTGAGTCAAGCCATCCAACTGGCTACTTCTACGCCCCATGGAAAGCAACTCCGACCTAACTCGATATACAAGTTGCAGAGCGTTTGTTTCCAATCTGGCGATCGCCGTGTCTAATAATACTAGTAGTGCTTTGGGATAATTATGTAACTTCATCTCTGCACCTTTTGTGCTTTCTCTAGAACCAGAAGCAAGCAAGTACTTACTTGCACTCGTTTTTTCAGCAGTGAGTTTTTCCAGGAGATAGTTAACTTCCCTGAGAGTCTTTGCTTGTTTTTTTGCTGCCAATTGACGCCAGCAATACCAGTAGCGAGCAATTTCTGTGGTGATGCGCTCTGCCAAAATTTGGCGTTGCTGGGGTGTTAAAATATCTAAAATTTCATTTTCATCGCTGACAAGTACTAATTGCCGATTCGACAACTGTGAGGCAATGGCGCGGATGCGAAATCCAGAGAAATACAAACAAGGAGAAACAAAACAGGCTAAAGGTTGTCTGGACAACAGAGCTTCGCGAGCAACAGCAGTAGTTTTGTCTTTTCTTTTCCCGGGAAGTTGTAGTTTTTGTGTTTGCTTGTCTTCTAGTTGCAAATCCGCCACTGCCTGCAGCACTTTTAAAATTGGGGTGTCAGCTATCAAAGAAGTTTCAGACTGAAAATCAGTGTCATTTGCTTGCAACTGCGGTTGGTTTGGAGTGTCTTTTCCATCCAGTTGTTTGCTCGCTGAGAGCGTAACTTTTTGCAGAAGCTGGAAAAATGGGTACATCAGCACTTCTAGAGACCAACTAGCAGCAACTTGCAGGTGGCGCAACGCTCGTTCCCATCCTTCGCTCCAGCGTCGAGATTGTCTGCGGACAAAGTTAAAAAGTCTGCTTTGATAACGTCCAGAGGAACCAGAAGACATGGTAGTGAATTTTTGTTGAGATATTTGTCAATTATTCGATAACAGCCAAACAATAAAGTGATTGGGTAAAGTTAAGTTGTAAACAACAGCTAGCTGCAACCTACTTTGTCAGTGTCCCCATCATAGCGGAATTATGGTCTACTCTGCGTCCCCATCTCATATCGAATTAATTTCGACCACAGTGGCAAAGCTGCGCCGTTTTTGTCAAGAAAATATTCTTCCAAATTGGCGTTATTTAGCAGAGGATTTGCCAGCAGATCAAGTCAAATCGACTTGTTTGTCTGGTTGGACACCGGTGCAACTCAACGCTAAGGAACATGTTACTTGGATGGCAGGACGAAAAGTTTTGTGGTTGGCTCAAAAGTATGTGGTTCCGGAAGCTTTGGAAGGTTATTTTCTCAAGGGTTTATCTTTGCGACTGGCGTTGACTTGGTGGGCAAATTCCGTGGAAGTTTATGTAAACGGTAAGTTGGTTGCTGAGGGAGATTTGTTTGATTGCTCGCCTCGAGTGTTACTATCAAAGGCAGTAACGCCAAAGGATGAATTTTTTGTCGCTTTGCGTTTGCTTAGTCCGGAACACTGCGATGGAGCTTTAATGCGATCGCTTTTGATTTACGAAGCAACTGGCGATCGCCACCCCGACCCCGGTTTTGTAGCTGAAGAACTTGCTTTAGTACAGCTTTATTTGCAAAAGTACGCACCGCAACAATTGAATAGTTTGGCTGCCGAGATAGAAAAAATTAACTGGCCCGAACCCCACAAAAACCCCCAGGAACAAAAGCAAGAGTTTGAGAAAATATTGTTCGACCTACGACAAAGTTTGATTAAATTTAAAGTTCCTGCTCTCAATGCTAAGATCTATCTTTTGGGACACGCTCATTTGGACATGGCGTGGCTTTGGCGCGTCAGTGAAACTTGGCAGGCAGCTCAAAATACTTTTGAATCAGTCCTCAAACTGCAGCAAGATTTCCCAGAGTTAATTTTCTGTCATTCCACTCCAGCTTTGTACGCCTGGATCGAAAAGCATCGCCCAGATTTGTTTCAATCAATTCAACAAAAAGTTACCCAAGGGCGCTGGGAAGTAGTGGGCGCTTTTTGGGTAGAACCAGACCTGAATTTAATTGCTGGTGAGTCCATCGCTCGCCAATTATTATACGGACAACGCTACATTCTAGAAAAATTTGGCCAGCTTTCAACTGTGGAGTGGGTTCCAGATAGCTTCGGTTTTTGTGCTACTTTACCTCAATTCCTCCACCAGGCAGGTATTAAATATTTTGTCACCCAAAAGTTGCGCTGGAACGACACGACGGAGTTTCCCTACGGTGCTTTTTGGTGGCGTTCCCCCGATGGCAGTCAAGTACTCGGTTTTATGTCTGCACCTATAGGTGAAGGTATTGAACCCCTGAAAATGGCTAACTACGCCATCGAATGGCAAACTCAAACTGGTTTTGCGGACTGTCTTTGGTTAGTTGGTGTTGGCGACCACGGTGGTGGACCCACCCAAGATATGTTAGAAGTTGCACGTCGCTTCCTGGAGTCTCCTTTTTTCCCAACATTAGAATTCACCACAGCACAAAAGTATTTGCAGCAACTTTTGCCCGCAAATTCAGAATCTGCTTTCTCAAAGAGAAGACGCGGTCCCGTAGCGTGCCGGATGGCATTAGAGCGCGTTTGCACCTCCCTCCCTACTTGGAACGACGAACTTTATTTAGAATTCCACCGCGGTTGTTATACTACTCACGCTGACCAAAAACGTTGGAATCGTCGTTGCGAACATTTACTTTATCAAGCAGAGCTGTTTGCTTCTATAGCAACAATCCGCACTTCCATTCCCTACCCCAAAGCCCAACTCGCAACCGCATGGAAAAAGCTGTTATTTAATCAATTTCACGATATTCTACCCGGCTCCTCAATTGCAGAAGTTTACGAAGATGCCTTGCAAGACTGGCAGGAAGTAGCGAAAACAGGCACGGAAATATTACAGCAGTCTTTGAGGGCGATCGCCTCCCAAATTCACCTTCCCCAGCCACCGCAACCCGACAGTTTCCCCGTTTTTGTCTTCAATTCACTCAATTGGCAGCGTTCGGAAGTTGTTGCCGTCCCCTTACCTTCCCAGCAAATACACCAGCAATGGCAGATACACGATGCCTGCGGACACAAAATCGTCTCTCAGTTAAGTCAAGCAAATCTGCTGTTTTTAGCCAGCGATATCCCTCCTGTTGGTTATCGCCTGTTTTGGTTATCGGCGGCTTTGCCTTCTGAAGGCCATACCTATCCCCATTATGATGCTACCAATTACAGCGTGCTAAAGCAAGAACATTTTTCACCAGAAAACTTGACTTTAGAAAATGAATTTTTGCAAGTAAAAATTGACGAGAAAACAGGTAATTTATCCAGCATTTTTGACAAGGTTAATAATAGAGAAGTTCTTGATGGCGGCGGTGGTAACCAATTACAAGCTTTTCGAGATAGCGGTCAATACTGGGATGCCTGGAACATAGATCCCAATTATGCCCAGCATCCCCTACCACCAGCTCGTTTAAAATCTCTGCAGTGGCTAGAAAACGGACCGGTGCAAAGCCGTCTGCGCGTGATACGCCAAGTTGGTAATTCAGAGTTTAGCTGCGATTACATCCTCCAAAGTGCCTCACCAATACTCAAAATTGCCACAATCGTCGACTGGCAAGAAAGTCAAGTCTTAGTGAAAGCAGCTTTCTCCTTAAATTTAGAAGCAGATTTTGCTACCTACGAAATTCCCTGCGGCGCCATTTGCCGCCCCACCAAACCCCAGACTCCAGCAGAACAAGCAAAATGGGAAGTCCCCGCCCTGCGTTGGGCTGATTTGAGCGCAAACAAACAAGGTGATGCCTACGGCGTCAGTTTACTCAATGATTGTAAATACGGTTACGACAGTCAAAGCAATCAATTGCGCCTAACCTTACTGCGCAGCCCTAACTGGCCGGATCCGCAAGCAGACCGGGGATGGCATGAATTTACTTATGCTTTGTATCCCCACGCCGGTGACTGGAAATCAGCTCAAACAGTACGGCGCGGCTATGAATTAAATATTCCTTTACAAGTAGTGGTGCTTTCCAAATCCCAATCCCCACCGCCAGAACCAAAGGTAAATCTAGATAGATTGAGTTTTCTCGATTTAGGCGCTGCGAATTTAATCTTAATGGCCTTAAAACAAGCGGAAGAAGACCAGCAGCGGTGGATTGTTCGCTGCTACGAATGTCATGGAGAAACAGCGCAGATGGATTTGCAGGGCGACTTGAAATTAACTGTAGAAAATGCCACAGATTTATTAGAGCGACCTGCTTGCCAATCCGGGTCTTTTGCGGAAAAAGTCACGCTCAGACCTTGGCAAATTGCTAGCTTTCAACTCCAAGCTGGGTAAATAGCGATCGCCACTCTTACAGCTTGGCAATTCCTGGGGACAAACAACTTTATTGGATGCAGTACTTGTTCAATCTTCATGATCCTCAAAAGGATCGCTGAGTTCCTTAGAAGGAGGACCGAAAGCAGTGTAAATAGACACGGCGGTGATAACAATTAAAATCGCAGCTACAGAAATGATAAGAACTGTTGCAGGTTCCATAACTAAAAGATAGATTATGAGTGCTATTCTTATAGAATATTACAGAAGATTAAAAAAATGCTTCTTTGGCAACTGTTCTTAAGGTGAAATATGGCACAACGGACGTGGTTGGGAGATATCCTCAAACCCCTGAACTCGGAATACGGTAAAGTAGCTCCAGGTTGGGGTACGACCCCCCTGATGGCTGTTTTTATGGGACTGTTTTTTGTTTTCTTGTTAATTATTCTGCAGTTGTATAACAAATCAATAGCAATTCAAGACGTCAACATCGATTGGCGGAGTTTGGGGCGGTAACTGAATACAAAACTTCAGTAACTTCCCAAAACAGCTCCTCCACCCGGCTAGACCGGGTTTTTTGTTAACTTAAGTGTCGATTGTTTAAACTAAATTTGTGGTTTCGAGCTGATAGGAAAAAACAGACATGAATATATTTGGTATTGGTCTGCCAGAAATGGCTTTAATCATGATTGTGGCGCTGCTAATCTTTGGTCCCAAAAAATTACCAGAAATCGGTCGTAGCTTGGGAAAAGCGATTCGCAGTTTTCAAGATGCTTCCAGAGAATTTCAAAACGAGTTTCAAAAAGAAGCAGTTCAGCTGGAAGAAGCAATGAAAACAACTGCGGAACTCGAACCCAAGCAATTAGAGCCTACTCGTCAAGAAGAAGTTTGAGGAAAAGTAAATATTGTGCTTTCTACTTGCAGATGACAGAAGCTACTACCAAAACAGCTGTAGTGATTCCTCAACTCATTGTAGGTTTGGGTAATCCAGAACCCAAGTACGAGCGCACGCGCCATAATGTTGGTTTTGCTGCTGTAGACGCTCTCTCCCGTCATTGGCAAATTCCCTTGCAAGAAAATCATAAGTTTCAAGGGGAATACGGAGAAGGAATCGCTGCCAACAAAGAAAAAATCCGCTTGCTGAAACCACTTACCTATATGAATCGTTCCGGACAGGCAATCCAAGCGGTGACAAACTGGTATAAGTTACCACCCGAATCGATATTGGTCATATACGACGATATGGATTTACCACTAGGAAAAACGCGACTGCGCTTGTCTGGTTCTGCTGGCGGACACAACGGTATCAAAAGCGCGATCGCCCACCTAAACACGCAAAATTTTCCTCGCCTGCGCATCGGTATCGGTAGACCCAAAGATACTACCAACGAGGAAAATAACGCTGTCGCTCACGTTTTGGGAAAGTTTTCTGCCTCTGAAACTCAGCTGCTCTCCCAAGTGTTAGAATTTGTCGTTGAGTGCATAGAATTATGCCTGTCCCAGGGAGTAGAAAAGGCTATGAACCGCTGTAACACTCGCACCTTTACTCACCCGGAATTTTAGGTTGAGACAGCAAACGAACCACACCCTCCAGGAGTGCAGTTCTGGTTTTTTGTCAAAATGAACGCGCAGACACAGTAGCTATTTACACTTGATGCTGTGAAACAGTTTCAGTAATAAACTTATTTAAAACGCCGCTTGCGTCTAGCAGCAACTGCTTTGCGCTTGCGTTTTTCCAAAGGTGTTTCAAAGTGTCTGTGGTACTTAACATCAGCTAAAATTCCTGCTTTAGAAACCTGGCGCTTAAAGCGGCGCAATGCTGATTCTATCCCTTCATTTTCTCCTAATACCACCTGGGTCATTCTGATTTGATCCTCATTAATCGATATTACCCATTGTAATGCTGGCTTTACTTTGGGAAAACCTAATTTATATATTTTGCCTTCTGCCTGAAGTAGCAATCATACTCAAGCTTCAGTTTCAGGTATAAAATCAATTGCAAGTTGATACAGTTGGCGACGGGGAACAGAAGTCGCTTTTGCTAATTCACGACAAGCTTGCGATCGCGACATTCCCCCAGCCATAAGTTTTGTTAAGCGAGCGATTAATTCTGCTTGCGAAAACTGAATTTCATTGGGTGAGGTTCCCGCCACCATTAAAGTATATTCTCCTTGAGGTTGGCGCTGACAAAAACAAGCAACTGCTTCGGCAGCGCTTCCCCGCCAAAACTCTTCGTAAAATTTAGTTAATTCCCGCGCCAGCACAATTTGACGCTCGCTGCCAAAAATCTCTGCTAAATCCTGCAAAGTTTCTTGCAAGCGATGAGGAGATTCGTAGAAAATCAAAGTGCGAGATTCTGTTTTCAACGCTTGTAGATGTTCTCGCCGCGCTTGAGCTTTAGCTGGTAAAAATCCTTCAAAGACAAATCGCTCTGTTGGTAGTCCAGCTGCGCTCAGTGCTGTAATTGCCGCGTTTGCACCGGGAATCGGTACTACTGCAATTCCAGCATCAACGCAAGCTTTGACCAATTCATATCCAGGATCGGAAATTCCTGGTACTCCTGCATCGCTGACAACAGCGATCGCCTTCCCCTCAGCTAGCTGTTTTAACAATTGGGGAATGCGACGGTGACGGTTGTGTTCGTGATAGCTAATCTGGGGAGTTTTAATTTCGAAATGCTGAAGCAACTTTCGCGTGTGACGCGTATCTTCTGCCGCAATCAGATCCACACTTTGTAAAATTCGTACCCCCCGGAAAGTCATGTCCTCCAGGTTACCAATCGGTGTACCGACAACGTATAGAGTTCCTGGTTTGGGATCGGTTTGCATCCTTTGTCTTTAAAGGCAAAAGGCTCCAAGGCATTTGAGCGAATTTTTTAGTCTTCTTTGAGGGAAAATAGCATACGCTCCCTTTTTGATGCCACTGCAGCTTCCAAATTTATTTTTACTACACTGCCATCAAATAAAAGTATAACTTATCCAGCTAGCAGAAATAACCTCTAAGATAGAGCCAAAACTAAAATCAACTATCTGTTGAAGCTTTTGTTTGCCAGTGCCAACCTATCACTTTTGTAAGAGGGATAATTACTTTTTTCCAGTTAGTCTGAATTTGTACTCAAAACAGCTAATTGGTTGCAAGATAGGTTCATTTTTTCCAAACTTTTTTTTCGAAGCTGGGAAAAATAACCGCCAAAATTTATTGGGAGTATTGGCATGAAAAAATTATTTTCTCGCATCGGTTCTCTGTTGGCACAAGTGCAAATCAGACGTTTTTTGATTGTGGTTTTCATTGGTTTTCTGGTACTGCAAACGACTAATTTAGCTTTTGGTAGCGTTCGCCAAGACTTAACAGAAAAAGTCCGCGCCCGAGTAGAACAAAATGATGCCCAAAGACCTAAAACAACAGGCGAGTGGAATCAGCAAGCACGGGAAACTGAAGGCAATCCCAAAGAAAGACTCAATCGCATCGGTCAACAATCTGCAGAAGCTCTCAAAGAATTTGGCTCTGGCTATGTAGAAGGCGCTAAAGAAACTGCTGGCAATATCAAAAGAGGTGCAGCAGGGGTAGGTAAGGATATTTCTCGTTAACTTCGTGTCAATAAAAAAGCACCGCGAGAGACTTCGTGGTGCTTTACCTGCAGTCGTTGGTTTCAAATACTTGCTAATTTATTTAAATGCAAGCAGCTGTGCTACCTCCGCGTGGGCCAGTACTACCCCGGGTTCGTGTTGGAGAGCGGCGTAGTATTTTCTCGCAAAGGCGTTACCTAACTCTGATGGGGTTAGCAACGTGCGAGCACTAGCAATCAATTTTTGGACTTCTTCCGGCAAAATTGGCTCGTCTGCAGCCAGCATTTCGTCGATTTGTACAACCAACTCGGAAATGTTATGCAGCCAAGCAAATTGCTCGTGCTCGATCGCAAGTCGAAGAAGTTCTCTGCTCGATACTCGTCCGCGCACCTTTTCGTAGGTGATGCGTTCTGCTTCCAGCAACATCTTGTGAAGGTGCAGTAATTTGTTTCTTAAATCACGCAGATACTGATGTTGGCGAATTCTTTGTCCAAGTATGTTAGAAGTCAACGAAATCTATCCTCCCGTTTACAATAGCTTGAGTGTTTTCTGCTCCGGATTTGATTTTTTTCAGGAAGCAACTAGCTAGCTAAAAATTTTGCGATCGCCACAACTTTCCATTTTGACCGCCGTTTCCTCTTTGTCTGCAGCAAACAACTGTTTTGTATCCAGTAATTATCTTTACCCCATTTCTGGCGCGATCGCCCCTGTTTCAAACAAAACCTGTTCATTTCACTTCCCAAGGCTAACCCCCCAAAAAACTAAAACAATTCTTCGACAAAGGAACTACTAATACCTATTGCCTTTATCCTCCAGGGTTTGAACACTGCCGACTATTCGTGCTAAAGTCGTCATCAATTTCCTCCTTAGTGCCCTTGTTTGGCGATTCCCTAGCTTAATTGTTAGCTGCAGAGGGCATGAAACTTATCCAGTTTTGGTAAGAAAACTTCGAGCGGGCTTGGTATCTATTCGTTCCCAAATTAAATTCTTGGCATTTATTTATTGTACTTTTAAAGCTTTATCGTATGTGAATATTCTCATATTAGCATAATAAAATATAAGAAACGACCAAAATTCCCCTACTTTTCCTTTCCAAAAACTAAATTATATGTCGCTAGCGTATGCTATTTTGGGTTTGCTGCAACAACAACAAAGAACGGGCTACGAGCTGAAAACCAACTGCTTCGATCGGTGTATTGCTCACTTTTGGCCAGCAGACCAAGCACAAATTTACAAAACTCTGGACAAACTAGTCGACCAGGGTTGGATTACCTGTACGGTTGAAATTCAAAGCGATCGCCCCAACCGCAAAATCTACAACCTAACCGAAACAGGTAAAACCGAATTACTAAGGTGGCTTCAATCTCCCCAACCATTTGCAACAGTACGAGAACCGTTGCTGGTGCAGTTATTTTTTGCTGCCCAACTACCAAATGAAGCTATTATTTACCTTTTAGAAAAACATCTGACCTTGCGCCTCAGAAAGCTTAAAGAATTAGAAAATATACAACTGCCAAATCTATACGACCAACAAGCAAATCGCGAGCAAGTCATGCAAAGACTGGTACTGGACCTAGCAATTCGCAGAGAACAAACCTACATTGATTGGCTCAAGACAGCGATTGATGTTATACATCACCAACAAGATTATTTACGGAGTACCTGACAACAACTCGTGAGAACAAATTTTTTGTCTCTGGTTAAGCTCAACACCAGCAAGCTGCTTGTGGTGGTAAAAAGTTTGCTGTTGTTGATGAACAATCACGGCCAAACAAGCAGCAGTAAGGCATGACATATTTTTATACCTTTAAGTTATACTATCAATTATCTTTATATCGAAAAATACCCCTTTTGGGGGTAGGGAAAAATTTTGTGCCCTTGCAGTCAACTTAAACATGAAATCGGAATAAGATCACATCGCCTTCCTGGACAACGTAATCTTTTCCTTCACTTCTGAGCAAACCTTTTTCCCTTGCAGCATTCATAGAACCAGCTGCTACTAAATCGTCATAAGCCACAGTTTCAGCACGAATAAATCCTCGTTCAAAATCACTGTGAATTACTCCTGCTGCTTGTGGTGCTAAAGTTCCGGCTTTAATTGTCCAAGCGCGAGTTTCTTTTTCGCCAGAAGTGAAATAAGTACGCAGGCCTAACAGGGTATAAGTAGCACGAATCAAAGATTTTAAACCACCTTCTTTGACGCCCAAAGAAGCTAGAAATTCACTTCTTTCCTCCTCCGGTAATTCGATTAATTCTGACTCTACTTGCGCCGAGACAACAACTACTTGAGCATTTTCAACCGCTGCAATTTGTCGCACTTGTTCTACATATTCATTCCCTGTGGATAAATCATCTTCAGAAACATTGGCAGCATAAATAATTGGCTTAGCACTTAGCAGTCCCAATGGTTTAATTGCCAAAGCTTCTTCTGGTGTCAAATTAATTTGCCGCACTGATTTACCGGCATTTAAAGCCGCAATTAATTTTTCCAGTACTGTTAGTTCCAACTGTGCATCTTTATTGGCGCGAGCTTGTTTGCGAGTGCGGTCTATTCGCCGCTCTAGTTGAGCTAGATCGGCTAAAGCTAATTCCAAATTAATAATTTCAATATCCCGCACTGGATCGACCGAACCGGCAACGTGAATAATGTCATCATTTTCAAAACAGCGCACCACATGCACTATAGCATCAACTTCCCGGATGTGAGACAAAAATTGATTGCCCAGTCCTTCGCCTTGGCTTGCACCTTTGACCAAACCAGCAATATCTACGAACTCAATACGCGCCGGGACAATTTGTGCTGAATTGGAAATTTGGGCAAGAACGTTTAAGCGTTCGTCTGGTACTGCAACAACACCGACATTGGGTTCGATAGTACAAAAAGGAAAGTTAGCAGCCTCTGCCTTAGCATTGGCAACTAAGGCATTGAATAATGTAGATTTTCCAACGTTGGGAAGTCCGACAATCCCGGCTCTTAGCATCTTCGCTCTAATATAATTTCGATAGCAAACTAGACGAAATTCATTTTAGACAGGATTGGGAATTGTTTGGGGAATAGGACCGGGAACAGTTTGGGGAATGGGAGCAGGAACTGGTTCGGGAGCGGGGTTGGGTGTGGGTTCGGGACGCGGTAAAGTTGGTTCTGGATCCGGGATTTGGGGTTCGTTGGGTAGGGGATCTGGTGTCGGAGCAATCATGGTCGGTTTCGTTAAAACTTAACGACTTTACTAAGCTAGATGAGAAACTACAACACCGACATCTTCCCAAATAGCTAATTCCCGTATCTTTCCCAAGAAGCAGTTGAAAGTAGGTTTGTAGCGAGTACTGAAGTACTCCCTAGTTGTGGAGTTGGGAAAGAAAATAACTGCTGTAGGTATGATATGAAAATTGGCTGAAAAAGTACTGCGTAGGTGATGGAATTGAAGTATTGTTAGCTTTTTCCAATAGCAAGTCAGGTTTTGTATTTGTATGCTTTTGTGGTTTTTTTGAGAAAAATGCTAGCCCAGGACCAAACACCTTTATTAGATGCTTTAAAAACTGATGCAGAATGTTCCCAAGCTTGTTTTTACACTCCAGGACACAAGCAGGGACAGGGAATTTCCCAGAAAATAGCTAATGTTTTTGGCACAGCTGTGTTTCGTGCTGATTTGCCGGAACTGAGGGACACTGCAGCGATTCAACAAGCACAGGAACTTGCAGCTCGGGCCTTTGGTGCAGAAAAGACGTGGTTCTTAGTAAATGGTTCTACCTGTGGAATTGAGGCGGCAATTTTAGCTACTTGTGGCCCTGGCGATAAAATTATTTTGCCGCGCAACGTTCATTCTGCTGCGATCGCCGGATTAATTTTGTCTGGTGCTGTGCCGATTTTTGTTTATCCAGAGTATGACTTTGGTTTGGATATTGCCCATTGTATTGCAGCCGATGCTGTGGCAGCAGCACTGTCAAAACATCCTGACGCTAAAGCTGTCATGGTGGTTTATCCTACCTACTACGGTGTTTGCGGAGATTTAAAGGCGATTGCTAGAGTTACCCATCAATACGATATTCCCCTACTGGTGGACGAAGCTCACGGCGCCCACTTTGCCTTTCATCCCGAATTACCTGCTCCCGCCTTAGCTGCAGGTGCTGATTTAACCGTACAGTCCGCTCACAAAACCCTTGCGGCTTTTACCCAAGCTTCAATGCTGCACGTGCAAGGAACAAGGATAGACCGCGATCGCCTCGAGAAAGCATTGCAATTCCTGCAGTCTACCAGTCCTAGTTATTTGCTGTTAGCATCTTTAGATGCAGCACGGCAGCAAATGGCCCTGTACGGAAAGCAATTAATGTCTCATGCACTGCAACTTGCCCAGCAAGCTAGAAACCAGATCGGCGAAATACCGGGAATATCGGTCTTTGACCTGACCTGTAAACAACAAAAGTCCCAGGTGAGCCCGGGTTTTGCCGCCTTGGACAAAACGCGGTTAACTGTTGATGTTTCTAAGTTGGGTTTAACTGGCTTTAGGGCAGCAGAAATTCTCGAGCAGGACTTTGGTGTGACTGCGGAATTAGCATCGCCGCGTCATTTGACTTTTATTATCAGCCTTGGCAATACCCAAAAAGATATTGAAAAGTTAGTTGAAGCATTTACCTATCTCGGTCAAGAAAAGGAGGAGTTGGGGGTTGCCAGCCTTCCTTGTTTTTGGGATAATGCTAATAAAGTTGGGGATTGCCTGGCCGTTTCTCCCCGGGAAGCTTTTTTAGCCAAAACAGAAATATTACCTCTACAACAAACTCCAGGACGCATTTGTGCAGAAATAGTCTGTCCTTACCCGCCGGGAATTCCGGTGTTAATGCCGGGAGAAGTAATTAGTAAATCTCGGCTAGAGTATTTGCTTTGTATCCAGGCTATGGGCGGATTTATCAGTGGCTGTGCCGATGCCAGTCTGAAAAATCTCAGGGTGCTGCAGATGTGAGATTTATAACTGGGCGAGATTAACGCCTCACTTCAAATCTTCGCAAACCTTCTGGTTCTTCGTAATTTACTGCTACATCCTTCACTACTGCTGCTGGAGGTCCTTGGTAGCACCAACGAACCATTTCCTCGACTACTTCCCGCGCTCCTTCAAACACTGCTTCCACTCGTCCGTCAGGAAGATTTCGCACCCAGCCGCTCAATCCTAACTGAGTGGCTGTATCGACAGTGGCAAAGCGGTAGCCTACGCCTTGAACTCTTCCGGAAATGAATACGTGGGCGCGGATTTGCTGTGACATCTGCGTTTTATTTTGCCTGGACTGGCATTATCTTTACGATATCCAGTCTACCTGAAATTACATCTGTAATAAGCTGGCGATTGCCTGCGGTACGGGCAAAATGATACTCACTAGCAAACCCATTGCCAGCAAACCCCAAATATCGCGTTTGTTATCTAGCTCCGTAACGTCATTGAGAGTGGGTTCATCTATTAAGGGTATAAAGAATAAAATAATTGCCCACAGGAGAAATCCCGGTTGCACAAAAGAAAGTAACAACAATAACAAGCGAGACACTTGACCGACAATCGCTGCGCTGCGCTGTCCGAACATGGCGTGAATGATGTGGCCTCCATCTAGTTGTCCTACAGGCATTAAATTTAAAGCAGTAACAATTAGTCCCAGACAAGCGGCTACAGCTACTGGATGCAGATCGATAGCAGATTGCGGTGTCAGCTGACTTCCCAAGGCTAGTTTTGAGAATATAGCTAAGAGAATGGAATATTTGGGATTGAGAGCATCGGGATTTAAAAGTCCTGTTTTTTCGCCGCTTGGCAAAGGAACAACTTGGGAATGAGCCAAACCCCATATCAGCAAAGGTAGTGTGGCGACAAAACCTGCAATCGGTCCGGCGATACTCACATCAAATAAAGCCTTGCGGTGAGGTACGGGACTGCGCATTTGAATAAATGCACCAAAGGTTCCCAAGAAAAAAGGTACGGGAATGAAATAAGGCAAGGTAGAGCGAATTTTGTAATACCTAGCAACGATATAATGACCGAGTTCGTGGATGCCCAAAATAAATATTAAAGTTAAAGCGTAGGGCAATCCTTGCAACAATATAGCTGGATGGGATTGAATGGCTGCTATTGTAGGTACAACTCCATTGATTCTGACTCCCACTAAAGTTGTGGTGATTAAGGTTGTAAGTAGTAATAGCAGTGCTAGTCCCGGACGCGTTAACCGTTCGTTAGCTTTAGCGACCTGAGTGTTGGGAACGAGGACAAACAAAGGTTTGCCATCTGAATCTTCTTGAAAGATTAACAAAAAGCGATCGCCAAACTTTGCTTCCACATTTGCTTTAATCTTTTGGTAAGCTTCAGTTGGTTTAGCTCTCAGTTGACCCCGACAAATTACAGCTTGGGGTCTGTATTCAATATTTTGGACGTAATAAACAGACCAAGGAAAACAATTGCGCAGTTGAGCTTCTTCGCTATTGTCCAGGGGGCGCAAAGTAGGTAAAGGCTCCAAATTTCCTTGTTGGCTCGCCACTGATTTTGGTACTTGAGCTTCGCCGTGTTTGTTTTTTGGTAGTTGCCTTCCCCAGTGAAACAACACCCAATATAACAAAGGACAGATAATCAAAGGCCAAATCACTAGCGAGGGCGGTAGGGGTTGTTTGGTACCGTGCATCAGTGTCCATCCCATCCACAAAAATGTTGGCATCATCAACACCAGCCATAAAAGCCAGACCGGCGTTCGGGTGATGTTGCCGACACTGCGCTGCACCATAAAGTAGGTAATTATTCCCAGTAAAATCAGAAACCAGACAGCCATTTTATTTTCATATAGTTACAAATTTAGCCTTGCTTGCAATCAACAGTATCGTGACTGCTACCGCAAGCCAAATAGCGTTTCCCGGGAAAAGAAGTTTTATACTGAAACTGGAGTAAGCGTAAATCCCCAATTAGCATTGTTCTCATGTGTAGTTCCTCGCCTTTAAAATCAACTCAGATACTTAAGCCACCACGAGAAATCTTGGATGGTATTTTTGCATTTCCACCAAATCGGGACACTTTAGGAGGAACCGCTTATTTTATTGTAGGAAAAGAAAGTAATATCCTGATTGATTGTCCGGCAGTTGACCAAACAAATCAGGAGTTTGTACGAGCTTGTGGAGGTATACGCTGGTTAGTTATTACCCACAGAAGCGGCATTGGTAAGGCGGAACAATGGCATAAAATTTTTAACTGTGAAATTGTAATTCAAGAACAAGAAGCTTATCTTTTACCAGAGCTTGCTCCCACAACTTTTACTCGGGAACTGACCTTGAATTCCCTTTTACAAGTAATTTGGACTCCTGGCCATTCTCCTGGCTCTAGTTGCCTTTATTACCAAAAACTTGGAGGTGTGCTTTTTTCCGGACGCCATTTAGTCCCCAACCAGCAAGGCGAACCAGTACCGTTGAGAACAGCTAAAACTTTTCACTGGCCAAGGCAAATCAAAAGCGTAAAAACCTTAATAGAAAGGTTTTCACCACAGACGCTGCAGTATATTTGTCCTGGCGCCAATACTGGTTTTTTGCGCCAAAAAGGCGCGATCGATAATGCTTACCAGCGCTTGGCAAATCTAGATTTAACAGCCTTACTACAGTTACAGACCGTTCTTTGAACGGAAATAATCGGACACACAGTTACACGACAGAAGAATTTGATGCTGTAGGGTGCTTATGTCTGATTGCGGAACTGTTACTAAAGCTAACGGGCCCGGTGCCGGGGAAATTTCCACCTACAGACAGGGTAGATTGCGTTTTCCTTGTGAGAGTGAGTTCTTGCACAAACAACTGCTATAAATGTTCGTAGTTTGTAGGGAGTACTTAAATACTCCCTACAAACTATGTGTTTGCTTTTAAGAATTTTTATGAGACCAGCAAAGCTTCAGTGTTAGTGTTGGCAGTAATTTAAGTCTCTCCTGCTGCTAGAACCGAGTTTTTCGCTAAAAGTTCTACCGCAGCTTGGTATTGGGGGTCTAGTTCCGTACCGATTTGCTCGCGAGTCATCGGTTCAGAAGTAACTATTAAATCTGGTTTTATCCCTAATTTATTGATATCTTTATGTTTTGGAGTTTCGTATTTGGCAATGGTCACCGCCAGTCCCGAACCGTCAGATAGCTCAAATAAGGATTGAATTAAACCTTTACCAAAGGTGGTTTCTCCTATTAGCCGGGCGCGACCGTTGTCTTGCAGTGCGCCAGCGAGAATTTCACTGGCACTAGCAGTTCCTTGATTGACCAAAACCACTAGCGGATCATCGGTTAAAGCCGGGCCAAAGGATTCAAAACTACCCTGAATGCCTTGGCGGTTAACGGTATAGACTATGGTACCAGAGTTTAGCCACAGCCTAGCAACTTCAATTCCTGCCTGTAAAAGTCCGCCGGGGTTGTTTCGCAAATCTAGAATATAGGCGGCGGCACCTTTTTTTTCTAGATTGTTAATGGCGTGGGCCAGCTCCATGGGAGCATTGGCATTAAATTGAGTGAGGCGAAGGTAGCCAATGGGTATACCTTCGGGAGTAGTGCGCAAAGAAGCGATGACGGGATTGAGACTGATGCGATCGCGTACTACTTTAAATTCTTTTTCTCCCTCTCCATCTCGTTCGATCAAAAGCGTTACTAGGGTACCGATGGGACCGCGCATTTTGCTTGCTGCTTCGTCTAGAGTTAATTTTTCTGTGGAAATACCTTCAATTTTGAGAATGCGATCGCGTGGTTTGATTCCTGCTTTTTCCGCTGGTGAACCAGCAATAGGAGCGACTACTTCTAGTTTGCCTGTTTCTGGATTTAAAGCAATTTGCAGCCCTACTCCTGTTAGCTCTCCGGAAGTATTAACTTGCAAGCTGCGGTATTGCTCCGGGTCTAAAAAGCGTGTAAAAGGGTCATTGAGGCTTTTGAGCATTTCTTCAATCGCTGCGTATGCAGCTTTTTGGTCTGTAAAAGCGGTGGAGAGAATCTTTTGTCGCACCGCTGCCCAATTTTGGTGGTTAAACGTGTCATCCAAGTAATTGCGGTTTACAATTCGCCACACTTCTGCTACTAGCTTTTGTTCTTCAGTCAAAGCCATTGCTGGTAGACAAAAGCTGCTAAATGCTATCCAAAAGGCCGCGATCGCTGACAAGCTCACCCGAAAAAGCCGTTTATACATGAACCCCATTTCTAACTTCACTTTCAACCCTTAATTACCTATCTCAAAGCTTTATCTTGATTTATGAAATCTATCTTTCGATTATGTTACTTTTTTTATAGAAGTGGTTCCTTTGGAAATCAAGTAGGTTAAACCATTGATTTCAGCAATACCCACTTTCCAAGCGCTAAAATCTTCATTGTGTCCGGCATTTTGTCTGCGGGTGCAAAAACAACGCCATCATTTATCATTATTGACAGAGTGTTAAGTTTTTTTAAACTATTTTCACTCTGAACTCCTAGGTTGAGTAAGATCCCAAAACCTAATGTGGATTGCAACCGGGAGATAAATCAAGTGCGATCGCTTTTTAGGAAATTGAGATTGTATGGCCAACGTTTACGACTGGTTCCAGGAGCGCTTAGAAATTCAAGCGCTAGCTGATGATGTAACCAGCAAGTATGTCCCTCCCCATGTCAATATCTTCTATTGCTTGGGTGGAATCACTCTGACTTGCTTTTTAATCCAGTTTGCGACTGGATTTGCCATGACATTTTACTACAAGCCGACTGTAACGGAAGCTTATGCCTCCGTGCAGTATATTATGAATGAGGTAAGCTTCGGCTGGCTGATTCGTTCCATCCACCGCTGGTCTGCCAGCATGATGGTGCTGATGATGATTTTGCACGTTTTCCGGGTTTACCTTACAGGTGGCTTTAAAAAGCCCCGCGAACTCACCTGGATTAGCGGCGTGATTTTGGCTGTGATCACGGTTTCCTTTGGCGTCACCGGCTATTCTTTGCCTTGGGATCAAGTTGGTTACTGGGCTGTGAAAATCGTTAGCGGCGTACCGGAAGCTATTCCTGTAGTTGGTGTTTTGATCTCTGATCTGCTGCGGGGCGGTTCTAGCGTAGGACAAGCAACTCTAACTCGCTACTACAGCGCCCATACCTTTGTTCTTCCCTGGCTGATTGCGGTTTTCATGCTGCTGCATTTTTTAATGATCCGCAAGCAAGGTATTTCTGGTCCGTTGTAATCACAAGCTGAAAGCAACAGGCAAAAGCTATTAGTTTCAAGATCCAGTTGTTTGTTTTAAACTGAAGTAAAAACAATTATTATCAGCACATAAAAGACAAAAAATCAAACAAGTCTGTCTGAAGCTAATAGCTAATGCCTGGTAGCTAGCTAGCAGCTTGCTTTCATAGAGACTTTTACTAGACCTAAAGCAGGAGAGCACATTTAGAAATGGCAACACTTAAAAAACCAGACCTCAGCGATCCGAAGTTAAGAGCCAAACTGGCAAAGGGCATGGGTCATAATTACTATGGTGAACCTGCATGGCCGAATGACTTGCTATACGTCTTTCCCGTGGTAATTATGGGAACTTTTGCCTGTATAGTGGCTCTTTCCGTACTCGATCCGGCTATGGTGGGAGAACCAGCCGATCCGTTTGCCACACCTTTAGAAATTTTGCCAGAGTGGTACCTATATCCTGTCTTCCAAATTTTGCGTTCAGTTCCCAACAAGCTTTTGGGGGTTTTGTTAATGGCGTCCGTACCCCTAGGGCTAATTTTGGTTCCCTTCATTGAAAACGTTAATAAGTTCCAAAATCCCTTCCGCCGCCCTGTAGCTACAACCATCTTTTTATTTGGTACCCTAGTTACGATTTGGCTGGGTATTGGAGCTACTTTCCCCTTGGATAAATCCCTGACTTTGGGATTGTTTTAAGGCAATAATCATAGCTTGAGTTTGACGCCTGTGAGTTTCTCAGCAAGTGCAAATGTACTTTTGAGAAAAACCAACAGGCGTCTGTTTTAATAACCAGGGTGAGATTTAAAAATTGGAAGTTTTGGACTAAAATGCCATTCCAAAGTCTAAACGCAGTAAATTACAGCAAGTACCCGATAATATTTTTTATCTACTCAAGTCAAGGTCAATGCTTACCATAGTACAGCAAGACCATCTGACAGTGAAAAGCGAACTGAAGCTGCTAAACCAGGTTCAACAATGGTTTGAACAATTCTGCTTGCGACATTTATCTCGGCTTGGCTGGTCAGAAAGCCAACTTTATCGTCTCAATTTAGCATTAGCAGAAGGCTTTACGAACGCTGTCAGACATGCCCATCATTCCTTGCCTCCAGACACTACGATTGAAATAGACGTTTGTTTGTGGATAGACCGACTAGAGATCAGGATCTGGGATTATGGAAAACCTTTTAATCCCGATGCGATCGCCGAACCAGAACCAGGTACTCTGCAAGTAGGAGGATATGGATGGTTTCTTTTGCGTCGCTTAGCGGATCAAGTGGTCTACGAACGCGGTGCAGATAACAGAAATTGTCTGCTCATCGTCAAGTATGGTCTACAAGGGCAATAAATTTCAGATTTCTTAATTTTGTTACAGTTAGTGGTGATTTCTACTTGCGACAAGCAAATTTTATTGTTGAGTATAGAAGCCCAAGCCTGGATTCCGATTCCGGTTTGGGTAGTTCACCCCCCCACAGAATGTAGAGAAAGAAAATCAACTTGACGTTGACTTTTAACAACCATTTGAATAGAGCGATTTGGTCCTGTGACCAAACCACGACGTTTCGGTTGGACATCGCGATTATCTGTTAAAGCCAATTCCCATCGAGAGAGGATGTTCGCAAGTACGACTTTCATCTCAAACTGAGCAAATGCCATACCTATACAACGTTTTACGCCTCCTCCAAAAGGCAAATATTCGTAAGGCGAAAATTGTTTTTCCAAAAACCGTTCTGGTCGAAACTGTTTTGGTTGCGGGTATAAATCTTCACGATGATGCGTCAGGTAAATACAGCCCATAACTGTTGTGCCTGTTGGTAGTTGGTAACCGCACATTGATATTGGTGTTTTTACTATACGGGGGAAAGTCACCATACCTACCGGATATATTCTCAGAGTTTCACAGCAGACGGCATTTAGGTAAGGTAGTTTGGCGATGGAATTGTGGTCTAAATTATTACCTAATTGACCGATTTCTTGCAGTAATTTTTTTCGTACTGCTGGTAGTTTGTGAATCCAGTACAATGCCCAAGTCAAGGCAGTGGCCGTGGTTTCGTGACCTGCTATTAACAAGGTTATTAATTCATCGTGTAATTGCTGCTGTGTCATTGGCTGGTCGTTTTCATCTCGTGCGGTCAACAGCAAACTGAGAACATCTGTGCGGGAGGGATCGTTTTGCTTTTGGCGTTGTTGAATTTCTTCGTAAATTAATTTTTTGACTTGTTCTCGCCGGCGTAGAAAAGTTCCCCAGGGACTGAGAGGTCCTAGATCCTTTTGCAGAATCGGAAAATAAAGCATGAATGCTCGTAAAACAGAGCTGCCGTTGGCATCTAGTATTAAACTTAAAATTTCTTCTATTTTTTGAGCTCGGGGACTATCATACAATCCAAATACAGCTTGCATAATTACCCTCAGGGTAATCGCTTGCATAGCAGTTCGGACGCAAAAAGGTATGTTGGGCTGCCACTGGCTGATAATTTCTTGTGTGACTTTGGCAATTACTTCTCCGTAGGTACGCATCCTTTCGCCGTGAAAAGGAGGCATCAACAGCTGGCGTTGACGCCAATGGGGTTGACCGCTTAAAGTAATCACAGATTGCGTGCCCAGTAAAGGTTCAAAAAGTGGTTCGCCAGGAGCTTCCAAATCTTGAGTATCTCTTGTTAGTATTTGCTGTAAAGCTTGGGGATGGCTGACAAAAACAATTGGTTCATCCAGCTTTAAGGTAAAGATATCTCCATATTGCTTGGCACAGGCTTCCATGAGGGAAATGGGACTTATAATCCACTGTAGCGTCTGCACGATCGCTGGGGTTGCAGGACCATTAGGTAGTAGTGTCGTCATGGGTTCGATTACCAAACTGTTGTTTTCTTGATGGTAATCAATTTAAATTGCTAATTTAATTGCAATTGTTATTGAAGCTAATTATCTTTAGGCTGGGAAATAGCAATTAATCGTTACAACCTGAAAGTTGTAAAATTTTCGTTAACTCAGACGAGGGGAACTCCAAAAATTTGCTGAATAGCGCAAATTTTCGGGGACCCCGAGACGAGCTTTTTCAGCGTCTCCTCCTACTTAGTAAGGTATTTAGCATGACGGCAATTTCTTTGAAGGCAAATTCAACCCTTCCTGACTTTTGCGAAGGAATTCAGTATTTTGGCGAGGCGTTACCAGAATTTGAAATTTATGGAGTAACGGCTGCGATCGCTCCTGGCGAAGCGGCCATCGCCTCCGTGGAAGATGCAAAAGCAGTGTACCAAACTTTGCTGGCTGCCGATGCTTTACGCTACTTGACACTGCAAATTACGGGGAGTAAGGCTTCTGGTCATCCTGGTGGTTTTGCCAGCCAGGCAGAAGCTTATGCAGCGCTGGTCATGCTGGGTTATAAAAATATCATTACCGAAGTGGGACACCATGCTCCAGGATTTTATAGTGCCATGTTCTTGGATCGTTCTTTAGAGGACATGGGCATATACACGGTACAGCAATTGCGCGATCGCTTCCGAGAAAAGCATGGTTTGCTGGGACACCTCTCTGGCTATATTCCCGGAATTTTAGCACCGGCAGGACCTTTAGGACAAGGGCAGCACTTTGCCATGGCAGCGGCGCTGTTGCACAAAGACAAGCTCTTTCCCTTCACGGTTGGTGATGGAGGATTGGGGGAACCGTATGTGATGAGTTCCATGGCCCATTTTCATACCGCCTTTCCTGGGGTGACCAACTTCTTACCAGTGCTGGTGTGGAATGGTTACAGTCAAGAGCACCACAGTATGATTTCTGCCAAAACTAACGAGCAGATGATGGCATACTGGCACGGTAACGGTTTTGAAGAAGTTGTATTAGTCGATGCCAAGGATTTTGACGATCGAAACCAAGCGGGGGACTATGTTGATAGTACCGCTTTTTCCTTTGGGCAACGGCTGGCTTTTACCAAAGCTGTTTTATTGGGTGTGGATGAAGCGGCGCGATCGGCGTTGAGCGGTAAGTTAACCGTATTTATTATCAAACAATTAAAAGGTGCAGGCGTGCATGCCCGGGGAGCAAAATCTCACAATCTCTATCCCCAAGACACCTTAGATGCACCACATATTGCCAGTGCTTTGCAAGAACGTGCTTTACCCTACGCAGCTTGGCAGTTAGTACGAACAAACTTTGAACGTGCAGGTGGTGGTCCTGCTGCTAAAACGGTGGTCACAGAATTTGAGTATCCTTTACCAGAATTAGGGGAATTACCGTTAGAAGAATACCAAATTGGGGGTGAACCGAAAGTTTCCACAAAAGCCATGGGACGTTTGGCGATCGAAGTCGGACGGGTAGATAGAAATTTTCTGGTGACAAATGCGGACGGAAATGAAGCATCGGGAATTGGCAACATTAACCAAGCATTAAAGATTATTCACCCCAGTGTTGATGACTTATACAACCAGCAACCAAACGGACAAGTTTACGAACCTTTAAATGAAGATGCTTGTGCGGGTTTAGCCGCAGGTTTGTCGTTGATGGGAGCGAGGAGTTTGTGGTGTTCTTATGAATCATTTGCTGTGAACGGATTGCCAATTTGGCAAACAGTCACGCAAGCAATGGCCGAGCTACGCCGTCCTACTCCTTCAACGATTACCTTGTTGACAGCAGGTGCGTTAGAGCAGGGACGCAATGGTTGGACACACCAACGTCCGGAAATCGAAGCTTATTTTGCTGCGATGATGCGTAACGGTAATGTTTTTCCCTTATTTCCCACCGACGCTAACAGCATTCAAGTTTGTTACGAGTGGGCCCTAGGGACAAAAAACAAGGGAATCGTAATTACAGCTAGCAAGTCACCTCTACCGATTCGCACTGATTTGCATATGGCTCGTCAGGGTTTACGCGATGGTGCAGTGGTATTGCAAGAATTTCCTGGGGAGAAAAAAGTTGTTTTTGCCGCGATCGGCGATATGATATTGTTACCGGTATTTGAAGCTGCTGATTTATTAAAAACAGAAGGCGTGGGGGTAAAGATAGTTTCTGTCATCAATCCCCGACGTTTGTACCGCCCTGAGGATACAGCTTGGGAAACCTGTACCGAACCCGACGGTGATTTTATCGCTGATGAAAAATTTGCCGAGTTATTTGATGGTGATGTGCTAATTGGCGTCACAGGCGGTGCAGCAGCGATGTTGGAACCGATTATGTTGCGAAGTACTTGCAAGCGCGATACTTTTGCTTGGAAGCGTGGCGAAACCACAGCGAGTGCAGGGGAATTGATGGCGCTGAATAATTTGAGTGCAAAGGCTTTAGTAAAGCGAGCAACAGATATGTTGCGCTAGTTAACAAGAACGAATAAAAAAACTACACCCCTAATTTTTTTGGAGTCTGCTCGAATAGGGGAGCAGACTTTTTTTCAATTTCGTAAAAACTCAATAATAGCTGCATTTACTTGTTTAGAAGCACCCGTGGAAGCATCGTGACAGCAGTGAGGAAGGATTTGCAACCTAGAATTAGGTAGGCATTGATGTAATTTTTTGCCATGACTAACGGGAAACCAACTATCTTGTTCACCCCACATTACTAACGCAGGACAGTTAATAGCATGAAGATTGTTTTGAATTTGGCTGAGCAAATTTGGTTTATTTGCTTGCAAATTGTCGATTTCTCGTGCTGCTATTTGTATTTCTTCAGTGATTTTGGTGAGAGTACCGGGAAATTCAATGAAAGGATAAGTTATCCAGTAAACGTCTTCTGCAGTCAACACAGACGGATCGAACAGCACGTTGCGCCGTTCTATGGCCATAACTTCTCTCACTAACGGTGCAAATAAATTTGCCAAACGCAGGGTATCGATCGCTTGCACTATTTCCAACGGGATCTGAGCAAGTAATGACATTCCCCAATGAGGTAAACGTTCGGCAAAGATAGGTACATTTATTACTACTAATTGTGCTACTAATTGCGGATGTTCCTGAGCCAGAGCAAGAGCAACTAATCCGCCTAAAGATTCTGCTACTATTGCTACAGGTTCGTCACTTAAGATGCGAATAATTCGTTCTAACTCTACTATTTGGTGACCGCTTTTTTCTCTACGAGATAAAGGTTTTTCAGAAAAGCCGTAACCTTTGGCGTCAAAGCAAATGACCCGAAAAAATTGAGATAGTGGTCCTATAGAGTAGCGCCAATTATAGCTCCAGCTACCCATGCCATGTAATAAAATTACAGGCTTGCCAGTACCTGCTTCTCCATAGGCAATTTGTACAGGATAACCATTAGCATCAGTAATTGTCAGAGTTTGCCGTCCCTGTGGAAAAGTTGCTTGCCACCAATCGTTCATCGAGAACCTCCTCAGGACCCCAGCAACAGCGAAGCGGTGTAGGAAGGAATAAGAGCGTCGATATCGATACACAATCTTTGTAATTTGCAGACAATATCACGTCTGTGTGAAGGTACAATTTTCTTTTGCAAACAACGATTGGCATCCAACTTCCATCCAACATGGAAACGCCTGCGGTGCTGTCTCAGTCGTTCAATCTTGCGTGCAAACATGGATGGGAAAACGGCTTGGCAAATGGCACAGTTCAGTTTAT
>Ga0272448_1001868_pt1 | contig 27592 bp, 22 predicted proteins | sample YNPCB0191_FD_202220 | JGI IMG/M metagenome (GOLD analysis project Ga0272448, IMG submission 202220) | Hot spring sediment microbial communities from Yellowstone National Park, WY, United States - YNP-CB-019-1 | ecosystem: Environmental > Aquatic > Thermal springs > Hot (42-90C) > Sediment... | reverse complement strand
CGCAAGGAGCGGAAGATCGCCGACGCCGTCGAGTTCTACGGCTTCACGCGGGCCGAGCGGTCGATCCGCCGCGCCGACGTCGTGCTCTTCTTCCTGGACGCCACCGTGCCCGTCGGCGAGGTGGACAAGCGGCTCGGCGGGTACATCGTCGAGCAGCACAAACCCTGCATCCTGGTCGTGAACAAGTGGGATCTGGCCAAGGACCGCGCCGATACGGAGCAATACGGCGACTACCTGACGAAGGCATTGCCGAATCTGGACTACGCCCCGGTTGCATTCGTCACGGCGAGCGAGGCCCGTAACGTCCAGTCCGTCCTGGATCTCGCGAAGGCGCTGCACAAGCAGGCGGCGATCCGCATCCCGACGCGGCGACTCAATGAGGCGCTCATGGAGGTCGTCTCTCTGCGCGGCCCTTCGCCCCGGCACGGCACCGCCCGGCCGAAGATCTACTACGGCACGCAGGTCGGCGTGTGCCCGCCTACGCTCGTGCTCTTTGTCAACAATCCGTCGCTGATCCGGCCCGAGTACCAGCGATTCCTGCTGAACCAGTTGCGGGAGCGCTTGCCCTTCGCGGAAGTGCCGATACGATTGTTATTGCGGGCCCGCCACGGAAGATTGCGGCCGGACAGGGCCGGGGGGCAGCCGGCGCCCGGCCGCGAGATGCGGGACGCGAACGAGGACGCCGAGGCCGATCATGAGCATTGAGTTCCACTGCGATCACTGTTCCAAGCTCATCCGTGCGCCGAGCGAGGCTGCCGGCCGGCGCGGCAAGTGCCCGTACTGCCAGCAAAGCGTCTATGTCCCGACGCCTGCCGAGCAGATCGAGGAGATTCCCCTCGCGCCGCTCGATACGGAAGAGGAACGCGAGCGCCAACGCCTCGAACGCGAATCGCGCCAGGCCGAACGGGAGATCCTTGCCGACAGGCGGCCGCCAATGGATCGCGCCGGTGCGAGTCCGACAGCCCCCCCGGAATCCGCCATGCCCGAGAGGATCCCCGGTGCCGACGACGTCGAGGAAATGGTCGTCGACTACCTTCTGCTCATGCGGAACTCGGAGCTGGTGCAGGCGGAATCCGTCCTGGCCGATCTGCGCAAATCCAAGGCCGCCGCGCTGGAGGTCGTCAACCGCCTCGCCGCAGATGCGGTCCCGCCCCCGGCCCTGGCCGGCGTGCCACCGGGGGTTTATCAGGGCTTCCTGAAGAACCTCCGCGCCCAGTTGCGATAGGCGATACGATGTGCAACGCCGGCCGCGCCGTCCGATTTCGCCGGCGGAACTACCCGAACTACGCGATGTGTACGACCGGGCTTACAGTCGCGCCATGACAGCTCTGTACTGTGCCGGCGAGCCGCTTACTTCGCGATAGACGGCCGCCAGTACGGCGCGGTCGGCCCGACGGAAGTCCTCGGCTCGCACCGTGATCAAGAGGCCCGCCATATCCATCACGCCCGGGCTGAACAGCATCCGGCCCTCGTCCTCGAGGAAGTAGCAGCGCGGCCGGTGTACCGCGCGAGGAAAGAGCACTGCCGCCCATTGGCCGCCCTCGTAGCGGCAAAGGAGGTTCAGCAGGGGTTCGTCCTCGCCCCGGCCGCCCCGCAGCCCCGCCACGATCGAACGGATCGCTCCGGCCACCTCGTCCGCATCGCTCCCGGCCACAGCGAACACGCATCGCGTCCAATCCCGCTCGTCATCGGCATCGATCAGCAGCCGCACGCGGGCGCCGCGCGGCCGTCTTGCCTCGGCGACGCACTTGCCTGCGTCAAGATGGCTTTCGATCGGCACCCGGCCGGACGGTGCCGCTTGAAAGTGCTGGTGGTCTGGGGCCGACGCTCCGCATCGGGGGCCGTTGTAGAACATCGTCCAGCCGTCGCCGAGCTCCCGCGACAAATCAAGGAACGCGTCGAGGCCGGCCTCGATCCCCTGGGAAACGTGCTCCTCGTGTACGACGGTCAGATGCCCCGGCACAATCGGCGCCGGGTTCGTCAGCAGGATGTAGCGGCCTGCACGCAACCCTTCCTGCTCAGGCGGCGAGTTTGCGGCGCAGAGAAAGCACGGCCGTTTCGCGATCGACGCCGCATCCACTTTCGCCAGGCTGCTCGCGGCGCGCCCCGGGTTGAACTGTACGATGACCGGCCAGGCATTCAGGTCCACCCGCTTCGTTTCGACCCGCGCGAGCGACGCGACGCCCTGCGCCAGCCGCGGCCACGCCGCCTGCTGCTGGCCCAGCAGCGCCAGGCAGCGCCCCCCGAGCGTGGAGAGGTCTGCGTCCGCGGCGAACGGCCGCAGCCGTTCGATGTCGATAAGCTTGCTATCCCACATGCCGGTGGAGCTGCTGGCGGGCCATCACCTCGATCGTGCGCAGGCGATCCTTGTACGTGTCGTACCGGTTGGCCGCGTCGATCGGCAGCGCGGCGTCCGTGTTGCCCTCCCACCGCCGACACAGGTAAATCGGATCGTAGATCCGCCCCATCTCGTACAAACGGGTGATCCGCAGTACCATCGCGTAGTCCTCTCCGTAGCTCACATTCGGCATGAGGATCGATCGGAAGACCGCCGTATCGAACGCCCGCGGCGCTCCCGCCCCGTTGACCCGGAGCAGATTGTTCCGCCCGTTGTCATGCGACCATTCGCGGTGATCGATCACACCGGGCGGCAGCTCTTCGAGCTGGAAGTTCACCATCCGGTATGAGCCGACGACCATCGCGTACGGCCCCTCCTCGAGCAGATCGACGATCTGCTGCAGCGTGTTTGCGTTCGCGTACAGATCATCCGAATCGAGCTGCACCGCGTAGCGCCCGCAGTGTTCGCTCAGGACGGCATGATTCCAGCAGCCGCCGATCCCCAGGTCCGTCCGCCCGGGAATCAGGTGATGCACGTTCGGATGCCGCGCGGCAAGCTCCGCCAGGATGCGGGTCGTTCCGTCCGTGGAGTGATTGTCCGTCACGATCAGATTGAACGGAAAGTCGGTCTTCTGCTCCAGTACCGAGCGGACGGCGTCGGTGATCGTCTTCTCGCGGTTGCGAACCGGGATGATCACGCTCGCCTTGACCGGAAAGGTGGTCCGCGGAACCGGTACGGGCGTAAACTTCGGTTCGAGATACGCGCCGAGACGGCGCAGGTGGTCCGTCACCACGCGCTCCATCTCGCGCTGCACGTCGTAGTTCCGCGGATCAACGTAATCGAACTGCTTCTCGCCTGTCGGCCGGACATCGGGATGCCCCATCGTGTACAGGAACTCGGCGATGCGCAACGGAAGCTGCTTCAGCGACATCTTCAGCCGGAGCTCGTAGAACCCTGCCCACTGCGTATCCCCAAGCGGCCCGTACCGATCGAGGGCCTCGAACGCCGCCCGACGCGAGATCGCGACGGCCGGGCCGAAGTCGAATGTGTCGCGGACGCTGCCGAGCTGGTAGTCGATGGTCGGATGATCGCTGAGCCGGCCGTTCTTCCTCTCGCGATAGTCGGAGTACACCCACCCCGCGCCCGTGTCGGCCAGCACGGCCGAGAACCGGTGGAACGCATCCGGCGCGAATTCAATCTCCGCATCGGGCGCCGTCCAGATGATGTTGTTGCTCCGCACGGCCGCCAGCGCCAGCATTACCGATTCCCCCGCCAGCGGCCGCTCCGCCGAAAGCACATGGACCTTCGGGTCCGGCGAAGGCACCGCCTGCGGGCAGATCACGATCACCTGCTGAACCAGCGGGTGGTCCAATAACTCCCCGAAGGCTTCATCCGCAACAAAACGGCTTCGCGGCCAGACGACGGCAAACATCGGCACCTCAGACGACGCAAACACGGCTCATCCGCTATGGCGCCATACTCTACCCGAAACCCTCGCGGCGGCAAGCACCTTGAAAAAACCCCTCCGAACGATTCTGATAAACATGCACATGGCAACGCACGCGACGCGGAGGTGGCATACGATAAACAGGCAAGGACCGGTCGTCGAGCGAGACTCCCGACGCGCCCCTCCAAAAGGCAGCGCGGGCCCGGGCGCCTGCCGCCCACCGGACGAGGAGGCCGCCCTGGCCGGGATCATCCTCTGCGCCGGTCGCGGCTCCCGCATGGGCAATACGGCAAAACACAAGGTCTGCCTGCCGGTGGCCGGTCGGCCGGCCGTCGTGCGATTGATCGACACCCTCCGCGCGGACGGGGTCGACCCGGTCATCGTTGTCGTCGGCCACCGGGCCGGCGACGTGGTCGAGACCGTGGGCGCCGCCCACCCTTACGTAACCTTCGTCTACCAGCGGGACCGGCTGGGCACCGGACACGCCGCGCGCATCGGCATCGAGGCGCTCTGCCGTATGGGCTACGACGGTCTTGTGCTCATTACCATGGGCGACAAGTGGTTCGAACGCGGAACGATTCGCAGCGCGCGGAGACGGTTCCTCGAATCCGGCGCGGAACTCCTCGTGGTCAGCACGCCCCGGCCCCCCGGCGGCTCGGCGGGCCGCTTCGTTCACCTGCCCGGCCGCGGTATCGTCGGCGTCGTCGAGCGGCGGGACATTGAGCGAGACCGCATCCTGCGCGACTGGCTCGCGATGGCGGCCCGGAGCAAGATCCTTTCGCGCGGCATGTTACGCCGCGCCGGCCTGAAGCGCATCCATCCGGCAGCCAAGCTCTGGCGGGCCCTTGGAACCCTCGCACGCTTCGCCCGCGGCTCCGGCCGCGTCCGCGCCTTCGAACTGACGCAGGCGATCAACGAGGCCGGCATCGGCATCCGCGTCGGGGACGCCGTTCTCGGCCCCGACGAGGTGGAACGCCACAGCCCCACGATCAATCAGTCCGTCTACATCGGAAGAACATCGGTTCTTCGCGACGCCCTCCGTCGCATCGGACGCGCCAATGCGCAGGACGAATACTACATCACCGACATCGTTCAGATCATCGGCGCCCCGCCGGACTCCTCCGCGGCGAAACCCGCCCCGCGGGTCGTGGAGTATCGGCTTCGCGGCCCGGATGAGGCGATGGCTTTCAACACTCGCGCCGAACTCGAACAGATCGAGGCGCGCGTCCGCCGCGAGGAGCAGGCCGCCGGCGACGGGGGACGCGTGGACGAGAAACTCGCCCGGGCCATGCGCACACCCGACGACTGGCTTGACCTCCTGCGGGCCGAATCCGCCCGGGGCAGACGGCTCGTCGTCCGGACGTACGGGGTCGGCGGCCCGCTGGTGCCGGAACGGCTCCGCGCGCTGCGAAAGGTCGTGCGGCTCTTCGCCCGGACCTACGGTCGCGATCGACGCTGCTTCCTCGTACGAGCTCCCGGCCGGGTGAACCTCATGGGCCGGCACATCGACCACCAGGGCGGCTTCGTGCACGCCATGGCGCTGGATCGCGAGATCATCATGGCCGTCGCCCCGCGCACGGACGATGTGCTTCACCTGGTCAACACGGACGCCGTGGCATTTCCACGCCGTGAACTGGTGATCGGCGACTGGTGCGACGCGATGGCCGACCGCGACTGGCTGTCCTTCGTCGACGGCGAAGCGGTCCGCACGCACCTTTCCGCCACCGTCGGAGACTGGAGCAACTACGTCCTCGCCGCCGTGCTCTTTCAACAGCATCGTCATCCGCACCGCCGGCTGCACGGCATGGACGTAGCCGTAAACGGCAACGTACCCATGGCCGCCGGGCTTTCGAGTAGCTCCGCGGTGGTCGTGGCGTCCATGGAGGCCATTTCGGCCGTCAACGGCATTTCCGGCGAGCCGGCGGACCTGGTTGCTTGGTGCGGGCAGGCAGAGTGGTTCGTCGGTTCGCGCGGCGGCAGCGCAGACCATGCGGCGATTCGCCTGGGCCGCGCCGGCTGCGCCGCCCGCATGGAATTCCATCCGTTCCGCCTCTCGCGGTACGTACCGATTCCGCCCGAGGCGGCCGTGCTCATTGCCTACAGCGGCCAGCACGCCGTCAAGAGCGCCGGCGCCCGCGACCGCTTCAACGAGCGGGTCGCCTGCTACCGCCTCGGTATGCTTCTCCTTCAGCGACAGCACCCGCGCCTGGCATCGACGCTGCAATACGTCCGCGACCTCGCGCCGCACCGGCTCGGCGTCGAGCCCGCCGAGGTCTGGAAGGTCCTCGCCGCCCTTCCCGAACGGATCACCCGCCGTGAGATCCTGCGCCGGCTCGGCCCCGCCCTGGCGGCGCAGGCCGAACGCATCTTCTCCTCGCATTCCGATCCGGGCGCGTACACGATCCGCGACGTGGTCGCATTCGGCATCGGCGAATGCGAGCGGGCCCGCATCGCCGCCGAGTACCTCGAGCAGGCCGACCTCGGCGCCTTCGGCGAGCTGATGCTCATCTCGCACGACGGCGACCGCGTCACCCGCCGGCTGGCCGGCCCCGCGGCAGGTGGCAACGGCTCCGTGGAGAACACGCTGGCCACGCCGCTCTACCGGCTGGCCGGTGCCTATGCGTGCAGCACGGAGAGGATCGACGAACTCGTGGATCTCGCGCGCGTGACTCGCGGCGTGTACGGCGCCCAGCTCGCCGGCGCGGGCCTCGGCGGGTGTGTCATGATTCTGGCGAAGCGTTCGGCCGTCAATCGCGTCAAGGCCGTGCTCGCCACCGAGTATTACCGCCCGCACGGCATGGTGCCCGCCGTCTGGGAGGTGCGATCCGTCTCCGGCGGCGGCATCATTCGGCCGACCTGATCGCCTCGCGCAGCTTCTGCTCCGCCTCCGCGGTCCAGTAGCCGCACTCGAGCTGGAAGAACACCGACGTATACGGCAACGTCATCCTGGTCTTGAGGATGAGGATGCGAAACGTCGCGCCGGCCTGATCGAGCCTGGCGATGATCTCCTCGTGAGGAATGGAGCTCACGGGCCGGTCCGCCAGCAGCTTCGTCAGCTTCTCCCGATAGGTCGTGATGCCCGGTGCATGCTCCTCGGGTACGTGCCGCAGCTCCGAGTCCACGAAGATGATCGGGCGCACGTGTTTCGCCTTGTCCAGCGCGGCCAGCACTGCCTTCACGACCTTCAGTTGCTCGGCGCCCGTTGCGACTGTCTCGATCCCCGTGCGGCTCTGCGCCGGATACGCCGCATCGGCGACGACGATCCAGTTCCGGTGCCCCAGCAGCGGCAGTTCCTTCGACAGCTTGTCCCGCCAGTTCATGATTCCGCGCCTCCAGTCCGGGCAATCGTCTCATCCGCATTATGCCCGACGCCCGGTTATTGTATCGGGCGACGGCCAAACGCATAAGCAGCCGGTCGCGGTTCGTGCGCGGCCGCCGTGTTTTTCCCGGCGCCGGCGGCGGTCCGCTGCGTCAATGAGCATGTTCCGGTTTCGGCTCGCGTGACATCAGGTCGGCGATGGCGTCGCGCGGCGTTTGGCCTTCAAACAACACGCGGTGCGCCGCTTCGGTAATCGGCATCTCGACGCCATAGCGTTGCGCCAGGGCCATCACGCTGCGCGCCGTGGCAATGCCCTCGATCACCGAATTCGTGGCCGTCTGCACCTCGCGCGGACTCCTGCCGCGGCCGATCTGCTCGCCGGCCGAACGGTTGCGGCCGACCGGCGAAATGCACGTCGTCACCAGATCGCCCAGCCCGGCCAGACCCGCGAACGTCTCGCGCGATGCCCCCATCGCCACACCGAGCCGCGTGATCTCCACAAGCCCGCGCGTCAGCAGCGCGGCCTTGCAGTTGTCCCCGGCGCCGAGGCCATCAATGATACCCGCGGCCAACGCGATTACGTTCTTCGTCGCCCCGGCCAACTCCACCCCCACCACGTCCGGGTTGGTATAGACACGGAACCACGGCGTCGCAAACATCCGCCGGACGCGCTCCGCCAGTGCGGCATCGGCGCCGGCGACCACCACGGCCGTCGGAAGCCGCCGAGCCACCTCAGGGGCGATGCACGGCCCCGAGAGCACGGCAATGGACGCTACCGGAACAGCCAGCACATCGGCGATGATCTGCGAGGGACGCAGAAGCGTGTCGTTCTCGATGCCCTTCGTGATGCTGCAGATCGGCAAACCGCCGGGTACGTGCGGCCGCAGCCGACTCCAGACCCCCCGCACAAACTGGCATGGCACGGCGGAGACGACCAGTTCGGCATCCGCCACACACTCGTCCTCGCCGGTCGCGCGGACTTGGGGAGGGATGGGCACACCGGGCATGTAGCGGGGATTCTCCCGCCGCCGCGCCACCTCGGCCATGTAGTCGGCCTGGTAGCCCCACCAGGTGACATCGTATCCGTTGGCGTCGAGCAGCAGGGCACACAGAGTCCCCATCGCCCCGTCGCCGACGATCGTCACATGTTCGGGCACGCCAGAGACTCCGAAACGGGAAAGCCACCGCCGTACCGGCGAATCGCAGGACCTGCCCGCGCGAATCCCCTATGCCCTGTGCGTGGAAAGGCCCGTCCGCTTCGCCCTCCCGTCGCCTGGATCCGCCGGGGGGCCGGGCCATCAGCGCCCGCGGGCAAACTCGGCCTTCGCACGCGGATCGCTGTGAAGCTGATCCAGCCGCTGAGCCAGATCGTCGGCCAGCGGCTTGGCCTGCTGTCGCTCGAACGGAGATGTACGGTCAACGAGCATCTTCGCCCAGGCATCGCTCTTGGTCGGAACATGGTCCTTGAAGACGTTTGCCAGGCTGTTGACGGATCGTGCCTGCGGCCCGACCGCCGCACCGCCTCCGTGCGGAGAACGTGCCCCCGCCGCCGGCGCGCCGACCAGCCCGGCCCGGAAGCCCTCCATGTCGCGGATCACCTTGTCCACAAACGCGGGACGATCCTTCTTCGGCGTCCTAACATATTCCTGCGACGCCTTCACGAACTTGTCCTTTCCGATTTCGAATACGGCATCCACAAGCTGTTGCCGTTCGATGAACGACATCTGCGCCAGCGCCTGGCTCATGTCCTCGAACCGCTCCGGCGTGCTGTAAGTCCGGACCACGTCGGCCAGAAACTCCTCCCGCCTGTCGACCGGGAGGCTGGCGAACCCCCGCGGATGCCCGAGATAGTCGCACACCTGTTTGACCGTTGCCACCTTCAGATCGGGCTTCGCCGGCGCCACCAGCACCTGAAAGGCCCAGACCCCGAGAACAACGACCACAAGGCCGGCCGTACCGATGAGCAACGCCTTCTTTGTGTTCGGCGACAATTCCCAGCGCGGCGCACGGCCCCCGCGGGGATCTCGCCCGGTCTGTTTACTCGACGCCATTCGAAGCAGGCTCCTTCCTGGTACGTATCAGGGACCGGTCGTCAGCGGATCCTTGTAGTTGTCCGCCTGAACGTGAAAGTCCGTGTACAGAGCCATCCACGAGCCGCTGCGATCCGGACCGCCGTGAAACGGCTTGAAATCGAAGACAATCCGCGCGGCCGCCGCACCCATGCCCAGACCGTGCGCTTTGCTCGTAAGCACGTCGCGACCGACCTTCTTCCTGTTGAACAAGTACTCCCACCCGTAGCTGGTTCCCGCCCCCTCGAAGTAGGTGGGCTTCGTGTAGTGCGGGTTGTCCATCGCGTTGGTATCTGCCGGGCAGCGGAACACGTCGCGCGACCCGCTCACCTCCCGCCGAAGCGCCTCGTATATGACGATGCCCGTCGGCTGCCCGTCCTTGTCCACCGGCCAGTTCGGTTTCCCATCGGCGTCCAGCGGCCAATAGGGACATTCGGGATAGGTGTCGTTGTGCACACTCAGGTACGCCTGGAGGGCCTGCCCGATGCTGTGGAGGTTCGTCCCGCACACCGTCCGCTTGCTGATCCGACGCGCCGCCGACATCGCCGGCACTGTAATTGTGCACAGCAGCACGATCATGGAGGCCACTACGAGCAGCTCAATCAGGGTAAAGCCGACTCGTCGGAAACGGTTCACCGTGCGCGGCTCCCGAAACCTCTCCCGCCGGTGCTTCCCTGCCGCCATGGCAACCTCCCATTTCGATGATCCCAACCTTCCACTCGCTGCGTCAGACGTAAGACCGCGCCGTCATCAACAACCCCTGTTGGGTCCATCCATGACACCTTATGTCTAGCCTGCCCGAAAGGTTATGTCAAGGGCCGCTCGCCGGGTCCACGCGTCGCCGCCCCCAGGCCGCTCCTCTGCGATACGCGACCGTCTCGTTCTTGGCGCGAGACGAGGCGGCCCTTCCGGCAGGATCTTCCGGCGGGTTGCAGGCCCCGCCCGGCCCCCGTACACTTCCGCCGGGCTCTGACGGTCGTGCATGGCGGTGGTTCGATGCGGCTCGCGTATTTTGATTGTTTCAGCGGCGCCAGCGGCGACATGATCGTCGCGGCATGCATCGACGCGGGCGTGCCGCTGGAAACCATCCGCGCAGCACTGGCCGGCCTCAGCCTGACGGGCTATACGCTCCAGGCCGCGAGGATTCGCAAACAGGGGCTGGCGGCCACGGAGTTCCGCGTCAACGTGGATCCGGCGGCCGACAAGCCGCATCGCCACCTCCACCATATCCGCCAGCTCATCGAAGACGGCTCGCTCAAGCCCGCCGTCAGGGCACGGGCGATCCGGATCTTTACGCGTCTGGCCGAGGCGGAGGCCGCCGCCCACGGCACCAGCATGGAACACGTTCACTTCCACGAAGTCGGGGCCATCGATGCCATCGTCGACATCGTCGGCGCCTGCGCGGCCCTGGATGCCCTGGAAATCGACGAGGTCCGCTGCTCGCCCATCCCGACGGGCCACGGCACGATCACCTGCGAGCACGGCGTTCTGCCGGTACCGGCACCGGGTACGGCCGCCCTGCTCAAGGGCGTTCCCCTTGCCGAGTGCGACGAACCGGGTGAACTGACGACGCCGACGGGCGCCGCCCTGCTGACGACCCTGGCGACGGCCTACGGCCCCATGCCCGCCATGACGATCGAATCCATCGGCTACGGTGCGGGCCAACGCGAGGGAAAGACCCGGCCGAACCTGCTTCGGCTGCTCGTCGGGCAGGCCGCAACCTCCGCCGAGGCGGATGAGATCACCGTGCTCGAGGCGAACGTGGACGACTCCACACCCGAGACGGTGGCCTACGCCGTCGAAAAACTTCTCGCCGCCGGTGCGCTCGACGCGTTCTGCACGCCGATATATATGAAGAAGGGGCGCCCGGCAGTGATGGTCTCCGTGCTGGCGGAACCGGCGCGGCGGCACGAACTCGAGGCGATCCTTTTTGCGGAGACCTCGACATTCGGCATCCGCAGCTACCGCGCGGAACGCCGAAAGCTCGGCCGGTCGTACACCGAGGTGGATACGCCGTATGGCCGCATCCGCCTCAAGGTGGGCCGGCACGGCGACAAGGTCGTCAGCGTCTCGCCCGAATACGAGGACTGCCGCGCCGCCGCTGAGCGCACCGGCGTGCCGCTCCGCGAGATCATGACCGCCGCACTCCGGGCGATGCCGCGGTAGTGCCGCTCCCGTCGGGCAGCCCGCGCGAGGTAAGCCGGTCATGGAGAGTACGATTCTCAGAATCGATGCGGCGGCATGGGCCGACGACGCGTCCCGCCGGCGGGATTGAGGAGAACCACTTCGTGTTGGAACCGCTCATGACGGTGATCGCCGCAGGCCCGACGGAGCGCACCTACGCTCTCTATGCCCTGATGGCGTGCGCGATCGTCCTGCTCACGATCTCGGTCCACCGCCGACGCCGGGAGGGGTTTGGAAACCTCCCGAAGAACCCTCCTCGCAAAGAGCGGAACGACGACTTCGCCGCCCGGCAGGCGATCAAGGATGACATGCAGGCGCTGCTTGTGGAGTTGCAGGACCTCTCGCGCAAGATCAACGCGCAGATCGACACCCGCTTCGCGAAGCTCGAGGCGGCAATCGCGGATGCCGACCGCCGCATCGAGGCCCTTCAACGGCTCTCCCGCGCGGCCCGGGGCGAGCCGGTCGTGGACGTGACGATCGGCAATGAAGCGCCGGACGGCTCGCCTGCCGATCCGCCGTCGGCCTCCGCCGCACCGGCTCACCCGCCGATCCGACACGCCGCCGTGTACGATCTCGCCGACACGGGCAAGTCCCCTGTGGAGATCGCGCAGGCACTGGGCCGCACACCCGGCGAGATCGAACTTATCCTCGCCTTGCGGCCCCGCAAATAAGCGGCGCACTTGCGCGGCGCAGCAGCCGCCCCGTCATCACCGCAACCCGCGACGCCCAAGACGTCTTTGAAGGCCTTGCAGTCCTCCGGAACGGGAATAGCGGCGGGGCGAAGTTACCGGACAAGGCGAATCCGGCTGACGTACGCCCCGGCGGAGGGCGCGTACGGCGCCGTAATCACCGACGAACCCTCGTATGCCACCGGTTGCAGTATCAGGCCCTTGGCGCCGTTCACACTGCCAGTCAAGTCCACCGCGAGAACGCGCCCGAAGCCTATGCCCACGACGGTGAACTGCGCATTGGCCCCGTGGCTTGTCACGGTCGTGTGGACGAAGAAACCGACTACATCGCCGATCCGCTGTTCCAACGCATCCTTGATGCCGGCCTTGACCCCGGGATCGCCGTCGATCTGGTGTGTAATCGGCTTGCCGGAATCGTCTACGAAACGTATTTCCGGCATGCCGATCGCCGCCGTGAAGTCCTCCGGGGTAACCCCGTTGAGGATTCGGGCCTCGATCTCCGGCACGCCATTGTTGGCATAGCCGATGTTCAGGATGCCGAAATTGCCGGAGCCTGCGCCGCCATTGCTGTTACTGCTGCCCCCCCCCTGCTCGTCGGGATACAGCCGGATCTCGCGGATGCCGTCGCCCGTGAGTCGGACTGCACCGTCCTCGAAACTGTACGTGTCCGCGCCGTTCTGCAGCTCGTCGAGGTATCGCTGCTGTTGAATGGTCAGCGGGATCAGGAGGCCCTCCCCGTTCGGCGGAGGCCGGAAGCCCGCCACCCGACGGTCCACGATCGCCGTAGCGCTCGCCTCGACGTTCACCCAGTTTTTTCCGAGCACGCCGGCAAAGGTCGTTGGGATGGGGCCGTCCGGAGACCCTGTCGAGCGTCGGACTGTGACGCGTACGGCGTTGGCCACCGAGGGGTGGGAAGGGACGAACGGCGAGTGGAGGTTCCAGGGATCCTCGATTGTTCCGAACTCGACGTCCTGCTCGGCTACATGTGTTTCGTCGTTGAAGACGCGGTTCCTGCGGGCGATGGCAAGAGCACGCGACCGCGCCGCCTCGGCCACGTCGGTGTCGTTTTGCGTAAGAACCCCATCCGTCGCCAACCCGCTGGCCGCCGCCAGGGCCGCGGCGTCCGCCGCCCGCTGCGCCTCTGCCCGGATGGCCGCCGTACGACCGATATCGATCGCCAATGCGGCGAAGCCGAGCAGCACCGCCGACATGACCGCGGTCTGGACGACGACCACCCCGTGTCTCTGATACCGCAAACCTGTCACCATGGGTTCCATTCTCCGCATCGGCAGAGTTTGGCCGTTTGAAACATGCGATTCGTTTGCCACAGAGTCAAACCGCAACGCCCTCTGAGTCCGCGGGTTACGCCGGCAACGGAGCATCTGCCCGTTCGCTGCGGGCGGACGAATTGCGGACACGGAGAAGGATCGCCGTCAGGGAGTGCGTAAGGCGGCGAAGTATCGGGCGTAACGCGGCAGATACGTTGAGGCGGTCCACCCCGCGATTTTGCCGATGAGTTACACGGCCCGACTATTGACCGGAACGGGGTTTCAGTCTAAAAGACATGCTTCGACCCCGGCACGTGTGGCGATCCGCGGGTTCACGAGGGGTGCTTGGTCCGCACCCCACAGCGGAATCGCTGAAACCGACACTGGAAGGAGTTACGCTCGTGCAGAAACCACAGGCAAGACCCCGCGTCGCGAATTTCGGCTCCGGCCCCACCTGCAAGCGCCCCGGATGGAGTGTCAGTTCGCTCTCGGGCGCTCTGGTCGGACGATCGCACCGCTCGAAAGACGGCCGGGCGCGACTCAAGAATGCCATCGAACTGACGCGCGAAGTGGCCGGCATCCCCAAGGACTACCTCATCGGTATTATGCCGGGCAGCGACACCGGCGCCTTTGAATGCGCGATGTGGAGTATGCTCGGCGCGAGGCCGGTGACCGTGCTCGATTTCGAGAGCTTCGGACAGGGCTGGGCCACGGACATCACCAAGCAGCTCAAGCTCGAGGCCAACGTTCTCAAGGCCCCGTATGGCTCTCTTCCGAATCTCGCCGGGATTGACTGGAACTCCGATGTGGTCTTCTGCTGGAACGGCACGACAAGCGGGGTCTGCATCCCGCAGTCTTCCCCGCCGCCGGCCGATCGCGGCGGGCTGACGCTCTGCGACGCCACCAGCGCCGTGTTCGCCATGCCGATGCCGTGGGACCGGCTCGATGCGACGACGTTTTCGTGGCAGAAAAGCCTCGGTGGCGAGGCGGCGCACGGAATGCTCGTTCTCTCGCCGCGAGCCGTCGAGCGCCTTACGACGTACAGCCCGAAGTGGCCGCTCCCGAAGATCTTCCGGCTGACCAAGGGCGGCAAACTGATCGACGGCATCTTCGTCGGCGACACGATCAACACGCCGTCGATGCTCTGCGTGGAGGACTGGCTCGACACGCTGAACTGGGCGAAGAACCTGTCGTACGACGGCAAGACGGGGCTTGATGCCTGCATCGCCCGAAGTCTGGCGAACCTCAAGACGGTCGAGCAGTTCGTTGCCCGGAACCACGGCTGGATCGGCTTCCTTGCGGAGAAGCCCGAGATTCGCAGCAATACGTCGATCTGCCTCAAGGTAGTCGCCGAGTGGTTCACGAAACTCGGGGCGGAAGATCAGGCTGCCTTCACGAAGAAAGTCTCGGGCGCGCTGGAGGCCGAGAAGGTCGCATTTGACGTGAACGCCTACCGCGACGCCCCGCCGGGGTTCCGCTTCTGGGGCGGGCCGGCGGTCGATCCGCAGGACATGGCGGCCGCGCTCGAGTGGCTGGCGTGGGCCTACGAGGCGAACAAGCCGCAGTAGCCGCTTGGCGCGGCATCGTCTGCACCGCATCGCGGACGAGCACGTGACGATCCCCGCGGAGGAAGCTTTTCGGCGGGCACGGCGAAATAGCGCGCAGAGATCACCTGTGTGCAAAGAGGAGGGTCTCTGCGCGCGCAACCTTCCGCGCGGGCACCCTGCGGCTGCCTCACCCTCCGAAGAACCGGTCGATGGCGACAGGGTCTCTGACGTAGTCCTGCAGACCCTGCACGAAGCCGTTATGACGCTCGTGGCCGGGCGTGGTCGTCATAAGTCCCTTGAGTTCGACGATGTTTCCCTTTCCTTTGAGCAGGTGGCCGACGAAACGCCCCGCCGTCCGGCCGATCAGCACGTTGTCGCCGCCGATGAAGCAGGTGTACATGTCGCCCTGGACGCGGCGGTCGAGGACAATCACGGGAATCTTCGCCTCAAAGACCTTCTGCACGGGCGGGGTCAGCGGCACCGTCTCCTTGGGCGAAATGATGAGCAGATCGACCCTCTGCGTGAGAAACTCCTCCACCTGATTGCGCTGCGTCTGCGAATCGTTCTGGGCGTCCTTGAAGACGACCTTGAGCTGCGGATACTTCGCGGCGGCGGCGGCAAGCTCCTGGTTCATCCGGACGCGCCAGGGTTCTCCCAGGTTGCACTGCGACATGCCGATCGTCCACTTGCCCGCATTCGCCGCGTCGGGCTTCAGGAGATCCGCGTGCTTCGATCGGAGCTCGGCGATCAGCGCCGGCCCCGGCGCGTCCACCGGAATACCGCCCCGGTCGATCGTCTCCTTTGTGTAGAGGGTAGTGGCCAGAATAATGTCCTTCGGCACCGGCACCTTGTTCAGAATGAGCAGGGCCAGATCGATCGCCTCGGCGGCTCCCGTCGGATACTCCAGCGTCGCCGTGAGAATGCCCTCACGAACGTACTTCTTGCCCTCGTCCGGGTTCGCGTCGATGCCCACGAACTTGATCGTCTTCTCCCGGCCCTGGCCCTCGGCCCGCGCGGCAAGCCACGCGCCGTGAGCCTCCGGATCGTTGTGGCCGTACACCACGTCGATCCGGTCGAAGCGGCTCAGCGCGGATTCCATCTCCTGGCGGCCGTTATTCTCCAGCCACTTGCAGTCCGCGGAGAAGATGATGTTCATGCCGCCGTACGACTCCCCGGCCGCGGCGGGCTGCGAAGTCGCCGACTCCTGCCGGCAACCGGCCGCGAGCAGGGCGCCCGCAACGAGGCCCGGAAGCACCGCGGTTCCGGCGTGGCGAACGAACGTCGAGAGCATGGGATCTCCTTTCAGCCACGGCGACGCTGGATGATCACCGCCACCACGATGATGGCGCCTTGGATCAACAGCCGCCCGGCCTCCTGAACATTGTTGATGCTCAGGATCTTCTCAATGTACCCGATTATCAGGACGCCGACGAGCGTGAGCAACATGCCGCCGCGCCCGCCCATGAGGTTCGTGCCGCCGATGACGACGGCGGCAATCGCCTTGAGTTCGAACGTGAACCCGGCCTCCGGGTCGCCGAGGTGATCCCGCGCGGCCTGACAGATGCCGGCGAGCCCCGCGGTGAGGCCGCAGATCGCGTAGGCGAAGAGCTTGTTCCAGCCGACCCGGATACCGGACAACCGCGCCGCCTCCTCATTTCCGCCGATCGCGTAGAGGTGCCGGCCGAAGCGGGTCTGGGTGACCACGACCCACAGGACGGCCACGCAGGCAAGGAAGAAGATCGTGACAATCGGCAACTGAACGCGGCCCCAGGGCGCCTCCCACAGCAGGATGCGGCCGTCGATGAGGTCGAAGACGGGCGGCCCGAGGCCCTCGGTCGGTTGGATCTTCTGCCCGGCAGTCAGGCCCGCGAACGTCGGCACGTACTTGGCCAGGCCGCGCGCGGACACCATCGTCGCCAGCGTCGCGACGAAGGGCTGCATGCCGCAGAGCGTGATGAGGGCGCCGTTAACGGCCCCGGCAATCGCCCCGATGGCCAGACACGCAAGAAACGCCAGCCACGCCGGCCAGTGTTGCGCCATCGTGAAGAGCGGAAAGCACATCGCGCACACGCCGAGCACCGAACCGACGGACAGGTCGATACCCGCCGCAATGATCACAAGCGTCATGCCGCAGGCGAGCATGCCGTTGATCGCGACCGCGCCCAGCAGATCGTGGTGCGTCTTGAACTTGAAGAACGTACCGTCGGCATTCAGGAAACACCCGAGCGCCAGCACCCCCACGAGGGCCAGCGCCGCCCGGAAACCCGGGCTGTGACAGATGCGAGGCAATCCGGCGGTCATGCGAGCTCCATCGTCCGTTCGTTCGTCGCAGTTTCCCGTTGAGATCCGCCCGCACACACGGTGCGGACCTCACAGCCGGCGGAGGCGCGATCCATCCCGGTCACACCGCCGCCGCCATCACCCGCTCCTGGGTGGCCTCCTCGCGCGAAAGCTCCGCGGTGATCCGCCCCCGGGACATTACCAGAATCCGGTCGCTCATCGCCAGAAGCTCCGGCAATTCGCTCGTGATCAGCAGGATACCGATGCCGGCGGCCGTCCAGCGGTTCATCAGCTCATAGATGTCCGCCTTGGCGCCCACGTCGATGCCGCGCGTCGGCTCGTCCAGCAGCAGGATCTTCGGCTCCGTCATCAGCCACCTGGCAAGGATCACCTTCTGCTGGCTGCCGCCGGAGAGCGCCGTGATCGGCGCGTGAAGCGAGGGGGCCCGGAGCGAAAGCTCCCGCGAAAGCGGCTCGGCCAGCCGCCGCTCGATGTCGCCCCGGAGCCAGCCGGCCCGCGTCGCACGAGGCAGGGCCGCGAGCGTCATGTTGTGCAGTACGCTCATCGGCAGCACGAGACCGCTGGCCTTTCGATCGTTCGTCACCATCGCGAGGCCCGCCGCCAGCGCGTGCCGGGGCGAACGCGGAACAAACGGCCGGCCCTCGACCCATATCTTCCCCGAACACTGGCGGCCGTAACGGCCGAAGATCGCCCCGAGCAATTCGCTCGCGCCGCTGCCCATCAGGCCGCCGAGCCCGACGACTTCGCCGGCTCGCACCACCAGCGACGCCCCGTTGACGAGCATCTTGCCGCCGGCGCCCGCGCGCAGCGAAAGCCCCTCCACGCGCAGCCGTTCCCGGCCCGGCGCCCGCATGTGCTTGGGAAAAAGCTGCTCGATCTGACGACCGACCATCCAGTGGATCATCTCGTCGCGCCCGAGATCCGACGCGCGACGGCAGCCGACATATGCCCCGTCGCGCAGCACAGTGATCCGATCCGCAATCCGATAGATCTCGTCCATCCTGTGCGAGATGTAGATCAGCGCCACACCCCGGGCGCGAAGCCCCCGGAGGATCTCGAAGAGCCGCTCGGTCTCCGCGTCGGACAGGGCGCTCGTCGGCTCGTCGAGGATGAGAATCCGCGCGTTGCGGGAGAGTGCCTTGCCAATCTCAATGAGCTGCTGAACGGAAACGCCGTACTCCGCCACGTTCCGGCGGACGTCGATGCCCGGGGTCAGGGCCCCCAGAAAACGCGCCGCCTCCGCCCGCATGCGGCCGTAGTCCACGGTACCCCAGAGCGTGACAGGCTCGCGGCCGAGAAACATGTTCTCGGCGACACTCATCCACGGCACAAGGGCCAGTTCCTGGTGGATGATTGCCACGCCGCTCCGCTCCGCATCGCGCGGCGAGCCGAACCGGACCGGCCGACCGTCGATCTCGATCGTACCGGTGTAGTCGACATACACGCCGGCGAGGATCTTCATCAGCGTGCTCTTCCCGGCGCCGTTCTCGCCGACGAGCGCATGAATCTCGCCGGCGCGGACGTCGAGCGAGACCCCGTGCAGAACCTCGACGCCGTCGAAGCTCTTGCGGACGTCATGCATGACCAGCCGCGCCGGCGCCGCCGATCGCTCTGTTGAGGCCGGGACCGGTGTCATTCCCGCGGTATCATGCAGGAAGTGGGCCGCGTTCACAAGGGCCTTCGCGCAGCCGCTGCGAGCCCGCGCAAACCGTGGAGCATCGTCGCGGACGGTTGCCCGGCGGCCTGCCGATCGCCTCGCCGGCGTGCTCCCGTCGCAGGCCTCTGGAACAACTTTCTCCCACTCCCGTGCTTGTGGCGTGCAACGACGAGGCAACGACCGCTGCCGGTTCACTGGCCGTTGCCGCTTCGAGTGCCACCGGGTCGGGCCCGGTCGGGCGGGGTGGCGCTGCGGGCCTTCGGGCTCGCCTGCCTTGCCTCCCCGCCCCTGGCGGCCCGCTTCTTCACGGGGCGAAGGCCGCGCGCCTCGGCCTCGGCCGCGGAACTGAACCAGCGGCGATTCTCATCCTTGATCCGCTGCGCGTGGCTCGTATCGGGAACGTGGTAAACGTCGCTGTTTGTGCTGGCCACGACGGGATCGGCACCGGCACGTCCCACGGACCGTTCCACAAAGGCCGCAATCGTCTGCCCGAGGTCCTTCGACTTCCCGAGCAAGTCCGTACCGCGCGGCAACGTCGAATCGCCGCTGCCGGCATCCGCAACGAACCGCAGCGTCGCCTTGACGGCGGCCCGCTGTAACTCCGCCGCTTCGCCGTCCCCCTTCGCGGCCAGCAGGAGAACGGCGCGGGAATCGCACTTGCGGATCGACGCAACCGCGTCAAGGCCCGCGTAGGTCGCGCCGGGTGAAAGGCAGACCACTGCGTCCACAGACTTGTCGCGCGCTGCGTAATCGAGGGCGACGGCAGCGCCGAGGCCGGCGCCGACGAGCGCGAACCGCGCCGGATCGACCTGTTTCTGCCGGACGAGCCACAGATACGCGGCGGCCACATCCTTGTACATCGCGCGATGCAAACGGCTGTCGCGTTCGGCCGCCTTCTTTGCGAGATTGAAACCCTTCGGTTCCACGCTCTCCCCGTAACCGCGCAGGTCGATCGCCAGAACGGCAAAACCCACCGCATGAAGCTGCGGAACGAGCGGCCGCCATGCCGACCGGCTGGAGGCCTCCATATGCACAAGGATGGCCATCGGTGCACCCTCGCCGCTGCGGCGCAAGGGCGGGTAGTAATCACCGACGATCAGCACGCCGTCCTCCGCTTCGACACCGACCCGTTGCGGGGAAACGACCGCGGACGAAGTGGGCGGCTCAGCGCGGGCCGCCCCCCCGATGCACGTTGCGACGACGACCGCAGTGCTGACCACAGGCCGGACGAAGCGCAATTGCATATCGCTCTCCTGCGCAGAATGGCTCAGCGCGAGTATATCGGAGCCTCGGAAGGACGAAAAGCGACGCCGCCATCGCCCCGAGTTGGATGGGCCGGGCCGACAGGCAATCCGCCCGCATGTTCGGCAGAGCTACCGAGAGGTATGGACACAGGGCCAATCACACCGCCCGGAAGGGAAGGCAGATGATACCACCGCACCGCATGTCTGAATGTAATCCGCGCCCGGGACGGATGTTAGGATTCCATGCGGAACCCATGTGATGCTGTACGGTTTAGCCGTTTTACGCTGCCGCGCAGAACGTGAATGCCAGCGTTTTCAATAATTCGCGTACTCGGCATGATCGAGGCGAGTTGATGTTTATTCGGTCGGCCCACAGGACCTTCCTTAACGTCGCCAACATATCGAGATACGACGGGTGATCCTTTTTCGGCATCCAGTCTGTTCCGTGCGGCTGAGCCGACGTGGCCCGCACGCCGTACCGCAGATACCACGCCTTGACCAGCGTCTGTACAATCAAAGCCACTGGAGCCTGTCGTACGACTGTACGGGGACACCAGCCTTGGACCTGCTCCAGGCCGCCCAGTTGCTTGCCGTCGTGAATCGATTCCTCGATGGGCCAACGGCCGGAGAATCGCTCGATGATCTCCACGTCGCCCACCGCCGGGTCGGTGCAGAACATGTAGTCGTCGGCTTGCTGGCCCGAGGGGTCGCGGACGATCAGCAGTTTGATCGGCCGGTCCTTGCTCACGTGATACCACAGGCAGACGACCGTAAGTACCCGGCGTTTGGCCCGCTTGCCGTAGACCAACGCTTCGACCGTTCGCCACCCCTTCTTGCGCCGAGCCAGTTTCTTGGGCGTTGGCAGCCGCTTGCCCTTCTTGGGGAGTTGCCCGCGTCGGTGCCGGCGGCGTTTCGGCGGCAACGCATAGATCGCCGCGTCCGAACGCATGCGGGAGACGAGGTTCGAACGTGCTCCGGCGACAGCTTTGACGACGATTCCCGTGGCATACTGTCCGTCGGCGGCTACCCGAAGGGTCCAATCGGGCAAGTTTTCGCGGGTTTGCCGAATCATATCCGCCGCGATCTCCTGACGCGTCTGGAACGGGTGCCTCCGATGGCAGTCGGCGGGTTTGCGGTACAGGGTGAACCACACCGGCAGGCCGATCATCCACTCCGGCCAGAACCTCGCTCGCACGCCTGCACAGCCAATGACCCAGTTGTGCGACCAGTGGATCACCTGCTTGAGCGTGTTGCTCACCGAGGCGTCCTTGAAGTAGCCCGCATACGCCACGTGCTTGCCGCACCGACCGCAGGTGGTGTCGTCGATATTCAGGTCGAGCACGCGCACGATACCCACCGATTCGATCAGCGGGGCAATCACCCGCACCAGCAGCAAACGGCTCACATCCGACAACGTCCACGACGCTCGGTAGAAGAATCGTTCGTACACCGTCCAATGCTTGGCCGCATGCCCCAGCAGCGACCGGCCGATGGTGCTGACCAGGCTGGTCACCGTGGGCTTCGAGCGGCAGAGAACCCAACCGGTGGCAATGTGAAGGAACGTGACCACCGTCGGCCCCGTAAACGCCGGCGCCAACAATTGACAAATGGCCGTCCAGGCCGTAACCAAGGTGGCATCCATGCCGACCTCCAATCGTGTCTTCTAAGCAACACAATTGGACGGCCGGCGTGGTGTTTTGTGAAGTCCCGAGGGTCATGACGAGCCCGAAAAACGACTAAAGTTCACATGCTGTGTGTTGTTGGCACAGGATTTGCTAGTGCAAACGGGCATGAGCATAGCCCGCCGTTGTCGCGATCGACATCGCGGCATGGCGGATCCGTGCTTCAACCAAGGTCTACTGCGCGAACGATCGCGCAGCACGGCGTCGAAGGAGCGTTCAGATGAGCAAAGCGTGGTCGAGAACCGCCCGACGAGGAGTCGCCCTGCTCGCCCTTGCGGCGATAGCCGGGTGCAATGAGTTGCCGCCGAACTTCTGGTCGGAGAAGGCCGGCGAGATCGTGAACCGCAGCATCTTCGCCGTCATCAACGCAGTCCTCGGCGGCTTTACGGGCGGAGCGATCCAGATCTGAGGCAAGATGAGGCACATCCGCACAACGATGAACGATTGCATATGCTGCGAATCTCCCACACGTACCACGCATTGCAACCCACGTGCGACGGATGACGGCGCGGTAGCCCGGCTTACGCGCGGGTTGCCGAGCACATCCGCTCCCGGCGGAGGTCTACGATGCCCGCAAGCTCACGAAACGCATGGCTCATAATCTGCGCGGTGTCTCTTTCGCTGCCCGCTTTCACGCGAGCTCGGGCCGGCGACCGGGCCGGTAACGAGTCGTTCAAGCTCAGCCCTGCGCAGCAGGCCGACGCTCCCGTGGTCGCCGGCGAACCGGCGAACGACGCGGCCCCGACCACGCAGGAGGCCACCCCCGAGATGCACAAGCCGGGGGTACCGGAGTCCACCTGGCCGCCGGGCCTCCTCATGGACGCCCTGAACGCCCTCGGTCTCGAGAAGATCAACCCGCTCAACATCCGCGCTTACGGCTTCGTGGAGAGCGGCTTCACGGGCCTGCTCCACGGTGCGCAGTCCACCCGCCGTACCGGCCTGCCGCTCCGCGTGTTCGACGCAAAGAAACCGGACAACCTCCGCCTCAACCAACTGCAGCTCACGCTCGACCGCGCGGTCGATACGAGCAAGCCCGTCGACTGGGGCGGCCGCTTCGACCTCGTCTACGGCTCCGATGCCGCCGTCTTCCGTCCGCTGGGCCTGTTCGACAAGCAGACTCAGGACGCGCAGATCACATTCAAGCAGTTCTACGGCAACCTGTGGATCAAGACCGGCAACGACGGCCAGGGCCTCGACCTGATGTTCGGCCAATGGGTCACCACCGTCGGCGCGGAGGTCATCTCCGGCCCCGACAACTACCTCTACTCCCGCAGCATGCTGTTCGGGCTCGCCGAGCCGTTTCTGCACACCGGCGCAAAGGCGACGTATTACTTCGACCCGAACAACAGCGTCTACTTCGCGGTCGTCCGCGGCTGGGACGATTTCAAGGACAACAACGAGGGCGCCTCCTTCATGGGCGGCTTCGTGCTCTCCACGAAAGAGTTGACGGGCTCGCTTCCCAGGGACCAGCTTTGCCTCAACGTCATCGCCGGCCCCGAATTGTCCGGCGCCGGCTGGAACGGTAACCGGTTCCTTCTCGATACGGTCTGGACGCACCGCTGGACGCAGAAGCTCACGCAGCTCGTCAACGCCGACTACGGCTATCAGGTCGGCGCCCCGAACACGATCAACAGCGAGAACGTCGTCGAGCCGGGCGACGCCTTCTGGTACGGGGTGGCGTACTGCCTCAACTACGTCTTCAGCGACTCCGTCAGCGCCACCGGTCGCGCCGAATGGTTCCGCGATGCCCGGGGCTACCGGACGGGCTACGTCGGTAACTTCTTCGAGGTTACCGCCGGCGTGTCCCTCACGCCGTTCCCCAAGAACCGCCTGCTCAACGGCCTCCAGATTCGCCCGGAACTCCGCGCCGACTGGTCCGACAACAACGCCCCGTTCAACGGCAACGACTGGCAGATGACCGCCGCCTTCGACGTGATCTATCGGTTCTGAACGGCGGCGCCGAAACGTCCGCCTTGTTTCGGCCGGCTCGCTTGCTATGCTGTTGGCATGCGCGGGTATTCGCTGGTGAGCCTGGCCATCGGCGTGTTTTATCTGGCGGCGGTGGTGGCGATGGTCGGGGGGTTGTCGATCGGCGTGTGGCTCTGGTTCCAGGCAGACCAGATCGCACGGCTGGGCACGAAGGGAATGCCCCTCGCCGAGCCCGTCGCGCGGTTCACGCCGGCGGAATTGACGAGCGCCGCCGTCGTGATCGGCACGGGCGGCGTGACGTTCGGCCTGATCTTCGGGTTCGTCGCGCAGCTTCTCTCCATGCTCCGCAATCAGGCCATGAACAGCGACCGGCAGGTGCAACTGCTCGCGGAAATCCTTTCGCTGCACGAACAGGAGATGTCCGCGATCGCCGCCCGGCGGGTCGCCCCGTGCGAGGGCTGCGGCAAGCTGGCCGGAGTCGAGCGGATCGAGTCCGGGCAGTGGGTTTGTGTCGAATGTCGCCGTGCCCTGCGAACCGCGTGAGACTCGCGTAGCGGAGCGCCGCTCGTCCACGTTCTCCCGTTTATCCGTACGTCCATCGTGGCAAGAGCCGGCGAGGATCCGGCATGCCTCGCCGGCATGGACCCCGGCATCGCCATCGCCGGCGACCGGGCCGCCATCGTGCCGCGGACGGCCGCACGCCCGCGCCGCCGGGGTTGCGTCAGGCCGCCGAAGTGTTCAGAATGCCCGCTTCCCGGAGGTGGCACCATGGCGGCGCGAATCGAAAAGGTCCTTGTCATCGGGCTCGACTGCGGAGAGCCGTCGCTCGTCTTCGGCGACTGGCTCGAACACATGCCGAATATCCGTGAGCTCTGCCGCACGGGCACCTACGGCACGCTGGAAAGCACGATGCCGCCGATTACCGTGCCGGCGTGGTCGTGCATGGCCTCCAGCAAAGATCCCGGCCAGCTCGGCATCTACGGCTTCCGAAACCGCGCGGACTACTCCTACGACAAGCTGACGATCTCCACCGGCCTCGATGTGAAGGAACCCCGCGTGTGGGACATCCTCGGCACGCGGAACAAGACCTCCATCGTCATCGGCGTGCCGGGTACGTTCCCGATCACCCGGCCGATCAAAGGCACCATGGTCACCTGCTTCATGACGCCCGGCATCGACAACGACTACACCTGGCCGCAATCACTCAAGGCCGAGATCGCCAAGGTCGTCGGCGAGTACATCCTCGATGTGAAGGGCTTCCGCACCGAGAACAAGCAGTGGCTCCTCGATCAGATCTACGAGATGACCGATAAGCGGTTCAAGCTGACCCGGCACCTGATGCAGACGCGGCCGTGGGACTTCTGCTGGGTCGTCGAGATGGGTGTCGACCGCATCTACCACGGCTTCTGGCAGTTCATGGACAAGGCGCACCACCGCTACGAGCCCGGCAACCGGTTCGAGAACGCGATCCGCGACTACCACATCCACCTCGACGGGCTCATCGGCGAGTTGCTGAGCGTCTGCGACCGCGAGAAGACGGCGGTCATGCTCGTCAGCGACCACGGGGCCAAGTGCATGGTCGGCGGGGTGTGCTTCAACGACTGGCTCATCCGCGAGGGCTACATGGCCCTCAAGCAGCCCGTGAGCAAGCCGACGAAGTTCGATTTCGGCATGGTCGATTGGAGCAGGACGCGGGTCTGGGGCGAAGGCGGATACTACGGCCGCTGCTTTATCAACGTGCAGGGCCGCGAGCCGCAGGGCATCGTGCCGCAGGCGCAGTACGAGGCCCTTCGCGACGAGCTGATCCGCAAACTCGAAGCGATGAATGACCACGAAGGCAAGCCGCTCGGCACGCGGGTCTACAAGCCGCAGGCGATCTACAGGAAGGTGAACGGTGTCGCCCCCGACATGGTCGTCATCTTCGGCGATTTGCGCTGGCGGAGCGTCGGCACGGTGGGCAACCCGGACATCTACACGTTCGAGAACGACACCGGTCCCGACGACGCCAACCACGCTCAGATGGGCATGTACACGCTGACCCACCCCTCCCTGCCGGCCAAGGGCCGCACGGACGGTGCGTCGATCTATGATATTGCCCCGACGATCCTCAGAATGCTCGGTGTCACGCCGCCGGGCGACATGATCGGCAAGTCGCTGATCGGGTAAGCCCGGGATTCCGCTCTTGCGGCGCGCCCGGCGGGAGTGGTTCGCCGGCCCTGCCTACCGGCTGAAATACGCGGCGATGCCGTCGGCGATCGCCTGTGCCAGGGCCGCCCGATACGCGGGCGAATTCAACCGTCGGCAGTCGGCCGCGTTCGTCAGGAAGCCGCACTCGATCAGCACGGCCGGACGCGAATGCCCCACCAGCACGCGATAGCCGGCGGTCTGTATCCCGTTGCACTCGACGCCCGAGCGGAGCAGCGCGGCCTCGATCGCCCGGGCCGCCCGGAGACTCTCGTTGGAAGCACTCCGCCCGATGTATAACGTCGTCCCCGAGGCGTCTGCACGCCTTGCGCTGTCGGCGTGAATGGAAACGAAGAGGTCCGCATGGGCCTTCTCCGCCACTCGGCAGCGATCGTCCAGTTCCAGGAACGAATCCCCCCAGCGTGTCATGATCACGCTTCCGCCCCGTTCCCGCAGTTGTTGAGCGAGATCCCGGGCGATCGCCAGGACGATGTCCTTCTCGGGCGCATAGGACCGCCCCCGCCCGTTCGTGCCGGGATCCTTCCCGCCGTGCCCGGCGTCCACGACGATCGTCGCCCGAAAACGTGCCGCCATCGGCGGCGGCACGACCGGCGGCGGCGCACTCGGAACCATGTGCTCGAGCTCCCATCGCACGAGCGATGCGCGCGCCGCCAGGACGTACACCTTGCCGTTCTGGTATACCGCATTGTTGGGCGGTCCGAGGCGCTGGCCGTTGAGGAACATCAGGCCGGTCCGGCCGGTCTGGATCGTCAGCGTGTTGCGCCCGTCGGTCATGGTCGCGCCTGCCGACGACTGCTGCGTCAGACGCATTCCCAACTGGGCAGCGAAATCCTCCGCCGACCAGTAGACGAGCGGTCTCTCCGCCGGGCGCCGCACGGACTCGGTGCAACCGGCCGCCGTGAGCACAAGCGGAACGCCGATCAGGGGGAACAGACGACGGAGCGACTCCATTCGCGGTGACTCCTTGGGCCGTGATCGTACGAAACGCCGCCGGGGTGTCAAGTCGGCACCGGCGCGCTTGTGTTCACGCCGCGTCGCGCCAATAATCAGCGGGGAACGGCTTGAACGTCGCCGGGATCGCGAGGACCTACGGACATGTCGGAACGAATCGGTCGCCGCCGCTTTATCGGGAACGTAATCGCTGCCGGGGTTGCCGGCAAACTGCCCACCCTGGCGGGATGCTCGCCGAATACCCCGCCCCCGCCGTCCGGTTCGGTCGCTCCGGCCAGTGCCCCGGCGAGCGCCCCGGCCAGGCGCTCCCTCACCGACCTCGTGCCGCTCGGCCGAAGCGGCGTTCGCGTCTCGCGGCTGGGGATGGGAACGGGCATGAAGGGCTGGAATCACCAGTCGAACCAGACACGGCTGGGCATGGAGGGACTGACGGCACTGTTCCGCCATGCATACGACCGCGGCATCCGCTATCTCGACTGCGCGGACCAGTACGGATCTCACGAATATGTGCGCAACGCGTTGAAATACATCCCCCGCGACAAGATCACGATCCTGACCAAGACCGTCAGCCGCCTCGCGGACGACGTCCGAAAGGACCTGGACCGCTTCCGGAAGGAACTGGGCACGGACTACATCGACATCGTCCTGCTGCACTGCATGACCGAACCCAACTGGAGCGACCGCCGGGTGGGTGCGATGGACGCACTCAGCGAGGCCAGAGAAAAGGGTGTCATCCGGGCACACGGCGTGTCATGTCACACG